>Ga0268298_10001342_pt1 | contig 29255 bp, 27 predicted proteins | sample WWTPWeurt_MetaG_FD_194462 | JGI IMG/M metagenome (GOLD analysis project Ga0268298, IMG submission 194462) | Activated sludge microbial communities from WWTP in Nijmegen, Gelderland, Netherland - WWTP Weurt | ecosystem: Engineered > WWTP > Aerobic digester > Activated sludge | place... | reverse complement strand
GTAAGGTTGTGCGCAGACATCCAGCGTGGTGAAGCCGACCACAAAATTGACAGACATCGAATCGGGCGGATCGTTCGAATCCTGGTCGGTTACATTCCCGGCAACCACAGTAAAGGTGCATGTTTCCCCGCCAATGAAATCGCTGGCCGGGTTGATCGTAAATGTTGTCGGGCCGCCGCTGGCTGTAGCGCTGTGCGTTCCGCTCACGGAACAGCTCAAAGTAAACCATGTTCCCGTGACGTTGACCGCTTCACTGAAAGTGACCGACATATCTGCGTTGAGTGGGATGTCAACTGCGCCATTGGCCGGGTAGCTGCTTGTCACTGTAGGTTCCGCGTCTGCTGCTGTGCAGTTGGCGGTATGCGAACCAAGCCCGCCAAAGGTGTCAGTTGCAAAACCTTCCCATTCGGTGGCGGGGTCGAAAGCATCCGAGCCGTTCGCGTCCCCCGTACAGATGGTGGCAGCACGGCGCAGGGTGTTATCTGCTGAACTGGTCAGGCCGGTGCCCCATTCCGTTCCTGGGTCAGACCCGATCTGGCCGATGACATCGATGACTGTAGTCCCTTTGCGAAGGACCACTGCATCATCGCCATTGAACCAGCCCGAGCCGTTGGTCTGGTCTGCCTGGGCAAGGATGGTTGCGTTGGCGGCGGATTGTGCCACCACATATACATCTCCATTGGCGACGGTGCCGGTCAGATTGATGGTCAGGCCGGCGCTTGCGCTTCCGTTAAAGAACATCTGAAGATTGTAACCACCAGTGGATAGATTGATCGACGCCCCCGTGCCGTTGTAGATCTCGATCGCTTTGTTGTTGCTGGTGCCCTCGATGTATTCTGAAAAAAACAGCTCTGTTGGCGTTGCAGCACTTGCCATCTGCATCGGCATCAGAGCCAGGATCAAGAACAGAATTGTGAGGACGGCTGGAACTTTGTTCAACGTTCTTTTCATTACTATCTCCTTATGATTAAAGTGGACCTAGGATGGAAAAGAAACACACAACCTTTTGCATTGTAGATGAGACATAACAAAAATGCAAGTTAATGGGCTGATATAATTTTTGGAATGAAGAAACAATATCAAACCCTCTGGACCCGCGATTCATCCATTTTGTTGGGCGGGTTCTTCGTCACCATCCTCCTCATCCTTTATATCTGGTGGCCACTGGCAGAAGAAGTCCTCTCATATATCGACTGGAACGGTCCCTGGTGGCTGTATATGGACTGGCTTCTGCTCGGCATTTTCCTTTTCATGTCCCTCACCATTGTGGCGCGCGCAAATTTAAGGACGGATATTCTGATCGTCTTTGTGGGTGTTTGCGGGGGGCTGGCGATCGAATCCTGGGGCACGCAGACAAACCTCTGGCATTATTACACTGCCGAGCGCCCGCCGCTTTGGATCATCCCCGCCTGGCCGATCGCGAGTCTCTCTATTGACCGCATTACCCGCGCTTTGGATTGGATCATCGCACGGATCGAAGGCCGCTCTGCGGAATCCATTCATCGCTCCTCATTCATCATTTTATATTGGATGGTCTTCGCTTCCTTCCTGACCTTGATGCTGGTCTTTGTTTCCCCAACCTTTGACAAATCTTATACCTTGCTCGCCACCCTGCTGTGTGTGATGCTTATCCTAACCCCTACAGACCATCGTTTCGCATTGCTGACCTTTATCGCCGGGGCGGGCTTGGGCTACTTTCTTGAACTGTGGGGTACCACCCGCGAGTGTTGGACGTATTACACCTTCCAGAAGCCGCCGTTGTTTGCGGTTCTCGCGCATGGTATGGCGGCGGTCGCATTTTGGCGGGCGGGGCTGTTGGTAAAGATGATGGGGGAGAAGGTGATGAAGTATCGGTGGCGGGCGGTGAATAACGAGTTGTGAGTGGAATTGAAATCCGCGGAGCATGAGCCTCGCGGATTTTTTTCGGGGAAGCGGATGTTCTAGAAATAGGAAACAGCCAGAGCGGGGAGGGAAGCGAACGGGGTTGACAGGGAAATTTGTCAGGCATATAATGATTAAAAATAAACCGACCGTCGGTTTATAAAAGAGGCCTCATGCCGAGAGTTGTTAAAGAAGAAGACTATGCTGCAAGGCGTAATGAAATTTTGAATGTAGCCCGCCAATTGGTGTATCAGAAGGGCTACGATCAAATGTCCATTCAGGGTATTCTGGATACGCTGAAGATTTCGAAGGGGGCCTTCTACCATTACTTTGACTCAAAACAGGCGTTGTTGGATGGGTTGGTGGAGCAAATGCTGGATGAGGCAGAAAAAGTCATGGGCCCGGTTTTGGCGGCAAAGGATATACCTGCCATCGAAAAAATGAAACGCTATTTTGATGCAGGCAGCCGCTGGAAGGCGGACCAGAAGCCTTTTTTCATTAATCTGATGCGCGTCTGGTATGACGATGCGAATGTGTTGCTCCGCCAAAAACAGGAAGATGCCATCATGAAGCACTTCGCTCCCAAGCTGGCGGAGATTATCCGCCAGGGAGTTGCGGAGGGTGTCTTTTCAACAAAATATCCGGATCAATTCGCAGATACCATGCTGGGGCTGTCACGCGGGATGGAAGATAAGATCGTCAGCCTGTTGCTGGCGGATAAGCCGCCGCCTGACGCATTGAACCAACTTGAGTCCCTGGTTGGCGCTTATTATGAGGGTTTGGAACGGATCCTCGGCGCGCCGGCCGGTTCCCTTTGGTCTGGAACGATGGATGTAATGAAGGAATGGCTTGGTGCCCCTTCCTGATCTTAAGAGATGAGCGATAAGAAAGGAATACCCATGAATCTATATCTGCGCCTTGCATGGCGCAACATTTGGCGGCATAAACGCCGCACGGTCATCATCGTGCTGGCCATGTCGTTGACATTGTCATTGATGATGTTCTATGACGGCCTGATGAACGGCTTCACCGACGCGATCTATGGTAATGCCGTAAAAGTGCTGGGCGGCAATATTCAAGTCCATGCTGAGGGTTATCGCGCCGAGGTGAGTTCCACTCCGTTGCTGCCCCTGGCGGATGCTCCAGCCGTGGTCAGCGCTGCTGAATCCAACCCGATGGTGGTGGCTGCGGCGCAGCGTATCAACACGGGCGGTTTGGTCACCAGCCGCGAGGGCGCCTTTGCGGTGAGCATTACCGGTATTGAGCCTGAAAAGGAATTGCAGGTGAATATCATTGGTCAATACGTGACCGATGGACGCAACCTCGCCAGCGACGACGGCGACAATATCCTGATCGGCAAGGGACTGGCGGATGCGATGAACGTTGCAGTTGGTGATCGCATTACGATGGTAGGCCGTTCTCAGCATAAAGAAATGCGCCAGCGCACCATGACCATTGTTGGCATCTATGATCTTGGAATGGCGGACATCGAGAAGCAGACGGTGTATATCTCATTGGCCGAAGCGCAATCCTTGTATGAATTGACCGCTCCCACCGAGGTTGCGATCTTCCTCCAGCACCTTGGTCAGGAGGATGAGGTTATCGCAAGTTTGAAATCGAGTGTTTCGGGCTATGAGATCGAATCGTTCCAGGCAAATTACCCCGACCTGGCCTCGGCGATCAATTCCAAAGGCGGCGTGATGAATGTCTTTAGTGTCATCATCATTGCCATTGCCGGGGTGGGTATCCTCAACCTTTTGTTGATGGCGGTTTACGAGCGGACGCGCGAGATTGGCGTGCTCGGTGCGATGGGCCTCAAGCCGAGGCAAATCGCGGTTTTGTTCGTCCTCGAAGGGACCATGATCGGTTTGGTCGGCGTGGCAGCTGGCGTTGTTTTGGGGCTGGCGCTCAATGGATATTTGATGCGCGTGGGAATGGATTTTGGCTCCATGACGCAAGTCGCCAGTTATATGGCTCTGGTCAAGGACAAGGTGTATCCCACCTGGGGCGTTGAAAAATTGGTGATGCGCGCTTCGATGGTGGCGATCATTTCCGCGCTGGCGGCCGTTATTCCTGCCATTGAAGCGGGGCGACGTGAACCTGCTGAAGCGCTGCATTTTGTATAAGGTGTGCCATGATACAAATTTTCAAAATGGCTTTTCGTGATCTGGGCCGTAATCGCCGCAGGAATTTTTTCTCTGCATTGGCGGTGGCGATCGGGCTTGGGTTGTTACTGCTGATGTCGTCCGTGATCCAGGGCGAAATGGGGAGCGCCATTGAATCGGCCATCAACCTGCAAAGCGGACATATTCAAATACGGTCTGCCGGGTACGATGAGAACAAGTCCAGCCTGAAATGGGAGGATCTGGTCGAGAACCCGGACCAGATCGCAGGTCAGATAGAAGCGCTGGCCCAGGTGAAGGCGGCTACGCCGCGGTTGTACGCGAGCGGTTTTCTCTCCACTGGCGACGAATCAACAGGCGTGCGGATCTATGGTATCGATCCGGGGTCTGCAGCAAACGACCCGTATCGAAATGGGATCGTCAGCGGAGATTATCTTGCCGCGGACGACCGCGAAGGTTTGTTGATCGGCCAACCGGCGGCGGATAAATTGCACCTGACCGTGGGCGACAAGATCAGCCTCTCGGTCAATACCGCCAATGGTGATGTACAGGAACAGGCCTTTACGGTGCGCGGAATTTATACGACTGACACCTATGGCTTTGATGTTGCCACCGTCTTCCTGCCACTGGCGAAGGCGCAAGCGATCACACAAACGGAAGGGCATGCCAGCACGGTCTTTGTCCTCCTCAAAGATACGGCATATACGGATGAGGTTGTCAACGCTCTCAAGGCTTCTTCGACTCTCGAAGTTCTGACCTGGCGTGACTTGAACAAATTGTTCGTGGAGTTCGAGACCATGGCGCAAAGCTACATCTCGTTCTTTTACTTGATCATTCTGGCCATTACTGCTTCGGTCATCATCAACACTTTGATCATGTCTGTTTATGAACGCACCCGCGAGATCGGGATCCTTTCTGCCATTGGGATGAGGGGCGGGCGCATCTTGTGGATGTTCCTGGCTGAGTCGTTCCTGCTGGCGATCGGTGGTATTTTGATGGGGCTGGCTCTGGGAGTGGGCGCTGTATATCTCTTCAATATCGACGGCTTTTTCATCGGTAATATGGGATTGAGCGGAATGTTGATCTCCAATACCATTCGCGCCCGATTAACGGTGGATAACACTATCAATGTGACTGTCATGACCTTTGTCGCCACGATCCTGTCCGGTTTGTATCCGGCGATCATGGCATCCCGAATGGAGCCTGTTCAGGCACTGCGTGCGGAAAAATAATGCGTGACCCGGTTTTCGCCCATGGCGAATCTGCGTCAAGGAGAACAAAATGGAAGTCGTAAAGATCGAAAATGTTACTCGTGTTTATCAAATTGGAAAACTGGAAACTCATGCGTTGCGCGGTGTCAGCCTCTCCATTCAGAACGGAGAATTCACCGCTCTGGTCGGGCCTTCCGGTTCGGGCAAGACCACGCTTCTGCAAATGATCGGCTGCCTGGACCAGCCAACCAAAGGAAGCGTCATCATAGACAACAAGGATGTCACTCGACTTAATCGTAACCAGCGCGCCGATATGCGCAAGGGTCATATCGGATTTGTATTCCAATTCTTTGCATTGATCCCTACGCTGACCGCGTATGAGAACATTGAGATGCCGCTTCTGCTCAACGGACATTCCCCACAAGAGCGTCGTGACCGCGTTACGGAATTGCTCCAGGCCGTGGACCTTGCCGACCGTGCCAACAACCGTCCCGATCAGCTTTCTGGCGGACAGCAGCAGCGCATTGCCATTGCCCGGGCTTTGGCTACCAAACCGGCGCTGGTCCTTGCGGATGAACCCACTGCCAACCTCGATACTGAGAACGGCAAGCAGGTGATGGACATCATGAAGAAGTTAAATAAAGAAACAGGCGTTACTTTCGTATTTGCCACCCACGATCCGCGTGTGATCGGCTACGCCGCACGCGTGGTGACCTTGGAAGATGGGTTGGTAGTTAAAGATTCGGAAGCAAAGTGATTTCTAGATAAAACCTTTGCAAAACCTGTGCATTATGATAGAATTTATTCATACTCGAATGATACAGGTTTGGAGAAAATAAGAATGAAAAAAGTTTTTCTGGTTATGGTCAGCCTGCTGGCAATAATGGTGACCGCCTGCAGCGGAGCGGCTTCGACCGAAGCAGTACCCACTGTCGTATTGGAAGGTGGAGTGCCGGTCGAATCCAGCGCGAAACCTGGCAGTGGTAGCAGCGGAAATATAGTAGCTGCTTCAGCGATCATCGTCCCTGCGCAGGATGCGCGTTTATCTTTCACATCCATTGGCCGCGTAACAGCTGTCAATGCCGAGGTGGGGGATGAGATCCAGGCTGGTGATGTTTTGGTGCAACTTGACACATCCGTATTGGAAGCGAAGGTCCGAGAAGCGGAAGCGAACCTGAAATATTCGCAGATCCAACTCGATTATCTGATCCGGAACGTAGGATGCCGCATTAATTGCGCGCCATCCCAGCAGCATATCGAAGTGGCAGAGAATGATGTTGCCAGTGCCCAGGCGCTGGTTGACTCTGCCAAGGCGGTCCTTGCGACTCAATCGAATCTCACCGCGCCGTTTGCGGGTACCGTTATCTCGGTCGATATCGCCCCGTATGAGACTGTCACCCCCGGGCAGGTCGTGATGGTGCTTGGCGATTTATCGAAGTATCGCATCGAAACCACCGATCTCAGCGAACGCGATGTCAACAAAGTTCAGGTCGGCCAGACAGCGAGTGTTTTTATGGATGCCCTAGGCGAGACCTTCACCGGCAGGGTGGTGGATATCGCCCGCATCTCCTCAGAAATTGGCGGCGATGTAGTTTACAAAGTGACCATTGAGTTCGATGAACAGCCATCCGATCTCCTTTGGGGCATGAGCGCGGATGTTGAGATCAACATTGGCGAATGAGGCGGCCATGAAGCGATTGTTCCTTTTGACCGTCGGCTTGATCGTACTGACGGCTTGCGCCAGCCCAACGCCTGCCGCTCCAGTTTCCGCTCCTTCGGCCGTGCCTGCAGTGGAGGTCCCTGCAACCTCGCCTGATGTTGTGGTCGCATCTGCTGAAGTGCAGCCTGCTCTTGTCTCTGACTTGGGTTTTACACTTTCCGCTCAAGTGAAGGATATCCCCGTCAGCGAAGGCGATGAGGTCAAGGCGGGCGATATTTTGATGGCTCTGAACATGCCCGAACTTGAATTCGCCGTGGTATCTGCTGAGGCGAACTTCAATGCACGGAGTCAAGCAGCTCAACTGCAAAAAGCCGACAAGGTTCTTTATATTAATCCAAATAACGGTAAGAAAACCTGGTACAGCCTTCCTCGTGAGGTTTTTGAAAAGGCCCAGGCTAAAGCAGATCAGGCCAAAGCCCAGTGGGATACTGCTGCTGCCAACCTTGCTTTGGGAACCCTGCCCGCGCCATTTGATGGCACGGTGGTGGATGTTGCCGTCATCCCGGGCGAATGGGTGCAAGGTAATCAAGTCGTATTAACCCTGGCGGACTTGAACCACCTTCAGATCACCACCACCGACCTGAGTGAACGGGACATAGTCCGTGTGAAACTTGGGCAATCTGTCAGCGTATACATCGAAGCGTTGGATGTCACTGTGGAAGGCCGTGTGATAAAGATCTCACCCATTGCTGAGACCGTGGGCGGAGACGTAGTTTACCCGGTCATGATCGAGTTGAGCGATCAGCCTGATGGCCTGTTGTGGGGGATGACAGCGGAAGTGCAGATCCAAACCAAGTGATCGTTGTAAAGAAGTACAATAGCCACACTGAGAAAATCAGCGTGGCTATTTTTATTTCACAGCCAAACCTTTTCAGAAAATGAGGATACTCCATGACCATCATCACTGTTATCGGTGCAGGTAGCGCTTCATTCGGGGAAAATACACTCTCGGCCTTGTTGCGTTCTAAAAAACTCAAAGGCTCCACGCTCCGCCTTGTGGATCGCAACCCTCAAACGCTTGATATTGTTCATCGGCTGGCTGATCGCTTGAACCAGGAATGGGATGCAGGCTTGACCATCACAGCGCATACCCATCACAAAGATGCGCTACAAGATGCGAATTTTGTTGTCTCGGCCATCGAAGTGGGTCCACGTGAAGAACTATGGAAATCTGATTTCGAAATTCCTCTGAAATATGGAGTCCGCCAACCTTATGCTGAGAATGGCGGGCCGGGAGGGTTTATCCATGCGGCGCGAAATGTGGCCCCTGTTCTTGAGATCGTCCGCGATATGGAGCAGGCTTGCCCTGACGCCTGGTTCATTAATTTCACCAATCCCATGGTGCGCATTTGCGACCTGGTCCATCGTTACAGCAAAATAAAAGCCGTGGGATTGTGTCATCAGATCTATGCAGGTTATGGCATGGCCGGAGTGGCCCTGGCGAAAGATCTGGGCATAGAAGTTCCTGAGGGGTTGGAAGGTATGCATGCCGATGTAATGCAGCATCCGCTACAGCAGCGTGTTAAACAACAGACCATTCCATTATTGGATATCCGCGCTGCTGGGACAAATCATTTCACCTGGATCCTGTCCATTCACGATAAACGGACCGGAGAGGATTTATATCCCCTGCTGAAAAAACGCTTCTTTGAACTCGATGAATCGTTTGAACCTCTCACGCGCCGCATCTTTCAAGACTTCGGCCTGTTTCCCGTTCCCGGAGATACACACCTCTGTGAATATCTGCCATGGATGAGCGATCCCGTCACCAAACCGTGGGAGAAATTTAACATTCGCCTGTATAACTGGGAACTGATGGCTGGTCTGCGAGATTTCAGCCTCGACCGTCTTGACCAAATGGCGGGTGGAAAATTGACCGTGGATGGTCTGGCCAACTCTGATTCCGAAGGTGCGCTGGAGATGATCGAGAATATCGCCTTCGCAGGAGAGCATTACCATTTGGCGGCAAACCTCCCAAATATGGGTCAAATTTCAAACCTGCCCTTTGGCGCCATCGTGGAAACACCCGTTCATGTCACCGGTGCTGGAATTCACCCCGTACATGTCGGCATGTTACCCGAACCTGCCGCTGAGTTATGTCGTCGCGAATTGACGGTCGCACAACTTGGTATCGATGCGATCGTGGAGGGAAGCCGCGAGAAAGCGCTTCAATGTCTTTTGCTTGATCCGATCATTTCCGATATGCATGTTGCCCAAAAAGTTTTGGATGACTATATACTTTCTTATAAAAAATATCTCCCGCAGTTTTAAAATAAGACCTGCGTTCACAAGAAAGACCAGCTGCAGCTGGTCTTTCTTTTCTTAAAGACATTAATAACCTTAAAAATCTTAATGACGAAGATGATTTGCCATATTAGTATTGAATTAATGGACATGAAATTTTAAGATAACGATATGTATAAAAACCTTTACATAAATCAATAGTTGTATACAATAACAACATATTGAATCGTGATTCAATATGTTGTTGATAAATTTTTTATTTGTAAATGTGAATGATTCGATAAAACGAATCACATGCAGGATGATAAAGAAAGAACTACAAAGGAAAACATATGTATATCTGTGTGTTATCGAGCACCCCTGATGAAAACGATATCCCGTATGACCCCTCTCCATACATGAAGGGTTATCGTTGGAAGCAGCATCTTGTTGAGCCGACCAATGTTGAGAAACAGATCAAATCCTTGATGGATGAAGGTGTTGAAGTATTTGTAAACCTGTGCGATGGAACTCCGGATGATGCGCTATCCGGGATCGCCCTCGTCAAGGCGATGGAAAAATATAACGCTGCATTTACCGGTGCGGATTCGAAGTTCTTCGATCCCACCCGCGATGAAATGAAAAACGCTGCCAGGCGGGTTTCCGTTCCCACACCAAATTGGATCTTTGTCAATCGGGTGGAAGATGCGGAGAAGGTTGCGAGGCGTTTAAAGTTTCCCATGCTGGTCAAGCCGCCTCATGGATATGCCAGTGTCGGCATTCGCCGCAGCTCGCGCGTCGAAACTATTGAAGCGCTGCGTGAGCAACTCAAACTTGAGGTCGATGAATTCGGCCGTGCCCTGGTCGAGGAGTTCATTGAAGGCCGCGAATTTACCTGTTTGATCGCGGAAAACCCGGAAGACCCCAAAAAGCCGCACACCTTTACCCCTGTCGAATTCATCTTCCCGTATGGTGAGTCTTTTAAACATTACGATATGAAATGGGTTGATTATGAGCGAATGTCTGTGGCAGTCGTCACTGACCCGCGCATAGAAAAGACCCTGCGCGAACAGACCATGCGCGTCTTCCTTGAATTGGGTGGTAACGGCTATGCCCGCTGCGACTACCGCATGGATGCGGATGGCGTCATTCATATGTTGGAGATCAATCCGAACTGCGGTATTTTCTACCCTCCGCACGAGCCTGGGTCTGCGGATTTCTCCCTGCTCAATGATCCCACCACCAATCATGCGAAGTTCATGAAACTCATCGTCCGTAATGCCCAAACCCGGCAAACCCGGATCGCGGCGGAGAAGATCATCAAACGCCAGCAACGCAAGCGCGTTCTTGAAGTTGAGCAGATGGCTTATACCTAAGAAAAAAGGGCACAGCAATGTGCCCTTTTTTTATGGATGAATAAGACTGGCACCCTCACTGGCCTTGCAGATATATACATTCGCTTCAAGCCCTGACCTTTGCCTGTATGCCACTGAGACAGCCTGGACAAAGTCCTCAGCCTTGGTTTCATCTGTTAGCGCCACCGCGCACCCCCCAAAACCCGCGCCCGTCATTCTTGCTCCATGACAACTACTTTGCGCGCGTGCGCATTCCACCATTACATTTAAAGCATCATTGGTCACTTCAAAATCATCCCGCAAACTGTCATGGCTGGCATTGAACAGTTCTCCCAAACGAACAACATTCCCCGAGCGCATAACACTGATCGCTTCAAGGACGCGCTCGTTCTCCGTCACAATGTGCCTTGCTCTTTTAAGGGCAATATCGTTCAACCCGGCAGATTTGCTGTAAAAACTTTCCATGTTCACATCCCGCAAAGCACGGACTCCGAACCAGCGCGCCGCTTCTTCACATTGACGTCGCCTTTCGTTGTAAGCAGATTCGACCAACCCGCGCCGGGTGGAAGTATCCAGGATCACAACTGCAACCCCGCTGGGTAGGGGAGCGTGTTGGATTTCCAGAGACCTGCAATCCAAAAATAATGCATGACCTTCCCTGCAAGCCGAACTTGCCATCTGGTCCATGATCCCGCAGGCAACGCCAACCCAATTATTCTCCGCCTTCTGTGCGACCTTTGCCATCCTAACCGCATCCCACTCAAAGCCCGAAACAGATGCAAATGCACGGGCAACCGCCAGCTCCACTGCGGCGGAAGAGGATAGACCCGCACCGCGTGGGACATCGCCGGTCATGACCGCATCAAAGCCCTGTAATTTAAAGCCAGATTTCTGTAATTCGCTCGCCATTCCTTTGGGATATTCGCTCCAGCCTGTGCCTTGGGTGAGCGAATCCAACTGAAACTCAGCGGCTACATTCAGGTCCAGGGAATGGATGCGCACTTTTCCATCTGCACGCGGGTTTAGCGCCATCCACACGGCCCGGTCGATCGCCATTGGGAGGACGAATCCATCGTTGTAGTCGGTATGTTCGCCGATCAGGTTTACACGTCCCGGAGCGCGTACGATAAACTCCGGTTTGGCGTTAAAATGGGTTTTGAATAGTTGAGCAAGGGCATCAGAGTTCATATTCTCGTTTATACCATAGAGGCTGCATGGATGATCTTCAACTGCTCGAAAAGTTTGAACCGGTTCTGCGTTTTGCAAAGAGCGAACGGTTTTTCCCAATGGCGGTGGAACCTTATTTGGAACGTTGCATGCTTTTCCCGAGCGGTCCTGTGGGAGCGGCGGAGTTGTTTTCTCATTTGAATGAGAATCCCATGTTCCTGATCGGACGATTGAGATCTCATGAATTTTTCCTGCGTTTTGTGAACAAGCCTTTGAACGATTTCGATGCCTGGATCTGGTGGGGGGCGGCTTCTGCGGTCGGACTGTTGGCGGGATGGTATTTCATGAGCCTTGCCGGAGTGGAGATCGCTGTAACAGGTTCATTGATGGTTGCGCTAGTCTTGTTCATGCTGGCTTCTCCCATTCGGCTGCGGATCATTCCTGCAATGCTCGCGGTGACCGTCTTTCTCGGCTTGGTGATCGCTCCATTCTGGCTTTTTCTTAACCCTATGCCCTATGTAAGTATTGCTGTTGAATATTTTGTTTTCCTCCCTGTTTACCTTATCGTTCTTTTCTTTCTATTGATGCAGACGTTGCGGTTTGTTGTTGAGTGGATCCTGCCGCAAGGTCCGGGCCTGGTGATGGATATGCTTTCTCAAGCAACCGAGAAGATCGCGCAGGAGGCCTATAAGCAGTACTCCAATATTCTAAAGAAGAATCATCAAGCGGTCTATTACGGGCGTGTCTTGCGTGAAGAGGATGTAGAAGGAAATCGATGGACCATTCTGCAATATCATTTTTTCTATGCCTTCAATGACTGGCGACTTGCGGCCAATGGCATGAACCATCATGAAGGGGATTGGGAAATGGTAGCGGTTTATCTAAAGAATGACGACCCTCACGCTGTGTTGCTTTCGCAGCATGGCGCGGGAAATATCGAGCCCTGGAAATCGATCCTCAAAGTACAGGATTTGGATGGAAATGAAACAAAACATCCGATCATCTACCCGGCGCTGGGGTCACATGCCAATTACAGTAAGCCGGAGATTATTCGCTCCCCGGCCATGTATAAGAAAGGACGCTTGCAACGTTTTCTTTACTGGCTGGATGGTGTGATCCATTACCTCTTTTTGGCGTTCAACCCCAATCAGAAAGCGCGCCAGATCGCTTTCTCAGAGATAAAGACCAAACAGATAGGCTTGTTGAAACAGGATGCCTTCGATGAATTACGCGACGAATTGGATCGTTTCGTGGTACGCCTGCCGATGGAGATCGTTACTGGTGACGGGTTGCGTATCGGTGTTCAAGGCAGGGCCACGGAAGAGCCACTGGAACAGTCGGCAGATTTCCTGAGAAAGGTTGTTTCGGAGCGGCCCACCACGCTGCTTCCGAACCGGGAGTGGCAGAGGAATCTATTGAATTCCGAGCCGGGTTGGGTACAATATAAAGGATTGTGGGGTGTTAAAAGCTTTTTAGGTGAAGAGTCCGGACCGCCCGGACCGAAGTGGGACAGGCTCAAGAAAGGCAACAAGGATGTAACCCAGCGTATACGTTGGGGAAAGCCGCTGGAATGGCTGGCTGAGTTGGATCAAAACAAGCATTGATAAAACTTTATAAGGAGACTGCCATGTCGTTTTCACAAGTACTTGAAGTTGTAATTGGCCTGATGTTTATTTATTATGTTCTGGGCTCCATTGTCTCTCTGATCACCCAGTGGATCAATGAGGCGTTTGAAACACGGGGCGCTTCACTCGAAAAGCATCTCATGAAGATCGTAGGGGACAAGCAGGTGGGTGATTTTTTGAAACTCCCGCAAATGGAGGCATTGCGCCCGATCCGTTATAAGGGATGGCTGAGCGTGTTCACCGCAACCACCGAACCCAAGAAGGTTGAAAAGATTCCCGTTTCCATGCTGGTGGATTCTTATTTTGATTTTGCTGGTCTGACCGCGAGGGAGGTCAATGCTGACAACATAAAGGATGTTATCAGCGTCTTTCCCGATACTGAGGCTAAACAGGCGCTTCTCACCTGGATCGACCAGGGTGTGACCAACCTTGAAGAATTGCGCAAGCGCACAACCACTTATTTTTCCGGAGTGATGGAACAGGCTGCGGCAACCTTCCGTTCCAATGCCCGCAGTTTCGTGATCGTGTTATCCATTGTGCTGACTCTGGTGCTTGGCACAGACAGCATTCAGATGGCGCGTACATTGTGGAGCAATGCCGGGTTGCGCGCGCTGGCCGCTGCCCAGGCCGAGATCGCGGTGCAGCAGGGTGGGGCGGATGCGAATGTCGATGATCTGATCAATCAGTTGAGCGAACTTAACATCATCCGCATTGGCTGGTGGCAGACTGAACTTCCCGCTTCTGATTCGGGAGCCTCAAGTTGGATCTGGTTTGTGGTGTTGAAAGCTGTAGGTTTAACCCTGACCGTGGCGGCTGTATCGCAAGGTTCTTCCTTCTGGTACGACTTGTTGAAAAAGGTTGTATCCAAAGGTGGCAGCAGCGGCGGGGGAGATGGCGGCGAAGCCAAGGGATAAAATGAAAACATCCGAGGTCTTCAGAACCTCGGATGTTTTTTTACTTTTGTGATATCCACCGCGCGTAGACCGCTTGGGAAAGCAGGCGGTCTTTGCTTTTTTCTCTGGTCACTAGTTCGCCGCTTTCGAGAGCACCTTTGTGTTTTTTCATCATTTCCTCCACGGCTTGAGCAACGTGGAGGGCAGAGGCGCGCACCGCATAAACGGTGACGATCACGAAGAGCGGATTGTTGCTTAGACAGTTGCGAATTTCTTCCAGCAGATTCGGCAGTGACTTGTATACTTCCCATACCTCACCTTTGGGTCCGCGTCCGAATTTGGGTGGGTCGAGAATGACGCCATCATAGCGAATGCCACGCTTTGCCTCGCGCTGGACGTACTTTAACGCATCTTCCACGATCCAGCGGATGGGTTTATCGCCCAAGCCAGAGAGTTCCTGATTTTCACGCGCCCAACTTACAGATTTCTTCGAAGCATCCACATGAGTGACTGAGGCGCCCGCAGCGGCGGCGGCAAGGGAGGCAATGCCGGTATATCCGAACAGGTTTAGAACATTCGGCTTGGTACCCGCTTTCTGGATAGAGTCAGCCATAAAGTCCCAGTGCGAAGCGACTTCGGGGAAAACGCCAAGATGACGGCCGGGGGTCGTCATCACGCTAAAGCGTAGAGAATTACCAGTAGGGAGGGGGTAACTCATGATCCATTTCTCATCGACTCGTTTTTTCAAATCCCAGTGCCCGCCGCTCTCTTCGCCGCTTGGGATGAAAACAGCATGGGCCTGATCCCATTCTGATTGGGGCAGGGCGCGACTCCACATGGCCTGTGATTCTGGGCGGGCAAAAACATATTTGCCGAAGCGTTCAAGTTTAAGGCCATCACCGGAGTCGATTAATTCATAATCCTGCCAGCGGTTGGCTTCGAGAAGGGAAAAAGAGGGAGAAGTGACCATGTTGCAATGCCTTTGGGATGGGAAAAAAGTACCGTTCCCACTTGATTTTTGAGTACGAATCGGTATAATAAGTGGTAGAAAGTGGTAAGAAGTGGTAAGAGCGCCGGGCACCCCGGCGTTCGTCTCATTAAAAGGAAAAGTAGCACAAATGTTCTTGGGTCAGTTCCAGCACAACCTCGATGATAAGGGTCGCCTGATGATTCCGGCGCGCTTCCGTGAGTTGCTGGAAGGTGGTGCCTTCATCACGCAGGGTTTTGATAAATGCCTGATGGTGATGACCGAGGCATATTTCAAACAAGTGTATGAGCGCATTGAAGCCATGAACCTGGCTGACCCAACCGCTCGTCTTCTGCGCCGCTTGATCTTGTCCAATGCGTATCCGATTGAAGCGGACAAAGTAGGGCGCATCCTCGTTCCGCAGAACCTACGCACCTTCCTCGGGATTCCGAGTGGGGAGTTGGTGGTGGCGGGGCAGGGCGAGTACTTTGAAGTATGGACGCCTGCGACCTGGGCTGAACAGATGGCTCAACTGCAGGATGTGGAAGCCAATAACGCGCGCTTCTCCACACTCGATCTTTCCAAAACGAACTCCGCGTCATAACACAGTTATGGACGCACACAAACCTGTACTTTACCAAGAGATTATACACGCTCTGCAACCCCGCTCGGGCGGGCGATATGTGGATGGAACGCTTGGCGCGGGCGGACATGCTCGCGGCATTCTGGAGGCTTGCGCGCCGGATGGGCAACTGCTGGGTTTCGATGTGGACCCGCAGGCGCTGGCGCTCTCTCGTGAGACCTTGGCTCCTTACGAAGGGCGCACCCATCTCGCGCAAGCCTCCCATATCACTCTCAGTGAACAGCTTGCTTCGCTGAAGTGGAACGGCATTGATGGCATGGTGCTGGACTTGGGCGCTTCGTCCATGCAGTTCGACAACGCCGGGCGCGGCTTCTCCTTTATGCAGGATGGCCCGCTGGACATGCGCTTCGGCATCAATGCCGTGATGAGCGCAGACGAGATCGTCAACACGTTTGATGAACGCGAACTAGCCGACATCATCTTCAAGTATGGCGAGGATCGGGATGCGCGCAAGATCGCGCGAGCCATCATCCAAAGCCGACCGCTTCATACGACGGGTGAGTTGGTCGCTGTCATCGAGAAGGCGAGTCCACGCCGGGGCGACAAGACCCACCCGGCCACGCAGACCTTCCAGGCCCTGCGGATCATTGTCAATGACGAATTGGCCGCAGTGGAGAAAACGCTCCCGCAGGCAGTGACCGCTCTCCGGTCCGGAGGGCGATGCGCAGTGATCTCCTTCCACTCGTTGGAAGACCGTATCGTCAAGGAATATTTTCGAGAGCAGAGCCGTGATCTCATCAATCCGCCTTACGAAAGGATTTATGAAGAAGAACGTAAGGCTGTTGTGAAGTTAGTAAATAAGAAACCAATACTGCCAACCGAGGAAGAGACCAGAGAGAACCCCCGGGCGCGCAGTGCCAAACTTAGAGTCGTTGAAAAGTTGTAGCCGATAAGTGAGAGCACAGTGAACATACCGAACGTTGACCTGCGAAATATCAATATTCCGAACGTTAATCGCCTGATCCATGCCTATCGGGTCGCTCCGTGGCGTGTGCAGCGTCAGTGGCTGGGAAATGTATTGTTGGTTGTGGTTGCAGCCGCCATGGTCGCTGCTTTATATCTGAACGTGACCTCACGAACGGCTATTGCCGGGCGCGATATCCAGGATCTGACCGAGGCGATCATCGCCAGCCAGCAAGTCAGCAGCGATTTGCAGACCCAACTTGCCGGTCTGACCTCGGCTGCTTCGCTTGAAGAGCGCGCTCTTGATATGGGCTACCGACCTGTGGAGTCTGAAGAGGTGGAGTATCTGGTGGTGCCGGGGTATGTGGCTCCCGCGCCGATAGACCTCTCGACCACATCTCTTCCGCAGTTAAGCGCCCTGACCATTCCGCCCGAATACAATCAGTCGCTTTTAGACTGGCTGGATGAAAGCGTCCTTTCCTCGCGAGGCCCGCAATGAGAGGACAATACGCGCGTCGCAGTCAGGCTTTGGCCGGGATCTTGTTATTCTGTGCCCTGGCGATCGTTGTGCAAATGACGCGTATTCAAAACAGTCCCGAAGCGGATATCTTCCGACAGGAGGCGCAGAACTACGCTTCCGAGTGGAAGACGTTCTACCCCAACCGTGGTGAGATCTATGACCGTAATGGCCGTCTGCTGGCAGGGCAGAGGACTGTCTATGAGATCGGCGTGGACCTGAACACCATGACCGACGCCCATGCCATTGCTTTTGCCGTCAGCGAAACATTGGACATGGACTACGGCGATATGATCACTCTGCTCGAATTCCCGCCTGAAGGTGTTTCGTATATGGTCCTGGCCGACTTTGTGGATACCAAGGAAGCCCAATATCTTCAGGAATTAAAGCAGGCTTTGAATGCCCAGACCCCTGAGGGAGTTCCCGGTGGCTTGACCGGTTTGCAGTTCAAGTCGCACCCGCAGCGCAGCTATCCTGAAACATCGCTGGCAGCCAATATCCTTGGTTTTGTCAACCGTGAAGGACGCGGCTATTTCGGTGTGGAGGAGAAATACAACGACCTGCTGGCGGGGAACCCCGTACAGGTGCTTGTTTCCACAGACCCGAATAAAGCCAACGAGATTCCCCATGTACCCGATGGCACGACCCTCATTCTGACCATTAACCGTGACCTGCAAGCCGCCACTGAAGAGATCCTCGACAACGCTTTGGAAGAGTATGGTGCTGTCGAAGGAGTCATCGCTGTGATGGATCCTCAAAGCGGTGAGATGCTGGCCATGGCCACCTCACGCCGCATGGACCTGAATCAGGTCTGGGACTATGGCAATCTTTACGATAATGCCACTGATTTCGATCCGATCATTTCGAAGACCTATGAGCCCGGTTCGGTGATCAAGATACTCACCATGGCGGCCGCGTTGGATAGCAAGACCGTGGCGCCAGGCACCACCTACCTTGATACCGGTGCCATTATGATCGGCGGCGTGACCATCCAGAACTGGGATCGCAACCCTTGGGGGGTTCAAGATATGGTCGGATGTTTGCAGCATTCGCTCAACGTGTGCATGGTCCATATCGCTTCGCAGATGGGTGCTGGAACTTTTTACAGCTATATGGATGCTTTTGGTCTCGGTCACCTCACCGGCGTGGATATGGCCGGGGAAGCGGCAGGCCGCCTCAAGATCCCGGGCGATGCGGATTGGTACCCCGTCGATCTCGGTACGAATGCTTTCGGTCAGGGCGTCGCGGTGACTCCCATCCAGATGATGGCAGCAGCCTCGGCAATTGCGAACGATGGCCGCACGGTCATCCCGCATGTCCTGTATGGCATGGTGCGCGAAGGCCGCCAATACAATGTGCCGGCTCAATTTGGCAACACGCCCATCACTGTGGAGACTGCGAACACATTGTCTGATATGCTTGCCATTTCTCTTGAGAACGAATCTTCGATGGCTCTCGTCCCGGGCTATCGTATTTCCGGCAAAACAGGCACTGCCCAAATTCCCGTGAACGGCTTGTACGACAGCACCGAGACCAATGCATCCTTCATCGGCTGGGGACCGACGGATGACCCGAAATTCATGATCTATGTCTGGCTGGAAAAGCCGACCTCCTCTCCGTGGGGTTCCGAGACCGCCGCTCCGGTATTTTCGGAAGTAGCCAGGAAAACTGTTATCCTGTTGGATATCCCGCCCGACTCGATTCGCCAGCAGCTCGTCGCCAAATAATATGCTTACCTTAGCCGATGTCCTGGAAGCCCTCACATCCATTCGCCCTGCGAACCTCACCGCTGTTGTTACAGAAGCGGTGATCGATTCGCGCCAGGTCATTCCGGGTTCGCTCTTCGTTGCGATCCCCGGCGAAAAAGTGGATGGACACAACTTCATCGGCGACGCCTTCAAGCGGGGGGCCTCTTTTGCTTTAACCCAGCAGGATATGAGCGCTTCCTTCCAAACCCTGGACCTGCGTGGGGATTTCAAAGCCGATGCCACTCTGAACCTTGATTCTCCCCTCTGCCTGCGCGTGGACAATACGGTCTCAGCCCTGCAACAGATTGCGCGGTTCTGGCGACGTAGATTGAAGAACTTGCGTGTGATCGGTATTACCGGCAGCGTGGGAAAATCCACCACCAAGGAAATGGTGGCCGAAGTGCTTGGCACACGCTACCGCACCTTGAAGAGTCCCGGCAATTTGAACAACGAGATCGGCCTGCCGCTTACGATCCTGCGACTCAGTTCCGGTTACGAACGTGCCGTGCTGGAGATGGGATTTTACATTCCCGGCGAGATCCAATTTCTGTGTGATATCGCCCAGCCGCAAATTGGTGTTGTTTCGAACGTGGGTACCGTCCATGCCGAGCGCGCTGGTTCACAGGAAGCCATCTTTCGCGGAAAAAGCGAACTGCCCCAATCGCTCCCACAGGATGGAGTGGCCATCCTTAACTTTGACGATCCCTGGGTTCGCAAGATGGAAGAGAAGACCAAAGCGCGTGTCTTTTTCTATGGCCTTTCTCCCGAAGCCGACCTGTGGGCCGACCGTATTGAGGGGCTTGGGCTTGACGGTATCCGTTTCCGCCTGCATTACAAAGGTGAAACCCTGCACACCCGCATCCCGATGATCGGTCGTCACTCTGTGCATACAGCCTTGCGCGCTGCTTCTGTGGGGTTGGCTGAAGGGCTCACCTGGCAGGAGATCTTCGAAGGCCTGGCACATGGACATGCCCAGTTGCGGCTTGTTGCCGTACGTAGCAGCATCGGTGCCTTGATCCTCGACGATACCTACAATGCTTCGCCCGAGTCCATGCTGGCTGCTCTAAATCTTTTGGACGAACTCGATGGCCGCAAGATCGCCGTATTAGGTGATATGCTTGAGCTGGGTCCGTATGAACGCCAGGGACATGAAATGGTGGGAATCCGCGCTGCGCAAGTGGCGAAGATCCTCATCACTCTTGGCACACGCGGACATATGATCGCCGATGCTGCTCGCCGCGCCGGGATGAAGCCCTCGTCCATTTTCGAGTTCGAGGAGATCGCCCCCGTGGTAGACTGGCTGCAGAATCATTTAACTTCTACCGATGCTGTTCTGGTCAAAGGGTCTCATGGATTAAGAATGGACCGCATCACAGCTGCCTTGGAGGTACGTTCGTGAGAGATATTGCGCTTTCCCTAAGCCTTGCGGGGTTGGCCTTCATTATGACCGCCATTTGGGGAAATCCGTTGTTGCGCATTCTGCGTTACTTTAAACTCGGAAAGATCATACGCATCGAGTTGCCGGAGGGGCATCGTATGAAAATGGGTACGCCCACCATGGGCGGCCTGATGTTTATCATGCCGGTTCTGCTCCTGAGCGTTTTGTTGAATGCCGTTGCGTTGATCGGTGTGACCGCCAGCGGCATTGGACGCTCTGTGCTTTTGCCGATGGTTGTCATGGTCGGTTTTGCCGTTCTCGGCGCAGTGGACGATTGGGAAGGCATTCATGGCAAACGCAAAGGGGATGGAATGCGCGCCCGCACCAAATTTGCATTTCAAGTCCTGTTGGCCTTGGCGACGGCTTATATTCTGAAATATGTCATTGACGCGCCTGACCTGTACCTGCCCGGCTATTTCTTTGAGATCCAGATCGGTTGGATCTATGTGCCCATCGCTGCTTTTATTATTGTGGCCGAGTCCAACGCCGTTAACTTTACAGACGGTCTTGATGGTTTGGCAGGGTTGATCGCAGCAACGGCCATTGCCGCCTTCGGCGGCATTGCCTTGATCCAGGAACAAACCTATCTTGCGCGTTTTTGTTTCATTCTCGTCGGCGCCTTGTTCGGTTTCTTGTGGTTTAACGTGCACCCGGCACAATTGATCATGGGTGATACGGGTTCAATGGCTCTGGGTTCTGTGCTGGCTGTGATCGCCCTGATGACCGGACGGTGGCCCATGTTGCTGGTGATCGCCATTATTCCATTGGCGGAAATGCTCAGCGTTGTGATACAGATCGTGTATTTCCGCATGACAGGCGGGAAGCGCTTTTTCAAATTGACCCCGATCCACCATCACTTTGAATTGCTTGGTTGGAGCGAAACCCAGATCGTGCAACGTTTTTGGCTCATTGGCCTGATGGCCGCGCTGGTTGGAATAGGATTATCGCAGGTTTAATATTTCATGAGCGATTGGACAGGTAAACACGTTCTAATTCTGGGTGCCGCCCGTCAGGGGCTGGCCCTTGCACGCTGGCTTTCACGCCATGGAGCCCGTGTGACTTTGAACGATTCACGCCGAGAAGAAGAACTTGCTGCGGTAAAAACATCCCTGGCGGATACGAACGTGGCATGGGTGCTGGGCGGGCATCCGTTGGAATTGCTGGACCATGTCGATGTACTCTGTCCTTCTGGCGGCGTACCGTTGACCCTGCCCATTGTGGAAGAGGCCGTCAGGCGCGGTATTCCGCTTTCAAATGATTCGCAGATCTTCATGGAAGCGGTTCCGTGTAAAACGATCGGAATCACCGGTTCGGCCGGTAAAACAACGACCACGACTCTGGTTGGAAATATGGCGCATCTGGCCAAAGGGGATCGCGCTTTTGTAGGCGGCAACATTGGCGACCCGCTCATTAATTACGTGGACGATATGACAGCCGATGACATTGCCGTTTTGGAATTGTCCTCCTTCCAACTGGATCAGATGACCCTTTCTCCGAACGTAGCGGCGATTTTGAACATCACACCGAATCATTTGGACCGGCATGGCACGATGGAAGCCTACACACAGGCCAAGGCGCGCATTCTCGACTTCCAGACCGGGCAAGATACCGCCATTCTCGGCCGCGACGATAAAGGCGCATGGAGTTTGAAGGATCGGGTCAAAGGCAAGTTGATGACCTTCAGCTTGCAAGACCTAGAAGAAGGGTTGAACGGCGCTTATTTCCATCACGATGGGTTATTGAGTCTGCGCGACGGACATGCCTACGTCCCGTTAATTCTGCGCGAGAAAGTCCAACTGCGCGGCGACCATAATATAGCGAATGTGCTGGCGGCCTTTACCATAGGCCATGCAGTCGGTTTCAAATTGGATGACATGCTTGAGGCCGTTGAAGAATTCCGCGGAGTACCGCACCGCCTGGAGCTTGTCCGTGAACTGCGCGGAGTGCGCTGGTATAACGACTCGATCGCGACCGCGCCGGAACGTGCTGCAGCAGCCGTCCATGCATTTAGTGAGCCGATCGTATTAATGCTCGGCGGGCGCGATAAGAACCTTCCCTGGGGCGATCTTGCCAAACTGATCTGTGAGCGCGTGGACCATGTGGTGGTCTTTGGCGAGGCGGGGGGGATGATTCAGAAAACCGTGGCAGCCGTCGGTGGGGAGCGCAGCGTGGATGTGCGTAGCGCGCAGACCCTCAAAGAGGCGGTCACGCTGGCGGCGGAGGTTGCATCCGCTGGGGATGTGATCCTGTTATCGCCGGGCGGTACGAGTTTCGATGAGTTCAAGGATTTTGCCGAGAGAGGAGAATCGTTTAGAAAATGGGTGCAGGAACTTTCGTAAAAGAATCTTTGCCGCAGCGCATGCCGCGTTTTTCGCGCGGGATCGACATGCCGCTGCTGGTGGCTGTGGTGGCGTTGATCGTCTTTGGCCTGGTGATGTTGTATTCCGCTTCGTGGGATTTTTCGCGCGCGGCTTATAACGGCGATGCCAGCTATATGTTCAACCGCCAGTTGATGTGGCTGGGACTCGGCGTTGTCGGTGCGTTCATCCTGGCGCTTTTCGATTATCACCGCTGGCACCGGTTGATCGTGCCCGCGATGGCGGTGACGATGGTGATGCTGGTCGTTGTGCTGGCCATGAGCGAGATCCGCTTCAACGCCCGCCGTAACTTGTTCGATGGCTCGGTGCAGCCTTCGGAACTGGCAAAACTGGTTTCGATCATTTACTTGAGCGTATGGCTGTATGCGAAGCGCGAAATTTTGAAAGACATGTCCTTTGGGCTGTTTCCCCTCGGCGTGATTTTGGGTGTTGTTGGCGGTCTGATCTACCTGCAACCGGATTTAAGCGCCGCTGCCACAGTGATGATGCTGGGCGGGCTGCTCTTCTTCCTTGCAGGCGGTGACTTGAAGCAGATCGGCGGTTTGTTGCTGATCGCGGTTGTGGCGGCCTGGGTGGTGGTGTCTGTCAGTGCCACCGGCCAGCAGCGTGTCGCAGACTTCCTCGCCGGGATCAAGGATCCGTTGCAAGCTTCGTATCATGTGCGTCGTTCTTTCGAAGCGATCGTCAATGGCGGCTGGTTCGGGGCGGGTATCGGCAAGTCGCTTTCCAAAGTGACCGGTTTGCCCGTTCCTCCCACTGACAGTGTCTTTGCAGTGGTTGTGGAAGAACTTGGCTGGTTCGGCGCAGTGATCCTGATCTCTTTATATGCTTTTCTCGTGTGGCGCGGCCTGGTGATTGCACGCCGTGCGCCGGATATGCTCGGTACGTTGTTGGCGTCCGGCTTGGTGCTATGGATCGGTATGGAAGCCTTGATCAACATGGCGGTGATGGTCGGCCTGTTGCCCTTCGCGGGTAATGCGCTTCCTTTCGTCAGTTCGGGTGGTTCCAACCTGGTGACCACGCTGGCGGCCCTTGGAATCCTGTTCAATATCTCCCGGCAGACAGGCAGTACTGCGGTGACATCAGATGAGGAATGGAGGTCTTACGGTGCGGTTGTTAATTTGCGCGGGCGGGACGGGCGGCGGCGTGTATCCAGCTCTGTCCGTTCACGAAGCGCTCAAGAGTAAGCATCCAAACGTCGAGACCCTGTGGGTGGGCGGTGAAGGCGGCATGGAAGAGGACCTCGTGAAACGCGCAGGCATCCCTTATCGGTCCGTGCCAGCCGCCGGAGTGCATGGCGTGGGCCTGCGTGCCTTGCCGGGCAACCTTGCCAAATTAGGTCGCGGGGTTTTTGAAGCGCGCCGTATTTTGCGCGTGTTCAAACCGGATGTCCTGTTCTTCACCGGTGGTTATGTGGCAGGTCCCATGGCCGTTGCCGGGCGAAACATTCCGACCGTGCTGTATGTGCCCGATATTGAGCCGGGTCTGGCATTGAAATTCCTCTCCTATTTTGCGGATGCCATCACTGTGACCGCGCCGGATTCGAAGAATTATTTTTCACACCCAGAGCGGGTCCTCGTTTCAGGCTATCCGCTTCGCTCCGACCTGAAAACGGTCTCTCGTCAAGAAGCGCTTCAACGCTTTGGGTTTGATGCCTCCATTCCCACCCTGCTCGTCACTGGCGGCAGCAAGGGAGCGCGCTCCATCAACATGGCGATTCTGAAATCCCTGAACGAACTGCTGGAAATGGCCCAGGTCATTCACATCACCGGCTCACTCGATTGGCAGACCGTGGAAGAGAATGCCCGCCAGCTACCCTTGAAATTAAGGGAGCGATATCAGATCATGCCCTATCTGCATGAGATGGGCACAGCCCTCGCCGCGGCGGACCTCGTGCTCTCCCGCGCAGGTGCTTCGTCTTTGGGAGAATATCCTTTCTTCAACCTTCCCGCCGTGCTGGTGCCGTATCCATATGCGTGGCGTTATCAAAAGGTCAATGCCGATTATCTTGCAGGCCATCACGCCGCGGTCATATTGCAGGACGAATTATTGGACGATAAACTTTTGACGGTGATAAAAGATATCCTCATGAACGGGAACAAACGGGAAGCCATGCGCGCGGCCATGAATAATCTCTCCCAGCCCCGCGCGGCGGATACGATCGCCAGTCAGTTGGTTGGGCTGGCAGGAGAACGAATCTTATGATGAGCATAGTAAATCTCTTCTGGACATGTGTGTTTTCCTTCGGCATTATCGGCGCCATGCGCGGATGGGCCAAGGAACTGATGGTGATCTTCAGCGTGGTGACGGCCCTGGCCTTCAACCTGCTGCTTGAAAAATACATCCCCCTCGTACGCGACCTGGACAAAGCCAGTTCCTCCGTGTTCTGGATCCGCATCCTGATTCTGATCGCAATGGTTTATTTCGGCTATCAGACGGTGAACATTTCCCGCTTTGCCGCCAAAGCAGCGCGTGAGCGTTTACAGGATTCGCTCTTCGGTGCCGTACTTGGCGGTGTGAACGGATACCTGGTGGCGGGAACTGTGCTGTATTACAACCATGTCGCCAATTATCCATACCGCAATATCATCATCCCGGCCACAGACCTTGCGATCATTGATGCCATCAACCGCATGATGGCCTACATGCCGCCGCGTTTTCTGGGCGAGCCCGGTATTTATTTTGCTGTCATTATCATTCTTATTTTCATCATCGTCGTCTACATCTAGATTATCCGAACGCAACTAACGGTTAAAAGGCTGCCATGACACACGTTCACTTTATCGGCATTGGAGGTTCGGGGCTTTCGGCTATAGCGCGCCTGCTCCTGGAAAGCGGATACGAAGTCTCCGGCTCCGACATGACCCTTTCACCTTTTGCCGCTGACCTGCAAAATGCCGGGGTTAAGATATTTGTCGGCCATCACCCGCGCAATATTTCCGGTGCAGACTGGGTTGTGCGCTCCTCAGCGGTCAAGGACGACAACCCCGAGGTGGAAGCCGCCAAACAGGCAGGCATCCCCGTCTACAAACGATCCGACTTTCTCGGCCAATTGATGACGCAGAAGCGCGGCATCGCCGTGGCCGGAACGCACGGCAAGACCACCACGACCGCGATGATCGCATGGATCCTATACGACATGAAGCGCGATCCATCTTTCATTGTGGGTGGCACGCTCAGTAATTTGAAGACGAATGCGCGCGCGGGTATCAGCGATTATTTCGTCATCGAAGCGGATGAATATGACCGCATGTTCCTTGGCCTAAAACCGCAGATCGCTGTGGTCACCAACCTTGAGCACGACCATCCCGATATCTACCCGACCTTCGAGGATATGTACTTCGCCTTCCAGAACTTTGTAGACTTGCTCCCGCCGGATGGTACGCTGATCGCCTGCGCTGAAGACGAAGGCGCAGTACCTTTATTGACCCATGCGCGCCGCAAAGGAATCAACGTGGCCTCTTATAGCATTCAGGGTGAAATGACCATCAATAGCCCTCAATGGATGCAGGCTCGCACGGTGAAACCGAACCATCGCGGTGGGTATGATTTCTCAGCCATGACCAACATTGGGAACGTCTCTGCCTTGAATGTTTCGCTGCAAGTGCCGGGCGAACATAACGTCCGCAATGCATTGGCGGCGCTCTCGGTGATCGCCACGCTTGGTCTCTCGCTCTCCGATGCAGCCGCGGCCCTGGAGCGCTTTACAGGAACTGGCCGCCGCTTTGAGGTCCGTGGAGAGCGCAAGGGTGTGACCTTGATCGATGATTATGCCCATCATCCCACCGAAATTCGTGCCACGCTGGCCGGTGCGAAATCGCGTTATCCCGAAAGCCGCATTTGGGCGGTTTGGCAGCCTCATACGTATTCGCGCACTCAGACCTTGTTCTATGAATTCTCACGCGCCTTTGTCGATGCTCATGAAGTTCTTGTGACCGAGATCTATGCCTCGCGCGAAGCCAAACAGGAATTCTCCTCCGCAGAAGTGGTCAGCGCCATGCCGCATCCCTCGGCGCGGTATAGCGGTTCGGTGGAAGAGACGAAAAAACATTTGTTGAAAAATCTCCGCTCCGGCGATGTGGTCATTGTCCTTTCTGCAGGTGACGCTGACCAGATCACCGCTGACCTATTGAAAGAACTATGAGGTGGATGATGTTGATTGAAAAGGAACTGCCGCTTCAAACCCCGGCCGAGGCGATCGCCCTGCCGCCCTTGAAGATGATCCTCGTCCATGCTCGTGACGAGCGTGACCTTGCATTAAGCGCTGCCATCAAGTCTGCTCAGCCGCAGGAGCGCATCAAACCTGTGGATTTGAAAAAGCTCATCGAACATTTGGAGCACCGATCTTAATGATGATGGTGAAGCCCGTTTCGGCTGTGGATGTGTTGCGCCGTTCGTTCGGCGCTGCTGTGCAGGAGCATATCCCTCTTGCGCCGTTCACATCCGCTCGCATTGGCGGGCTTGCGGATATTTTGCTGACGGTCAAGTCGGCTGATGAACTTGCGTCCGCGATGAAGTTGATCTGGGAATATGAAATTCCCTTCTACGTCCTTGGCGGCGGTTCGAACGTGCTGGTCAGCGACGAGGGTTTCCGTGGGGTGGTGGTGTTGAACCGGGCGAAGGAAGTCCGCTTTGAAGCGGGCGACCAGCCCACAGTCTGGTGTGAAGCGGGTGTGGTTATCAGCAACCTTGCCAACCGTTGCGCATCCAAAGGGCTTTCTGGTCTGGAATGGTCGGCGACAGTCCCCGGTACGGTGGGTGGGGCGGTGTATGGCAATGCGGGTGCATTTGACGGCGATATGACTCACAACCTCATTTGGGCCGACCTGTTGACGAAGAACGGGCGCGAAAAATTGTCGCTGGGACAAATGGGCTATGGCTATCGCACGAGTATTTTGAAGCGCGGCGAGGTTTATGGCATCGTATTAAGCGCATTGTTGAAGTTAAAAAATTCAACGAAAGAAGAAGTGTCTGTTAAAATTTCCCAATTCAGCGAACGCCGTAAAGCCACGCAGCCGCCCGGTGCGAGCATGGGTTCCATGTTCAAGAACCCTGCGGGCGATCATGCAGGCCGTTTGATCGAGGCTGCAGGTTTGAAAGGTACGCGGATTGGCAACGCTGAGATCAGCACGTTGCACGGAAATTTCTTCATCAACCACGGCGAGACCAGGGCAGAAGATGTCCATGCTTTGATTCGGCTGGTGCAGAAGGCCGTGTTTGAAAAATTTAACGTGAATTTGGAATTGGAAGTTGAACTTGTTGGAAACTGGAACGCATAGATGACGAAAAAACTTCGAGTGGCTGTTCTGTTTGGCGGACGTTCAGGCGAGCATGATGTTTCGCTGATGTCTGCGCGTTCCGTGCTATCGGTGCTGGATCCGGCTTGTTATGAAGTTTTTCAAGTGGGCATCACGCTGGACGGCAACTGGCTGACAGGACCAAACGCGCTGGAAGCCTTTGAAAAAGGAAATACGAAAGAATTGAGCCGCGTTGTCCCTCCCACCGATCCGGCTTCCTTGCGATCCCTGTTCGTGGTTCACGCCACACAGGCGGGACAGAAGGTTGAGGCGCTGACCGCCATCGACATCTTCTTCCCCGTTCTGCATGGGCCGTTCGGCGAGGATGGCACTATTCAAGGCTTGTTCGAGATGGCTGATGTGGCCTATGTCGGTGCGGGTGTGGCGGGTTCCTCTGTTGGCATGGACAAAGGTATCTTCAAGGATGTAATGCGCGCGAATGGCATCCCGATCGTAGACTCCATCCTTGTGTTGCGCGGCGAGATCGAGAACGGGATGGATGCGGTCATTGCCAGGGCTGAAGCGTTGGGTGCGTATCCGCTTTTCACCAAGCCTGCCAATCTCGGCTCTTCAGTGGGCATCAGCAAATGTAATTCGCGCTCCGACCTGGCCGAAGGCTTGATGGATGCTGCGCGTTTTGACCGGCGCATCGTCATCGAGAACGGCGTGAAGAACGTGCGCGAGATCGAAGTCAGTGTTCTAGGCAATGAGAGCCCCACCGCCTCCGTCTGTGGGGAAGTGTTGCCAAGCCGCGAGTTCTACTCCTACGAATCGAAGTATATCGACGGTACCTCCGGGTTGCTCATCCCTGCGCCTTTGGCGGAAGGGGTGGCGGAAAAGATCCGTGATTACGCCATCCGCGCCTATCAGGCCATTGATTGCGCGGGCATGGCGCGCGCCGATTTCTTTGTCGATAAAGAAACGAACCAGATCTATCTGAACGAGTTGAACACACTGCCCGGGTTCACCTCCATCAGCATGTATCCCAAACTTTGGCAGGCCAGCGGTTTAACGTATGCCCAATTGGTGGATCGCCTGATCGAATTCGCATTGGAGCGCAAAGCCCAGCGTGACCGCACCGAGCATCGGAGGCAGGCATGACGGATCGACGTGAACTTTCCCGCTCTGAGCAGGTCCGCAAGCGGCGCAATGATCGCACGGTTCAA
>Ga0268298_10001341_pt1 | contig 29265 bp, 18 predicted proteins | sample WWTPWeurt_MetaG_FD_194462 | JGI IMG/M metagenome (GOLD analysis project Ga0268298, IMG submission 194462) | Activated sludge microbial communities from WWTP in Nijmegen, Gelderland, Netherland - WWTP Weurt | ecosystem: Engineered > WWTP > Aerobic digester > Activated sludge | place... | reverse complement strand
TTTCGAAACCATTTACATTACTTTGATAATTTGCATTCACAGCTTTAATAGCACTTGCAAGCGCTACCGGAGAACGCGTTATGATTTTGGATGCAAGTTCAGTGCACTTATTTAATAGCTCTTCTTGAGCAACCACATAGTTAATTAAACCCCATTTAAGCGCATCCTCTGCTGTAATCATTTCGGCAGTCAAAATCATCTCCATTGCCTTTCCTTTGCCTACCAATTGTGCTAATCGTTGTGTTCCTCCATAACCGGGTATTACACCTAACGAAACTTCGGGCAATCCCATTTTAGCGTTTGAACTGGCTACTCTAAAATGGCAAGACATTGCTAATTCGAGTCCCCCTCCCAGTGCAAATCCGTTGACGGCTGCAATAATGGGTTTGGGGTAATTTTGCACATAATCGAACAACAGTTTATGTCCATCAGCACTAAGTTGTGTTCCTTGGTCTATCGAAAAGTGAGCAAACTCAGCAATATCAGCACCGGCAACAAAAGCTTTATTACCTGAACCGGTAATGATAATTACTTTGGTATCTGAATTCACGCTTTCGAGTTGCAATATATCGTGAATTTCTTGTATGGTTGATTTATTTAGTGCATTGAGTTTATCGGGTCTATTTATGGTAATTGTGAGAATACTACCATTGCTGCTGAGCTGAAGATTTTGCATCTGTATTTAATTTAATTTGTTAGAAATATTGCAAGAAGAATTTTTCTCGGCTGTTTTACTTTTTAGAATTGTTGGATTGAATCTTTGTGTTGTATTGATTTTTTATTGTTCAAACAAATTTGATTATCGACGATGTTGTTGCACCCATGTACTGATATAACTTACAATTTCGCCTGTATCGGTTCCGGGAGCAAACAATTTACCAACTCCCAGTTCGTTCAGTTTTACCATGTCTTTTTCAGGAATTATTCCACCTCCGGTAAGTAGTACGTCTTCCATCTTCTTTTCTTTCATGAGCTGCATTATTTTAGGAAATACCGTATTGTGAGCTCCTGACAAAATACTCACACCAATCACATCAACATCTTCCTGCAATGCAGCATTAACAACCATCTCGGGAGTTTGTCGCAATCCTGTATAAATTACCTCCATGCCGGCATCACGTAAAAAACTAGCTATTACTTTTGCTCCACGATCGTGACCGTCTAAACCAACTTTGGCAACTAAAACTCGAATGGGTTGCTGTGTCATACTTAATGAATTTATTTTCAGTTTTAAGAAATTGTATCGTTTAAAAAAGTGGCACCACTAAAATACCTTTAGACAAAGTTATTATTTTTTGCATTTCGGATTTCTTTCAATTGTACTTCACGTCAAACTTCTACAATCGGAAACAGCAAGGTGAAAGTAGTACCTATTCCGGGTTCAGAAATAAAGCTGATGCTGCCTTTGCAATTTTCGATGATATTTTTTGACATAGCTAAACCCAATCCCATTCCTCCGCTTTTAGTCGTAAAATTTGGTTTAAATATGCTGTCCTTTTGTTCTTCAGAAATTCCTTTTCCATTGTCGCTTACGGTAACTTTCAACATTTTTCCTTCATTAATGAAATCAATTGCAATGTTTCCCTTTTGCCCATCGGGAATTGCCTGAATCGCATTTTTTATCAAATTATTAAACAAGCGAATTAATTGATCTTTGTCGGCTTTTATTTTGGTCGCTTCACAATTATTGAAGTTAATGCTAACCTGGTAGTCATCCGAATTTTGATACAAGCTCACCACACTGTTTACCAAGTGGGTTAAGGAAATTTGTTCCATACTGGTAGCCGGCATTTGGGCAAAATTGCTAAACTCATTTGCAATGTTTGATAATGCATCAATTTGTTCGATAAGTGTATGGGTAAATTTCTCAACCCGTTTGTCCCAATCTGCCGCTCCATCTTTATAGGATCGAAGTAAATGCTGTGCACTTAATTTCATAGGCGTTAAGGGATTCTTTATTTCATGCGCCACCTGTTTAGCCATTTCTCGCCATGCAGATTCACGTTCTGATTGTGCAAGTAATTCGGCACTTTGACTCAATTCTATAATCATCCTATTGTATTCGGTGATGAGTTCTCCAATCTCATCTTTGTTTTTCCATTCAATTAATTCATTTGATTTTCCTAGGCGTAGATGACCAATTTTATTTTGCAGAATTTTAAGTGGTTCCATGATGCGGTTCGAAATAATTACTGCAACAATTATGGAGAGTACAAATAACAAAACATACACATTTATTAAAGCAACTAATACCGAAGAAATTTCATTCTCGAGCTCGTTTTGCTTATTGAAATAAGGAAGATTTAAATAGCCTAACAATTGATTATTGTTACTAATAAATGGCATATAACAAGAAAGAAAATTGAGGTCTCCAACTTTTTCGTTATGTGTAAATTCAAATTGCTTCGCAACCTTTAGTTGATAAAATGCCACCGGATTTATTTTTTGAGAAACCAGTCCTTGCTCAAAAATTTGTGGACGTGAAGAGGCTATTAAGTTACCGGATAAGTCGTAAAAATTAATATCCGAATAAAACACATTGCTTTGCTTTGAAAGCACATAATTTAAATACTGATTGCTGCTAAAATTTAAACTCAACTCATCTCCTATTTCATGCGATAATTCAGCATAAACTGAATGAATTTTCTCACTTAAACTAAGCAAGTTTTTGGATTTATATTCACGTTTTAAAAATATGATCGTACTAACTCCAATGAGCAAAATTGCGATTAATACCACTGCAACTAAAACAAATTGTATTCGGCTTTTGAATTTATTTCCGATATCGGCAAAACGCATGTTCCACTGAAATACCGAGAAATAAATTAAAATCATGATACTAAAAATGGTGAAGAAATACGAAAAAATGGTGAGTCGGTTAATGAGTAATAAGGGCTCTTTGCTCACTACGATTAAGCCAGAATCTTGGTTGTTAAATCGGTATAAATAATGACTGTAGGCATTAAGTGAAATAAAATCAGAGCCTGATGAAAGTGTATCAAAAACTTCTGAATTCATCGGATACTTGTATTTACCTACGCGTTGAAGTGGTACAAAATAATGATCCTTGTATTTTGCAAAAGAATAAGCTTCTTCATCGTGGCGAGGTACCAGTGCTTTATCCAGAAGCAATTGAGGGTAACCAATTTCTTCTGTAATAAATTTAGGAAGTAACTCAATATACAAAGTTGCTGGGTTAGAAAAATTTTTTTGAGGAACCTGAAATTTTAACTTAGCAAGCAATCCTGCATTTTCATCTTGGTTTACCGGAAAATAATACAAGGATTTACTACTTGTAGGCAGACCTGATTTTTCAACTATTTCTTCGTAATGATCAAGCTTATCATTCACTGAATTATTCGACTTCACCAGCACATTGCACAATGAATCGTATACAATAAACTTCACCTCATATTTTTCCCAATAACCACTGAAATAATTTTCAGTAAGCGCTTTCAAAAAAGGGGCATATCCGTCGTTGTTATGCACAAGTAACTTGGGCAAATTTTTATCCTTATTGATCTTCCTTTCAATATCAGAAAATAAAAACTCAGCAACAGGGTCCTTTTCTTCCGATAAATTCTCGGCAAATAATTTTCGGTTATCACGTTCCTTTCTTCCCAATTCTTTATAAAAAACATAATCAATTGCTGCCGAAAATAAGAGTAGAAATAGAATGCTGTGTGAAAAGGAATATTCTTGCTTACGTAAAAAGCGACTATGCACAATAACCAACATAACCGGTAAAAACCAGAGGGTTATTAATAAATCTTTGCCACCATTAAAATGTGCATATACAATTAATGCAGCAAGTGGCACTGCGGCCGAAAGCAAAGCAGATACAGGAGGTAATGCGTAAGATGCAATGGAAGAACTTATTTTATCGGCTACCAAAAAAAACGACATCAACAAAAATCCAATACTGCAAAATGCAAGGTAACTGTATCCATTTAAACTCAAGAGGTTCTCGATGTTTAATGGAATTTTAGAATCGCGTATAATACTGATGTTGAGCTGCACTACATACCATGAAAATGCAAAGAGTATAATCAAAAGGAAGGATGAAAATAAAGCGCTTGAAGAATTTCGTTGAAATTTTTCCTTTAGCGGCAAATGGACACGCATCGAAAACGCTCTTGCCGCAATAAAAAGAAGGGTGCAATGGATAAACAAATCACCCAAAGAGGCAATGTAAATTGAATTTGCATAAATAGCAGGAGTAAATAATTCGAGCGAATAAAATACAGCTGGAAAATTGTAGTAAACACAAACTAAACGCAGTAAAATCAAACTAATCAATAAAAACACAAATGCCCAATTGCCCCCCCATTTAGTGCCAATGCTATTTACCAGTTGCTTGAGGAGTAAAAACAAAAAGAAAATACCTATAAAATTTAATAAGAGCAATATGCCCGTTCTTAGCGGCTGTTCCGAGTCTTTTTGTACATTCAGTGTAAACAAATAAGTACCGTTTTCGCTTAGCACTCGATTTGCATCTTTAGCTGAGCCATATTCGATTTGAGTTTCGGGATCGACCGAAAAATCATGTTGAAATTCATCCACCAAAAAACGGTTGTGAATAGGATATTCCTTTTTCAGAAGCATTAAACCCAAAGTAGTTTTCCCGGCCTTCGATTGCTTGATGATTCGAAACCAGCCATTATTCAACTTCTCTACCGGTTGATCTAAACAAATTTGCTTTAAATAATTTTCAACCGGAATTGAATTATCTGACCAAAACTGCAATGAGTCGTCTTCGTAAATAAGTAAAGCAAAACCTTCGGTACTAAGTAAATTGTAATAGTAATCGATGTGTTCGTTAAGGAGCTGTTGGTAATTTTTATGTGCTGCTTTTTCAGATAAATCATCAACGAATGCTTGAAGTTTCCTTTCCTTTTCTTGCAGTGTTTGTTGAAACTCAGCAACAATTTTTTTATCCGAATTACGCAGCCACGAACCATTCGATTGCAGCAATGCTGCAAATCCAAAAAAGCAAACCGCTAGGAATGCCAACAAATAGTTTGAGGCTGTGTTTCTTTGCATCAACCGTTAATTAATTGCTTGCGTAACATGTTTAAAGCGGTAAGTGTTGCGCGCTGTATAATAGCTTGACGAAGTTCTCCAAAACTAAATTTTTGACTCACTACCCCGTTCGGTGTTGCTATTGCTATCCACGCAGTGCCTACCGGTTTAGCTTCAGAACCTCCTGTTGGTCCGGCTATTCCGGTAGTTGCAATGGAACAATCCGTTGAAAATTTTTTGTTTACACCAATGGCCATCTGCTCAACAACTTGTTGACTTACCGCACCAAAATTTATTAAATCACGCTCTTTCACACCCAGTTCATCCATCTTTATTTTATTCGAATAAGATATAACCGAGCCCATGTAATAGCTGGAACTACCCGATACAGCAGTAATTGCAGAGGATACAGCACCTCCAGTAAAACTTTCAGCGGTTGATAAGGTCAGGCCTTTTTCTCGCAATAAATTTCCAATAATTTCTTCGAGTGTATCTTGCTCATACCCGTAAATATGTTCGGCGATGAGTGGCTTTAGCTCATTTATCTTTTTATCAGATAGTTCTTTCAAGTGTTCCTTATTATCTCCGATTGCTGAAAGTCGCAGCCTTACAGCACCAAAAGCCGGTAGGTAAGCAAGTTTAAAATTAGGTGGTAGATTGTCTTCCCAATTGCTAATCATTTCGGCAAGATTACTTTCGCCAATTCCTTGTGTAAGTATTGTTTGATGAAGAATGTGTGGTGTTTTAAACTTGGCACAAAGCATTGGAATAACATCCTTCTTCATAATTCCTTTCATCTCATAAGGAACTCCCGGCATGGCAACAAACACTTTATTTCTCATTTCAAACCACATAGCCGGTGCAGTACCATTGGAATTTCGAATAGTAGTACAACAGTCGGGAACTTGCGCTTGTAGGCGGTTTACATCTGTAACTGAGCGACCATATTTACTAAATATACGCGTTACATCTTCCAGCACGCCTTCGTCGAAACGCCAATCACAATTAAAATATTCTCGTAAAGTATTTTTGGTAATATCATCTTTTGTAGGACCCAATCCTCCGGTAATTAAAATAATATCAGCGCGCTTTTCTGCTTCAGCAAGGGCGTCAATGATGTGTAGTTTATCGTCGCTCACCGAAGTAATTTGCTTTACTCGTATTCCTGCAAGGTTAAGCTTTTGTGCCATCCAAGCCGAATTGGTATCCACAATTTGTCCGATTAAAATTTCATCTCCTATGGTTATAATTTCTGCTAGCATTCCTATTATGAAATAAATAACAAAGTTAACATCCTAATCTAAACCCAAGTCACTACTATTTAAATTCTAATTTCTTAACAAAAAGAATTCTAGTACATTTGCAGTGCAAAATTTTGGTTGTGATTTTATAAAACAAAATCACATTAAAAGGGAATAAGGTGAAAGTCCTTAACAGTTCCCGCTGCTGTAATTCCTTTTCTTCGAAAGAAGAATACAGCTTCTGAAAATCAACTGCCACTGTTATTAAAACGGGAAGGCCTTCAGAAGTAGGAAGAGTCAGAAGACCTGCCACAATTTTATTGATTCGCAGCTTTCGGAGAAAAAGCAAAGAATAGTGGTGCCTTGCATTTACTCTTTTTTGAACCCATTAGTTGCTTTAGTTTGATTAACAACATGAAGCAAAGTGTCAAAACTTATTTAACTGTATTTATGCTCGGCATACAACTGTACCCGTTATGGTTACATGCTCAAACTAAAACAGAAGCTAGTTTAGACAGCATCGTTCAATTAAAAAGCTTTACTCTTTCAGCTAGTCGTTACACACAAACCATTGCCGGTCAAAAATCTGAAACACTTGATAGCAGCCAATTGCATGTTCCGGCAGCAAGAAATTTAGCCGACCTCTTAGCTCAACAAAACTCCTTGTTCGTTAAATCGTATGGCTTGGGAGGCTTGGCCTTGGGAAGTTTCAGAGGTACTATGGCCGCGCATACTGCCACCTTGTGGAATGGATTTAATTTGCAAAGCCCTATGAATGGTTTACTGGATTATGCTTTGCTTCCAGCTGTTTTTATGGATGATGTGAAATTAAATTTAGGAGGTTCCGGAGCTTTGTATGGAAGTGGATCGGTTGGAGGAACTATCTTGCTAACAAATTCAGCACTTTTTAACCAAGGTTTTGAAAGTTCTATAAGTGCTTCAGTTGGAAGTTTTGAAGAGTATCAACAAAGCATTAAAGTTGCCTGGAGCAATAACAAAGTAGCTTGTAAGTTGCGGTTATTTAATCACAGTGCCGAAAATAATTTCCCGTTTGTAAATACTGCTGTTCAAGATAAACCCATACAACATCAACAAAATGCGGCACTTGAGCAACAGGGCGCATTGTTTGAAAGCTATATACGACCAAGCAAAAATCAAAAAATAAGTGTACGATTCTGGTATCAAAATAATCAACGTCAAATTCCTGCAACCATTGTTAGTAAGCCCGGACAACAAGAGCAGGTAGATAAATTTTATCGTACTACGCTTGAATGGAATGCAGGTATTAAGCGACATAAACTCAGTGCAAGGCTCGCTTATTTTGATGAGCGTATTGAATTTACTGATATAAGCACATCGCTCGATGAAACCAGTCAATCAAAAGCAAGTATAGTTGAGCTTGAAGATATTTTTGATCTTACTTCACAGTTGCAAATAGAATTAGGTGTTCTCTACAATTACGCTACAGCATTGAGTGATGGATATGGTAACTCAAAACCTAATTTGCAGCGTTTTGCTGGGTATGGAGCTCTGAGTTTTGTATCTAAAAATAGAAGTTGGAACAGCAGGCTATCGCTACGAAAAGAATATTTTGGAACAACGGGAGTTCCATTCACACCAAGTTTGGGAACAGAAAAATTACTTTTTTCATGGTTAAAATTGAGTGCAACCATATCCAGAAATTACCGTGTACCAACTTTTAACGATTTATTTTGGACCGAGCAAGGAGCCAAAGGGAATAAGCAATTAATCCCTGAAAGTGGCTGGAGTGGTGATGTAGGAATTAGTTCAACAGTAAATAAAAACAATTTCAAATTGGAAGCTAAGGCTAACTTCTTTTTGAGCAAACTAAATAACATGATTGTTTGGCAGCCGGGTACAGATGGAATTTGGACGCCTCAAAATGTGAGCATAGTTCAAGCACATGGTGTTGAAGCTTCAACTGCTATTAGCTATAAACTAAAGAAATTTAGATTCGAAATTAAGCCATCTTATTCATATACCATAAGCATTGATAAGTCGCAACAGGCTGTAAACACTACATATGGCAAGCAACTGTTTTATGTACCAATACATTTATATAAAGTAGAAACAGCAATTCACTATCAAAAATTTTCAGTTTCTTACTTTCATACTTATTGCGGGAAACGCTTTATTAACAATGAAAACACAAGTTATTTGAATCCTTACCAATTGGATGGGATTCGTGTTGCTCAACTGGTGTTATTCAACAAATTTGGGATTTCTGCTTTTTTCGAAATAAACAATATTTTAAATAAGCAGTATCAAATTATTGCCTGGCGAGCAATGCCCGGAATTAATTTTCAAGCAGGACTAAGTATCTCTTTTCATTCAACTAAAAATAAATAAACCAACCAGTTAAAAAATCATGAAAAAATTATTCAAAACTAAAATGCTATGTGGATTATTGTTAAGCGCTATAGTACTTTCATCGTGTGAGAACAATAAAGAAGAGGATCCGAATCCTGTAACACCCATTGTTGAACCTACACCGGTAGAATATACGAATGGAGTATTTATAACCTGCGAAGGGCCATTTATGACCGGCACCGGAACTGTAAGTTATTACAGTCGTTCGAATGGAACAATTTACAACGACTTGTTTAATAGTGCAAATAGTTTGCCTTTGGGAAATTTGGTTCAGTCGATGACAATTAGCAATAGCAAAGGATACGTTGTGGTGAATAATGCAGATAAAATTGAAGTTGTAAATTCAAGTAACTTTAAATCACTGGCAAAAATTAGTGGTTTGAGTTTACCACGTTACATGCTTGCTGTTAATGCAAACAAGGCCTATGTTTCGCAATGGGGAAGCAGTGGTGTGGGTAAAGGAGTAAGGGTAGTTGATTTAACTAACAACACAGCTGGTGCATTAATTCCTGCAGGAAATGGACCTGAAAAAATGCTTCAAAATGGGAATCTTGTATATGTCGTAAACTCGGGAGGATTAGACTTTGACAGTACAGTTACTGTTATTAATAGTAACAGTGATGCAGTTGTTGCAAACATTGTAGTTGGCGATAATCCCAATAGTATTGTGATGGATAAAAACGGTAAAATATGGGTGCTTTGCGGTGGTATAATTGATTATGTAACACCAGCGAATGGTATACCCGGCAAGTTAGTTCGTATTGACCCAACAAGCAATACCATTGAAGCCAGTTTTACATTTGTTTCACACAGTGAACATCCACTTAATTTGTGCACGAATACAATGAAAGATAAATTGTATTTTTTAGGAAACCTATATAGTTTAGGAAGTTTGTATACGATGGATATCACTGCTGGCACTTTACCAACGACTCCATTAATTAATCGAAATTTTTACAGCCTGGGAATTGATCCTGTTACGAATCAAATTTTCGCAGGCTATGCTCCTACTTTTTCAAGCAATGGATGGGTTTTACGCTACTCACCGGCTGCAGCATTACTGGATAGCTTTCAGGTTGGAATTATTCCAAGTGGGTTTTGTTTTCAATAAGCTAGATAACAATACCAGAAACATTTCGACTTGACTACTTGTTACTAATTTTTACTTTTCATTTTATCAACTAAAATCATATAAATTCTGGTTTGCTTAATTTCATGAAAAGGTCTTTCTTTGGATTTTTATTAAACTAACCCTAACCCCACGTATGAAGAATTATTTTGTAATTTCTATTTTTAGTGTCATTGCATTTGTTGCCGTTGCCGATATACTCGACAAAGACGGAAAAGCTGCAAGAACAGGCTCCCCGGGAGAATTTGATTGCACCGGATGCCATACCAGTTTTGCTGTTAATAGCGGACCTGGTTCAATTACCATCAGTTCTCCGAATTTAACAAATTGGCAATACGTTCCCGGTCAAGTGTACCAAATTGATGTAACAGTAGCGCAAACCGGAGTTGGATTATTTGGTTTTGGATTTGAAGCACTTCGCACAAGCAACAACAGTAATGGAGGTTCTTTTACAATTACCAATAGTGCACAAACCGGTTTAAAATCAGCCACAGTGAGTGGTACTCCAAGAACCAATGTAGTGCACAAATTAAATGGAGGATTAAGTGCCAACAGCCATACCTTTAGCTTTAACTGGACTGCTCCTGCCACGAATGTTGGAAATATTCGTTTTTACACCGCCGGAAATGCAGCTAACAACAACAACGATTCATTGAATGATTATATCTATAAAACCAATCAATTGGTTACGCCATTTCCTGTAGGAGTTTCTAAAATTGAGTCTTCGAAAAAACTAAGAATCTACCCAAATCCTGTGCTTGAATCCCTCACACTTCAAGGTGTAAATGACTTAGCTGAATTCAATTACTGGATAGTAGATATAAATGGTAGAACAGTTGCTGTTCCTCAAAAAGTAGAAAACAATTTGGAGTCAACACTTCAAATTCAATTCCCTGATAATCTCGAAACGGGAATTTACTATCTTCGTATTGAATCGGCAGACAAAAATTATTGTTTAAAACTTTTACATCGCAACTAAATGAAACGTATTACTTTACTCTTAATTACCATTTCCAGTGCTTTAATTTCGTGTGAGTACAATAATCTTGAAAAGATGTATCCTGCAGTTGAAGAGTGCGATCCCGACACAAGTGCTGTTACGTATACCAAAGATATACAAGCAATACTTACTAAAAATTGCGGCTTAGATAATTCATGCCATCAAACCAATGGAAGTACCAGTGAAATTCCTTTAACCAGTTATGCCGATGTGCAAAATGTGGTTGTAACCGGACAGCTGGTTTCAAGTGTAACCCACGATGGTAATGCAGCCGACATGCCCAAATCGCTTCCTAAATTAGAGGATTGCGAATTAAATAAAATCATAGCCTGGGTGAATCAAGGTAGTTTGGAGTAACTATAAATTGAAGTGAAAATTCACTTTGAGAAAGGTGATTTTTTTATACTATTTAACTTTCATTATCAAAACAACTTGTGTGCATTAATGATTAAAACACACAAATATGAATACTTGCGCAAGCGGGTTGAGAGGGATGTTAGAAATGGTATTTTTGCTTTATGCGTTATAATCACAAATTTTTTTCATCCTCACTGAAAACTGGATGAGGGAGAGCGAGATGGAGGGTTTTCCTTTAAAATTCATTACTCACTTTTGTTATCTGAATGCTTTGAACCGGTTTGAAAACTGCTTTCAATTTTTTCAACTGTAGCGCGAGGATTTTCGTTGTTGCCTTCTATATCTTCCATATCAATTTCAACTTCATCAAAAATAGGCTCGGGGTTATGTGTGGTTTGAACTACTTCACTTCCACTCTTTTGGTTCTTTGTATGGTTTTCAGGACCGGCCACAATTACTCCTTTTTTGTTTTGCTTTTCTTGATCTTCTACCAATTCATTGGCGCTATTGGTAATCGGAAGGCTTGTTAGAGTATGTTGTTTGGTTTGATTTTCAATAGCTTTATCATTGACAAGGCTATTTTTTTGTTGATTACTTGGGTTGATATTATTTTTGTTCATGAGGCTAGTTTTTAGATATAACTGAATTATTACGCTGCAAAATTGCGTAGCTTTTTTAGCTTCAGTATTTTATAATTAACAAAACCATTTACAACATTCACATGCTATACATTACACAGTAAAGTCGCTTACTATCATTTCCACCTTTTGTGGATGATAGGTTACTTTAAACTTAAAATAATGTTGGTTGAGAGGTTTTAAAAATACAAGAAGCCTCGAAATTTAGTACGAGGCTTCTTGTATTTATCGCAAAAGAAATTAGTTGTTCTTCATTTCCCTTGAAGCAAATTAATAAATCTAAATTTTATACATCAAGGGGAGTAACTGCAGGTGTTTTATCAACTGGTGTTACCTATTCATTAAGCTTGCGCCGTAGGCCCTCCAAAATTCATCGGATAAGCTGTATTACTTTCTCCTTCCTTAATTACACCATGCTGCGATTCGTATTTTTGAACATTGTCTTTTAACGCAAGTAATAATCGCTTAGCATGCTGCGGAGTCATCAAAACACGCGATTTTACCTTTGCTTTTGGCACTCCCGGCATCATACGTATAAAATCAATTACAAACTCAGCATTTGAGTGTGTAATGATTGCCAAATTCGTATATATACCTTCAGCTATTTCTTCGCTAAGCTCAATGTTTAGCTGATTCGGATTTGTTTGTTCTTCCATATTGTTTTAGTATAAAGTTAAAAGTCTAAAGCAGGGTAACTAATCACTCCACTTTAGACTTTTAATTCGGTTAATATAAATTTATTTACTCTTCAGTTTCAACCATTCGTTCACGTTTTGAAGCCATCAACAAATCGTATTCTTCTTGTGAACCTACTACAATCTTTTCGTATTCACGTAAACCGGTTCCGGCAGGGATTAAGTGACCAACAATTACGTTTTCTTTCAAACCTAATAATTCATCTACCTTACCATTTACGGCTGCTTCGTTCAATACTTTAGTAGTTTCCTGGAATGAAGCGGCACTCATAAAGCTTTGTGTTTGTAACGAAGCTCGTGTAATACCTTGCAATACTTGGCTAGAAGTAGCTGCTACAGCATCTCTCGCTTCAATTAACTTCATGTCTTTACGCTTCAACATTGAATTCTCATCGCGTAATTTTCGGGCAGTAATAATTTGTCCGGCTTTTACAGCTGTTGAATCTCCAACATTTAATACCACTTTTTTACCAAAGAAAGAATCGTTCTCTTCCATAAATTCGGCCTTATTAGCCAATTGTCCTTCCAAGAAACGTGTATCACCCGGATCTTCAATTCTAACTTTACGCATCATTTGACGCACAATTACTTCAAAGTGCTTATCGTTGATTTTCACACCCTGCAAACGATATACTTCCTGTACTTCGTTTACTAAGTATTCCTGAACCGCAGTTGGGCCTTTGATAGCTAAAATATCATCCGGAGTTATAGCTCCATCACTCAATGGCATACCGGCTTTAATGAAGTCGTTTTCCTGAACAAGGATGTGTTTCGCCAATGGAACAAGGTATTTTTTAATTTCACCTGTTCTTGATTCAACAACGATTTCACGGTTACCACGCTTAATCTTACCAAAAGTAACTATACCGTCAATTTCAGTAACAACTGCTGGATTACTTGGATTACGTGCTTCAAACAACTCGGTTACACGTGGTAAACCACCTGTAATATCTCCTAATTTACCTGAAGAACGTGGAATCTTAACAAGAATTTGACCGGCTTCCATCTTTGCATGATCGTTAACAACGATGTGTGCACCTACAGGAATACTGTATGAACGCAATACTTCTTTTTTACCATCGGTAACTTTAATCACCGGGTTTTTAGTTTTATCACGTGAGTCAATAATTACTTTCTCTTTAAAGCCGGTTTGTTCATCCGATTCTTCACGGTAAGTAACTCCTTCTTCAATACTTTCAAATTCTAACTTACCGGCAGTTTCTGTGATAATTACAGCGTTAAATGGATCCCAATCACAAATTAATTCACCCGCTTTTACTTTAGATTTATCTTTTACATACAACTGCGCTCCATAAGGAATGTTGGCTGTTGCAAGCACAATCTCTGTATTTGGATCAGTAATACGCATTTCGGCTGAACGACCAATTACTACCATTACTTTTTTACCATCAGCATCTTTGCGCTCAACCGTACGTAATTCATCTATTTCTAATAAACCATCGTACTTAGCTTTAATGCTTGATTCTGAAATTGTATTGGATGCAGTACCCCCAACGTGGAAGGTACGAAGTGTTAACTGTGTACCCGGCTCACCAATTGACTGTGCAGCAATTACACCTACAGCCTCACCGCGTTGTACCATTCGGCCTGTTGCCAAGTTACGTCCGTAACATTTAGCACATACTCCGGTTTTACTTTCGCAGGTTAATACTGAACGAATTTCAACTGCTTCTAAAGGTGAATCAGCAATTTCTTTTGCATAATCTTCAGTAATTTGTTCGCTAGCTCCGATAATAACTTTTCCAGTTAAAGGATGAACCACATCATGAACAGAAGTTCTTCCTAATACTCTATCGTATAAGCTTTCAACAATTTCTTCGTTATTTTTCAATGCTGAAGCAACTAAACCTCGTAAGGTTCCGCAATCGTCTTCACAAATAATAACGTCTTGTGAAACGTCAACCAAACGTCGAGTTAAGTAACCCGCATCGGCAGTTTTCAAAGCCGTATCGGCCAAACCTTTACGCGCACCGTGAGTACTAATAAAATACTCCAAGATGGATAATCCTTCCTTAAAGTTAGAGATAATTGGGTTTTCAATAATCTCACCACCTGTAGAACCCGATTTTTGTGGTTTCGCCATCAATCCTCTCATACCGCTCAACTGACGAATTTGCTCCTTACTACCACGAGCTCCTGAATCCAACATCATGTATACTGAATTAAATCCTTGCTTATCATTAATAAGCGTAGTCATTAATTTTTGTGTTAAACGTGAATTGGTATGTGTCCAGATGTCAATAATTTGATTGTAACGCTCGTTGTTGGTGATGAAACCCATGTTGTAATTGTTTTTCACTTCCTCTACTTGCGCATTGGCATCGGCAATCATTTTTTCCTTTTCTTCCGGAACTAATACGTCACCAAGGTTAAACGACAATCCACCTTTGAATGCCATTTTAAAACCTAAGTCTTTCATATCATCCAAGAAGGCTGCAGTTTTAGCAACACCTGAAGTTTTAAGAATTACCCCAATAATATCACGAAGCGATTTCTTAGTCAACAATTCATTGATAAAACCAACTTCATATGGAACAACTTGATTAAAGAGAACGCGACCAACAGTAGTTTCAATTAATTTCACTACTATTTTACCTTCTTCCTTAACGTTTGCTCTAACACGAATATGTGCATGCAAATCAATTTTCTTTTCATTAAAAGCAATGATCACTTCTTCTGCTGAATAAAAAGTAATTCCTTCGCCTTTAACTGGATGACCTTTTTCGCTCTTACGGCCTTTGGTCATATAATATAAACCAAGTACCATGTCCTGAGAAGGAACCGTGATAGGCGCTCCGTTAGCAGGGTTAAGAATATTGTGTGAAGCAAGCATCAACATTTGGGCTTCCAAAATTGCGGCATTACCTAATGGTAAATGCACAGCCATCTGGTCACCATCGAAATCCGCGTTAAATGCGGTACACACAAGTGGGTGTAACTGTAAAGCTTTTCCTTCAATTAATTTTGGTTGGAAAGCCTGAATACCCAAACGGTGTAATGTTGGAGCACGGTTTAGTAATACAGGATGTCCTTTTAATACGTTTTCGAGTATATCCCAAACGATAGCATCTTTGCGGTCAACGATTTTCTTCGCAGATTTTACCGTTTTCACAATACCACGCTCAATCATTTTACGGATAATGAATGGCTTAAATAATTCGGCAGCCATGTCTTTAGGAATACCGCATTCGTGTAATTTCATTTCAGGACCAACGACGATTACCGAACGAGCCGAGTAATCCACACGTTTTCCTAACAAGTTCTGACGGAAACGTCCTTGCTTACCTTTCAATGAATCACTTAAAGATTTCAAAGCACGGTTGCTGTCGGTTTTAACCGCATTTGATTTACGTGAGTTATCGAATAATGAATCGACAGACTCTTGAAGCATACGCTTTTCGTTACGTAAGATTACCTCAGGAGCTTTAATTTCGATGAGTCTTTTTAATCGGTTGTTACGAATAATAACACGACGGTAAAGGTCATTTAAATCGGAAGTAGCAAAACGCCCACCATCCAAAGGTACAAGTGGACGCAATTCTGGTGGAATAACCGGAACTACTTTTACCACCATCCATTCAGGACGATTTTCAACACGTGTATTGGCCTGACGGAACGATTCAACAACTTGTAAGCGTTTTAATGCTTCAGTTTTACGTTGTTGTGAAGTTTCGTTATTTGCTTTATCGCGCAATTCGTAAGAAAGGCTGTCTAAATCGAGTCGACCCAATAATTCGTAAAGTGCCTCTGCACCCATCTTTGCAACGAATTTATTAGGATCGGTATCATCCAAATGTTGGTTATCTTTTGGCAAAGTATCCAACACATTTAAATATTCTTCTTCTGATAAGAAATCTAGGTAATTAATACCATCGGCTTGTTTAACACCCGGGTTAATTACAACAAAACGTTCGTAGTAAATAATGGTATCTAATTTTTTGGTAGGAAGACCTAACAAATAACCGATTTTATTGGGTAAAGACTTAAAATACCAAATGTGTGCTACCGGAACTACAAGGCTGATATGCCCCATGCGTTCTCTTCGCACTTTTTTCTCGGTTACTTCAACTCCGCAGCGGTCGCAAACAATACCCTTGTAGCGAATGCGTTTATACTTACCACAAGCACACTCCCAGTCCTTTACAGGTCCAAAAATACGCTCACAAAACAAACCTCCCATTTCGGGCTTGTAAGTTCGGTAATTGATGGTTTCTGGTTTTAAAATTTCTCCGCTTGAACGGTCCAGTACGGATTCGGGAGAAGCAAGGCTGATGGTGATTTTGGTGAAATTACTCTTAACTTTCGTGTCTCTTTTGAATGCCATTTTTGTAGAAGGTTTTTGAAAAAGGCTGCTAAAGTAAACTTTTTTACCGAATTATGCTAATTTGAAGTACAAATTATGTGAAAATTAGTTAGATAAACGGAATATAGGCTCATTGATAGAGCCGTAACTAGTTGCACTGATTATTAGTTAATTGCACAATTAACAATTTGTAAGAATCACTAGGGTCATCCTTGGCCAAGTCGAAGGGTGCACTGGCATTTCATGTGCACAAGCTCACACACGGTTTCGACTCCGCTCAACCTGACCCCATTATTTAAAATTAAAAATTTGAACTCTACTTGTGACAAAAATTTTAAGATTAAAACCCCTATGGGTCATCCTGAGCGGAGTCGAAGGGTCGTTGGCCTTTTATGCGCTGCCACACACGGTTTCGACTTCGCTCAACCTGACCAAAATAATTTAAATTAAAAAATAATAATTCTACTCATGACAAAAGTTTTAAGATCAAAGCCCCAATGGGTCATCCTGAGCGGAGTCGAAGGGTGCGTTGGCCTTTCAATAACACAAGCTCACACACGGTTTCGACTCCGCTCAACCTGACCCAAGTAATTTAAATTAAAAATAATTACTCTACTAGTGAAAAAGTTTTAATATCAAAGCCCTGATGGGTCATCCTGAGCGGAGTCGAAGGGTGCGTTGGCCTTAGCATTAACTATGCAAACATCAGTTTGCATTTTGCAGCAAGTACAAAACAAAAACTTAATTTCACACCTTCATGACTATTGAGGTAATTTCACAGCTAAAACAACAATTAACTTTGCCCCTACCCGGTGCTTTTGCTCATAAGGTAATGGCTCCGGCACATCGACTTTCGTCGGAAGAATATTTGAAAAGTGCCAAAAATTACCGAAAGGGTAGCGTACTTATTTTACTGTATGAACAAAACAATGCATTGAATTTTGTGTTAACCTTACGACATTCTTACGCTGGTGTACACAGTGGGCAGGTGAGTTTACCTGGTGGAAAAATTGAGGAAAAAGACGCGCATCCTATTGCTGCAGCTTTACGCGAAACGGAGGAAGAAATTGGTATTCCTGCGAATCAAATTGAAGTGTTAGGCGAATTAAGTCAATTGTATATTTTTCCAAGTAATTTTTTGGTGCATCCAGTAGTTGGATTTTTACCTTTTTTACCCAGCTTTAAAAAAGATGAAAAAGAGGTGGCTGAAATAATCTTTGTAAACATGAACGATTTACACCAAAATGAATTACGTCAACATAAATTTATGGATTTGAGCCATGGTTTAAATGCTCCTGACCTCACAAGGGTAAAAGTCCCCTACTTCAACATTAACGGGCACCATGTATGGGGAGCAACGGCCATGATATTAAGTGAATTTGCCGAAATAACTCGCCCCTTTTTCACAAAAAATATTTGATACCTTTGTTTCCTTTTGTGCTTAAAATTAATACATGTGGCACATAAAAATTGCATTTTTCAATTCTCTTGTGGCAAATAAAATTATATGAAATTACTCTGGTTATACCTTAAAAATTATTGGAAACTATTGGTGCTTGCATTAATACTTGCGGCCATCAATCAAATATTCTCCTTATTAGATCCGTTGGTGTTTAAACACTTGGTTGACAACTATGCAACCGGACCGCATCGTTACAACAAAACCGAATTTATTCAAGGTGTGGGTGGCTTAATTTTATTGTCGATGGGAGCAGCTATGATGTCGCGCATTGCTAAGAACTTTCAGGATTATTATGTGAATGTAATTACACAAAAACTGGGCGCGCAAATTTATTCGGATGGCTTAAATCACTCCTTAAAATTACCCTATAAAGTTTTTGAAGACCAACGCAGCGGCGAAACTCTTGGAAAACTTCAAAAAGTAAGAACCGATGTTGAGAAACTCATTTTTGCCTTTATCAACATCTTGTTTACATCACTGGTAGGTGTTGTATTTGTTATGATTTATGCCATACGCATCCACTGGATAATTGCTGTGGTGTATTTTGCAGCTGTACCTATTTTAGGTTCCATAACTTCGTTGTTGAGTAAACGAATTAAAAATATTCAGAAAAAAATTGTTGGTGAAACTACTGCGCTGGCCGGTTCTACAACCGAATCGTTACGCAACATTGAATTGGTAAAAAGCCTTGGCTTGGCCGAGCAGGAAATAAACCGCCTCAACAGCACTACCACTAAAATACTTGGTCTCGAGCTAAAAAAAGTTCGTTACATCAGAAGCATTAGTTTTATACAAGGCACTTTTGTGAATTTTTTACGAAGCTGTATTTTGTTTTTGCTTCTATACCTCATTTTTGCTGATACCATGACTTTAGGACAATTGTTTTCCTTGCAAATTTATTCCTTCTTTATTTTTGGTCCTTTGCAAGAACTAGGAAACATTATAAGTACCTATCGTGAAGCTGAAGTTTCGTTAGATAATTTTAATAACATTTTGCAAACGCCTGTTGAACCAAAACCAGCGAATCCAGTGCCTATAAAAGGCGTTCAAAATTTATCGTTTAATGAAGTAACCTTTAAACATCAAACAGCTACCAGCCCAGCATTAAATGACATATCCTTTGAATTACAAAAAGGCGAAACAATAGCCTTTGTTGGCCCATCTGGTTCGGGAAAAACAACCATGGTAAAATTATTAGTAGGCTTGTACCGCCCTGATACCGGTAAAATTACTTACAATGGTATTGATGGAAATGAAATTGACCTGGATCAATTGCGCGAACAAATCGGTTTTGTAACGCAGGATACTCAATTATTTTCGGGAAGCATACGCGAAAACTTATTATTTGTTTGTCCAACAGCCAGCGATGCCGAATGTATGGAAATGCTTGAAAAAGCTGCGTGTCAAAGTTTGTTAGCGCGTGCCGATAAAGGTTTAGATACAGTTATTGGAGAAGGCGGTGTAAAAGTATCTGGGGGAGAAAAACAACGCTTGTCAATTGCGCGTGCACTTTTGCGCAAACCTAGTTTACTGGTTTTTGATGAGGCTACCTCTGCTTTAGATTCGCTTAATGAAAAAGAAATCAGTGAAACCATTCGCTCCATATCCGACAATCGCCAGCATTTAACCGTGCTAATTGCACATCGCTTGTCCACGGTAATGCATGCCGATAAAATTATAGTGCTTGAAAAGGGTCAGATAGTTGAACAAGGTAAACACAATGATTTGCTTGACACCAAAGGATTGTATTACGCTATGTGGCGGCAACAAATTGGTGAACGCGAACGTGCTTCAGTTAAAGTTGCTGTTGTGTAATTCTCTACCAACCAATGAAACCGCTAGTTATATGCACGCTACTTAGTTTGCTTTTTTGTTCCTTTATTTTTCCTTCAAAAATTGATAAAGGATATAAAGCCTTAGAAGTATACAATTATTTTGAAGCTAAACGGCTCTTTCAACAAACCTTAAAAAAAGATGTACTTGCATCAGGTTATGGGTTGGCTACAATTTATTCGCGCAACGACAATCCATTTTACAACCTTGATTCTGCTTTCCGATATGCAAAAAAATTAAATGCATTTTATGCAGCCAGTGATACGAAAAGAAGAATTGAATTAAAAAAATTCTCTATTGATTCACTATCAATAATTTCGTTGCAGCAAAAAATAGATTCACTTGATTTTGCATACACTAAGAGGCAACATACATTAGCTGCGTATCAAAAATTTATTGAACAACACAAAACAGCGCTGCAGTTGAATGATGCCCTTGAACAAAGGAACCAGCTTGCCTACGAACTTGCTAAAGCAGAAGGAACCTTGAACGCTTTTCAACAATTTATCGATAGCTATCCTAACTCAAAACAAGCAATAGCTGCTAAAAAAGATTTTGACCGTAAATTGTATTTAACCGAAACCAAAGAAAATAAGCTTGAAAATTTTGCAAAATTTGTACGTGAATATCCTACCAATCCTTTTGCACAGATAGCGCAAGATTCGGTTTATGCAAAAGAAACATCCCACAAAACAGAAAGTGAGTATCTAAATTTTATCAAAAATTATCCCAAAAACAAACATTTAACGGATGCCTGGAAAGCTTTATACCAGCTATCAACATTGGATTTTACAGCGAATGCTATTTCTGAATTTGTAAAAAAATATCCTGAATTCCCTGACAAAGAATTTGTAGCCAATGAACTGGCACTTGCACGTAAACGACTTTTTAAAATTAGAGAAAATGGAAAATGGGGTTGCATGGATTCAACAGGTAACATAGTAATTACACCACAATTTGATTGGCTGGAAGAATTTAGTGAAGGACTTGCAGTTGCAGAAAAATCGGGTAAAAGTGGATATATTGATAAACAAGGAAAAGTAGTTATTCCCCTTAGCTTTACTGAAGCTGAAAAATTCGCTGGTGGTTTGGCTGTAGTAAAAATGGCGTCTCACTATGGTGTTATCAATAAGAGTGGAAACTTCGTGGTACAGGCAAAGTATGATGAAATTGCAGATTTTAAAGAAGGATTGGCAGTAGCCAAAAAAGACGGGAAATACGGCTATATCAACACCAAAGGAGATTTAATATACCCAGCCATTTATGATAATGCCGGAGATTTTAAAAATGGTTTTGCAGTTATTGAGCAAAATCAAAAAAGCGGATACCTTACTAAAAATGGGCAAACTTTGATTGCACCTACATACGATTGGGCCGAGAATTTTACTACCGAACTTGCAAAAATTCAGATTGGTGATTACTATGGTTTAATTTCTAAAAAAGGTCAATTGGTGCTAGCAGCTGAATATGATAGAATTGATGCATTTGCCGCTGGAATTGCGCCTTTAGTGAAGGACGAAAAATTAGGCTATTGTGATACCTCCGGAAAAATCACAATTCCCTTGCTCTATGATTATACAAGTGATGAGAAGCCGCTAGACAATTTGCAAAACAACCTAATACGCGTGCAATTAAAAGGAAAAACAGGTTTTATTAATTTACAAAATAAAGTGGTAGTCCCTATCGAATTTGAGGCAATATCCTACCCTATTTCCGGACTATTTGTGGCACAAAAAAAATCCAAATGGGGCTTAATTGACACCACACTGAAAACACTACTTCCGTTTAAATATCAATATTTGTCGCTAGTTTCTTCAACGATACTAAAAGTAAAAATTAAGAATAAATTTGGTTTAATTGATCTAAAAGGAAAACAATTGCTTGCGCCGGAATGGGATGCGTTGCACAACATAACCGATTCAATGGTAGTTGTTGAGCGTGGTGGAAACTATGGAATAATGCACCTTAGCGGGAAAGTTATTCTTGCTGCTGAATTGGATAAACTACCGGAGATAAGTGAAAAATACACACTTTTAATTCATAACGATAAATTGGCCTGGTATGATTTATCAAGCTTGAAATTCATTTGGAAAGAAGAAGGATATTAATTCGTTGTGCATGAAAATTATTGTCACAAAAGACGGCAGTCATACCCTTCAACATCCTGTATTAGATGAAACATATCATAGCATACATGGTGCAATACAGGAATCGATGCATGTTTTTATAGAAGCCGGTTTAAAAAAAATTGCTCAACAAAAAAAACAAATTTCACTTCTTGAAATAGGATTCGGATCCGGTCTAAATGCATGGTTAACCGCCCTAACAGCGCGTGAATTAACTTGCTCTGTTGAATACACAACTTTAGAAACCTTTCCTCTTGCACCTGAAATTACCAATCAATTAAACTTTGCAAATAGTACAATGTTTAAGGAACATAACATATTATTTGCTGAATTGCACGCTTCTGAATGGGAAAAATTAATACCTATAAATTCCATTTTTAGCCTTGAGAAAAAGCAGATTAAACTTGAAAATTATGAAAGCGAAAAGCAATTTGATTTAATTTATTTTGATGCTTTCTCGCCTCAGTCACAGCCTGAATTATGGACTGTTGAACAGTTCACTAAACTTTATAAAAGTTTAAATTATTCCGGTATACTCGTTACCTATTGTGCCAAAGGTGCTGTAAAACGAAATTTAAAGGAGGCTGGATTTACTATTGAAGCATTACCGGGACCGCCAGGAAAGCGTGAAATGACAAGGGCAGTGAAAAAGTTCCATTAATTTTAAGAAGATACTAAAACACTCAATATGGTAGCATTAACATCAAACAACTTAAATATACGCGTATATGGTTTATTGATATTGAACAATGCTGTTTTAGTTAGCGATGAGTTTAGAATGGGAATGTTAATGACCAAGTTTCCCGGTGGAGGACTGGAGCTTGGCGAAGGATTGCACGATTGCCTCAAACGCGAATGGATGGAAGAATTAGTGTTGGAAATTGAAATAGTATCGCACTTTTACACCACCGATTACTTTGTAAAATCAGCCTTTGACAATAGGCAACTGTTAAGCATTTACTATTTGGTAGCTTTGAAAAAAAATGATTTTCCAATTACTAACGATAGTGCTATTACTGAAGATAATTTGAAGGAGAATTTTCAACGATTTAGATGGATAGCACTTCAACATCTTAAAACTTCTGATTTTACTTTTGAAATAGATAAAAAAGTAGCATCGCTTTTAGTGGAAAACATTACTTGACTAAAAGCAATAGAATAGTCAAAAACTAGGACGTGATGCTGGCTGCAAACTAGGACAGGTTGTGAGTTGGGGTGCAAATTGGTATTTTCGTTTATTGCGTTACAAACGCAAGTTTCATGCATCCGATTTGCAAACGCGGACGAGTTGTGGGAGTTGGGGTGCAAATTGGTATTTTCGTTTATTGCGTTACAAACGCAAGTTTCATGCATCCGCGTTGCAAACGCGGATGAGTTGTGGGAGTTGGGGTGCAAATTGGTATTTTCGTTTATTGCGTTACAAACGCAAGTTTCATGCATCCGCGTTGCAAACGCGGACGAGTTGTGGGAGTTGGGGTGCAAATTGGTATTTTCGTTTATTGCGTTACAAACGCAAGTTTCATGCATCCGCGTTGCAAACGCGGACGAGTTGTGGGAGTTGGGGAGCAAATTGGTATTTTCGTTTATTGCGTTACAAACGCAAGTTTCATGCATCCGCGTTGCAAACGCGGACGAGTTGTGGGGGGTTGCAAACGCGGACGAGTTGTGGGTCGTAGCAAAATTTCGTTACCAAATTTTTACTCGCTCGTTTTTTTCGCGATACATTTCATTGCCGGGCTTTACATTAAATGCTGAATAAAATTGTTCCATCACGCTTAATGGTCCATTTACACGATATTTTGAAGGTGCATGTACATCCGTCATGATGCGTTTTGCGATTTCTTCGTTTCTACGTTGTATTAACCACGCAAAGGCATAACTTAAGAAATAGCGCTGCTCGGCAGTATATCCATTCTTAACGGTATTTGCTTGCCCATCCTTTGTTTTTTTGAAAGCTTCATATCCCATAAGCACTCCACCTAAATCAGCCAAATTTTCGCCCAATGTATTTAAACCACGAAGATGAAGGGTATCGAGCATTACATAATTATCATACTGTTTAACCATAAGCGCTGTTCGTGCTTTAAAATTTTCTCTATCTTCCTTACTCCACCAATCATTTAGATTTCCATTTTCGTCATACAAACTTCCTTCATCATCAAAACCATGAGTAATTTCATGACCAAAAGTTGATCCTCCAATAATTCCGTACAATATAGCATCTTCGGGCATTTGAGTCTTTGTATAACCCGGCACCAATATATTGCAAGCTGGAATCACAATTTCATTGTTACTTGGATTGTAATAGGCATTATAGGTTTGTGGTGTCATGTGCCACTCTGTGCGATCAACCGGTTTACCATACTTTTCAATCATGTGATTAAAATTCCATCGCATTACGTTCATCATATTCGCAGCAAAAGAACTTTTATCAATTGACAAAGCCGAATGATCTCGCCACTTATCAGGATAACCAATTTTCATCGAAACAGCATTCAGTTTTTTCAAGGCCTTTTCCTTTGTAAGTTCACTCATCCAATCGCATTGTTTAATGCGAGCGCGATAAACTTCTTGTATATTATTTCCAATTTCAATAAGCTTTTCTTTAGAGTTAGCCGGTAAGTAATGAGCAACATATTCCTGGCCGATTAATTCACCTAATGCCTTATCAGTTGTTTCAACCACTTTTTGCCAGCGTGGCTTTTGTTCTTTGTTTCCCGACAGTTTTTGAGTGTAAAACAAAAAATCTTCATATTCAAAATCCTTCGATAAATAGCTCGCATAATTACTGATCAAATTCCAGCTTAGGTAAGCTTTTACATCCTCCATAGAGGTTTGATTTAACACAGTATTTAGGTTTTTAAAAAATTCAGGTTGCCCCATGTTAATTGTATCGACCTGTTGTAAACCAAATCCGGTAAACAACTTAGTCCATTTTACAGCAGGTACCAACTTTTCGACTTGTGCAAGTGTAAGTTTATTGTAGTTTTTAAAGGGGTCTCGCAAGGCTTCCATTTTGCGGCAAGCTTTGGCGATTGAGGTTTCTAAAGCGATTATATTTTGTGACTTGAGTTTCGCAACTTCACTTTTTTCACCGGCAAGAACAAGCATATTTTGGATGTGCTGTTGATAGGCACTTCTGATTTCGAGGGTACGTGTATCGGTATTGCTGTAATAATCACGTTCCGGCAAGCCAAGACCTCCTTGCATTAAAGCAACTATCATTTGTGAACTTATTTTTTCATCTTGTCGCACATCAAAATTGAAAAAAACATCTACACCCAATTTATGTAATTCAGCTATTTCAAGTGTGAGATCATCAGCAGAACTAATTTTAGCAATAGCGTCTAAGCGAGATTTAAGTGGCGTTATTCCAGCTTTCTCGATGGAAAGCGTATCCATACCACTGTAAAACAGATCACCTATTTTTTGTTGGTTAGTACCTGTTTTTACATCGCTAAGCTTAGCTGATTTTTCACATATATCGCGAATTGCTGCGTTAACCGAATCCTGAATAATTAAAAATATACCGTTGTAAGATTCAGAAGCAGGAATAGGATTTTCTTTAAACCAGCGACCATTTGCAAACGAAAAAAAATCTTCGGCCGGACTCACAGTACTATCAATATGTTCAGTTAATGGATCACTGAAGCTTTCGGTAGTTTGTTTTGATTGATTTGAATTTTCTGCACAGGCTGTCAATAATAATGCACTACTTATCAGTAAAACGCTAAAATCTTTAAATTTATTCATCGTAATTTATTTGAAAACGTAAATATAATTTTAATTGTTGATTCATTGGAATTATGCACACTATAACCTATATAATGCAATTTCCGAATGACTAAAGTCTAGCATATTATCAAAAAAAAACACGCTCATTGGAGCGTGTTTTTTCAGTAATAATGAAATCAATTATTCTTGTTTTTGCTTATCGAAATCAATAACAATTGGTGTAGCGATACATATTGAAGAATAGGTACCGATTACAATTCCAATTAACAATGCAAACGCAAAGCCACGTATTACCTCACCTCCAAAAATGAAGATAGCTAACAATACGAAGAAAATTGTAAGTGAGGTATTGATAGTACGACTTAAAGTACTGTTTAATGCGTAATTAATAATGGTAGTTTGTTCTTTTCCGATTAGTTCCTTTTTATTGTTGGTAGACAAGTATTCACGGATACGGTCGAATACCACCACCGTATCGGTCATTGAATAAGCCATAACTGTTAATATAGCAGCAATAAAGTTAGCATCTATTTCAAGTGAAAAAGGAAGTACCCCGTTAAATATTGCGTAGCAAGAAAGTACAATCAATACGTCATGAAATAAGGCAGCAACCGCTCCTAATCCATATTGCCACTTGCGGAATCGGATAAAGATGAAAATAAACATTAAAATACAAGAGAATACAACAGCCCACACAGATGATATCTTGATATCGTCGGAGATATTTTCTCCTACCTTTTGTGAACTCATGATGGTAAATTTTTTACCAAGTTTGCTAAGACCTTCGTTAATTTTAGATTCAACTTTTGCATCTACATCGGTTGAATTATCATCAATCAAGTAAGGAGTAGTAATTTTTACCTGGTTATCTTTACCAAAGGTTTTTACTTCTGGAGCTGCAGCAAGTGGTTGTGCCAAAGCTTCACGCACTTTTTCAGGTTCGGTATCTCCATCAAATCTTACAACATAGGTACGACCACCTTTAAAATCTACCCCAAAATTTAAACCGTGCATGGTATAACCAACAATTCCCATAGCTATAATAGCACTTGAAATCAGATAATACATTTTACGTTTACCAACGAAATTAATGTTGATGTTTTTAAACATATTCTCGGTTGCTTTTGTACTAAAGGAAATCGAGCGATTTTTATCCAACATGTTTTCAAAAATCAATCGTGAAATAAAGATTGCACTAAACAAGGATGTTAAAATACCGATGATCAAGGTAGTTGCGAAACCTTGGATTGGTCCTGTTCCAAATACATAAAGTATAATACCCAATAACAAGGTAGTGATGTTTGAATCGATTACCGATGACATTGCATTGTGGAATCCTTCCTTGATTGCTTGTTTTACTGAATTACCGGCATGTAACTCTTCGCGCACACGTTCAAAAATAAGAATGTTTGCATCCACCGACATACCGATTGTAAGCACTATACCTGCGATACCTGGCAAGGTTAAAACTGCCCCAAGTGATGCAAGAATACCCATGATAAAAAATACGTTGGCGAACAAGGCGATATCGGCCACCCAACCAGCTTTGTTGTAATAAAAGCCCATAAATAAAAGTACCAATACCAAAGCAATTACAAAGGAGAATAAACCATTTACAATTGCTTCTTTTCCTAATGATGGTCCAACTACCGCTTCTTGCACAATGCGAGCAGGTGCTGGCAATTTACCTGCTTTTAATATGTTAGCTAAATCTTTCGCTTCAGTAATGTCAAAATTTCCGGTGATAGATGAACGCCCACCACCAATTTCTGATTGTACGGTTGGGAATGAATACACTGAATTATCCAATACAATGGCAATACTTTTTCCGATGTTTTCTTTGGTTAATCGTTTCCATGTTTGAGCTCCTTCAGAGTTCATCGACATAGATACTTCAGCTTTAGAACTATTTTGAGCAAAATCCCCACTTGCATCGGTAATTACATTTCCTTCAAGAGGAGCTCTGTTTTCGCGATTTGATTTAATAGCAACCAATTGCAGTCTTCTTTCTTCAGTATCAAATGCTTTTACAGTCCACAATGGGCGTAAATTTTGTGGCAATAGGCCTTTTACAACCTGCATGGCCAACATTTCATTTACTTTAGCAGTATCAGCAATTAAAGCAGTTCCAATCACAGGACCGGGAGCTGCATAAAATTGGCCTTTTTCGCCACGTTGAACAGCAGGTGTCAAAACTTCAAACAAAGGGTTTTCTTGTTTGGCTTTTGCTGTATCGTTTTTAGCAGCCAATTTATTTGTATCTTTTTTAGCAGAACTTAAAGATGCACCTTCCGATTCGCTAGTTGCTTTGGTTGAATCGGTAGCAGCAGTTTCGGCAACCGGATTTAATTTAGCTTCGGCTGTTGTATCTGCATTTGCTGTATCTTTCATTAATTCGGGATGCAACAAGGCGGCTAATTTTTCGTTTGCTTTAATTAACAATGGAGAAATTTCGTTGTTATCGTATGTTTCCCAAAACTCAAGATTCGCTGTTCCTTGTAAAAGTTTACGAACACGTTCTTTTTCTTTCACACCGGGTAATTCAATCAAAATACGACCTGAAATACCTAATTTTTGGATATTGGGTTGAGTAACCCCAAATTTGTCGATACGAGTACGAAGAATCTTTTCAGAACGGTCAATAGCATCAGTAGCTTCTTTGCGGATAACGGAAATTACCTCATCATTGGTTGATTCGTATTTGATTTTATCTTTTAATTCAATGGTATTGAAAATAGCAGCCAATTTACCGTTAGGAGCAACTTCTTTATAGCTTTCAGCAAATAAGGTTACATAGTCCTTTTGGCTATTTTTCATTTTTTGATTCGCTACTTGTAAAGCTTTATTGAAAGCAGAATCGTTGCTATTCTTACTCATTGCTTTAATAAGGTCAACAACCGACACCTCAAGTGTTACGTTCATACCACCACGTAAATCCAATCCAAGGTTAATCTCTTTTTCCTTGCACTCGCGGTAGGTATAATTTTTAAGTAAGATATTGTAAAGCGGAAGCCCGGCGATTGAATCGAGGTAATGTTTGCTAATTGACTCCTTTACCGAATCAGGGTTTGCTTTGGCAGCATCGCTCAAATTTTGCATGGTAGCAAATTTTGAACTTGCATATTCAGCAGCTCTTTTCTCGGCGTTTCGTGTAATCAGCGTAAACGATAATTGAAAAATACAAACAACCGCTAAGGCAATAGCGAAAAACTTAATGGCACCTTTATTTTGCATAACAATCTATTGAATTATTTTATTTTTTTTAAGCCTGCAAATATAGAATAAATATAAATACGATAAGCAGGTATTTTG
>Ga0268298_10001340_pt1 | contig 29272 bp, 20 predicted proteins | sample WWTPWeurt_MetaG_FD_194462 | JGI IMG/M metagenome (GOLD analysis project Ga0268298, IMG submission 194462) | Activated sludge microbial communities from WWTP in Nijmegen, Gelderland, Netherland - WWTP Weurt | ecosystem: Engineered > WWTP > Aerobic digester > Activated sludge | place... | reverse complement strand
AGCGCGGCATATTGAGAGAAAAGTGGGCCACGAGTTGGTGGATCTTCGGTAAGAAATTCGACGCGCAAAAAACCCTCATGATTTACTGGTTCGGAAGCGGCTCGGAAGCGCATGAGCCCGGGGATTCTTTCGCGGCGAACAAAGACGTGGAGCGCAAAGTCTTTGAGAACGCCGATAATTTTGATCCGTCCAACGCAATTGTGGTCATGTCGGATTTGACCGAGTCGCGGGTCAAATCTACCCCCGCGGGCGCGCTGCCCCGCGTCGTGGGGTGGTTGAAGGCGCGGGGGAACGACACGGCGGCGGCGATCCGCAAGGCGCCGCTCATCGAATCGGGCCTGTTTTCGGTGGCGTTCCTGGTGCCCTTCGCGTTGACGGTGTTCGGGGTGGACGGGGCGTCCTGGGCCGTGGGCGGAGTTTACGCCCTGATGAACGCTTACTTTGGGCTCCAGCACACGCGGGTGTACCGGTTCCAAAACGGCCAATGGGTGGAAGGGCTTTCGACGTGGAAAACCAAGGCCTGGCTGATGGGCGTGGGGGCGGTGGTGCACGCGCCTCTCTTGTTGCTGGCCTTGAACCCGTTGACGGGGCCCGTCGGCATGTTGGCGATGTACGCCGGGGCGGCGGGAGCGAGCGTGGCCCTGCACCGGCTTTACAATTGGGCGGCGGCGAAACTCGGCCTGCCCGCCGCCACGGTGCCCGAAGAATCACCCAACGCGCGGATGGAAAGGGCCCAAAACGCCTATCGGGTGTTGATCCATTTGACCAAGCGGTTGACCAAAAACGAGACGCCCGAGAGGGAGGAAGAAACACGGATTATTCAAAACGTCACTTTGAGCCAGGTTTATCAAGGTCTCGTGTATTTCGGTCTTCGCAACGAAGTGGGGCAACGTGCCCGGTCGGCTCTCCGACCCGAAGAGCGAAACGTGCTTTCTTCCTTTTTCCTTGGAGAAATGAAAAATCTCAACAATGCGCTGGTCGAAAAAACCAACGAATTGTCCGCGATCGACAGCCAACGCGCCTATTCCAGCGCCCCCTTGGTCCAAACAACCGAGTCCATACGTCTTCGCGACCAAATCGGAAGAATGCATTCCGAATTGCTTCCCATTCTTCAAACCTACGCGCTTCTCGGGGATGGGGCGACCCTTGAGTTTCGTCAAAACCTTGCCTATCAATTGGTGGGCATTTTAAATCACCCGATGGTGGACGTCAATTTGAAGGAATCCTTTTCCCGTTTTCTTGCCGATCGGATGATGTCGGAGGACGACGAATTTTCCGCTGATGTCCTTTTTGATTCTTTGGTGCCCGCCGAGGCGACGCTTCCGCGGGGGCGTGAATATTGGCGGAGCGTTTTTACGGACGCGTGGCCGCAGGGGGAAAACCCGAACGAATTGCTGGGCCTTCTTGACCCCGCCGATCGTACTCAGCGGCGCTTGGGGTTGGCCGTCATTTCCTTTTACAGCCGGGACGAGGAACGTTTGCTCAGTCTTATCGGCGATCCCCAAATGTCGACGGCATTCCGATTGTTGGCCTTGCAAAAAGTCGGGCAGCGGCCGGGGGGCAAAGAAGCGACGATACAAATCCTTCGGGAATTGATGGACGACAAGGGCTTTCAAAAGAATGTCCTCGAATTCATTCGGAAACAATCCGACGACACCCGCTGGACGGCGGATTTGTTTGAAAACCCCTTGTTCGCCTCCGAGGACGGCAACGCGTTTTTAACCGGGATCGCCATGATTTTGCGGAGCGCCATCGGAGAGAAGGGGTGGGACACTTTCCGGTCCCTTTCGGCGAGCATCGGGAGAGCGCGCTTCCTTTCTTATTGGGACAACGCCCACGCTCAAATGTCCTTTGGCGGAACTCTGTTTCGCTCCTACCGCGGGGGCGCCCAATACAACGGCCGGTTGCTGGCCATGGTCGCGGCCCACGAGATGACCCACGCATTTTTGAATTCCCTCGGGTACGGTTACGAGACCCCAACGGAAAAACGACTGCATGAGTTTCTTTCCGACAATGGGACCAACAGTCTTATTGACGCCCTCCGATTTTCTTCCGGCGATTTGATGGCTTACGCCCAAACAGTGGGTTTTTTTTCCTCACAGGACGGGGGATCGGACAACCAACACGCAAGGGCCCGCCAACAACTTTTGCTCTTCAATGAAGCGCTCAACCGATCCATCGGGGCTCGGCATTTTTCCCCGAGCGCCCTCGTCACCACAGGATTCGATTTGATTCGCCGCGGGGGGGCCAACGCGGCGGATCCCAATCTCACGTTCGCCAATTTGTTCCGAACCTTTTTCGGGTTGGACACCCTCCGCGCCGAAGAGATGGGAGAGAATCCCCTTGAGAACGGATTGATCGCCACGGCCACCCTGGAAGCTTGGTTTGCGGCGCGCCCCTCGGGCCCCCCGACGGTTTTAGAGACGCCGGTGTCCCCCCCCGGAGGATTCTTGGCCCGTTGGAAGCAGCGCCTGTTCGGGTCGACCCCCGCCCCGTCCCCCGCCCCCCGCCTGCGTAGCGAACAAATCGGCAATCGGTGGGTGGTTTCAGACGGTCGGGGCTGGCGGGTGGAACTCCCGGTGCTGCCAGTTCAGTCCGTGGACGGGGTTCCTTTTTCGCCCGATCTCCCGGCCGGCTATTTGGAGGTCACCTTGGGAAACCAACAGGTGACGTCCTTTCGGGGTGTCGCGGACGACGTGTCTTTTGAAGAGACAATCGAAATCCTGGACAAACTATTCAAAGAAACCGTCGCGGCCGGTGTTTTCCCCCGCGTGTTGGGGGTCCACGTGGTCCCGGGTTCGAACCTCCCGCGACTCGTTATCGAGTCTTTCCCCGCGACCGATTCGTTTGAAAATATTGGCCTGCAACGACTCACCCCGGAGCTTGATCGGCAAATGACGGCACTGTTTTCGGGTCGCTTGATGGAGCGTTTTCGGAACGGTTCTTTTAATTTGGATCAGGGGATTTACCATCGGCATTTCTATTTGATCGACGGAAAAGTCCGATACCGCCTCCCGATTGAAAATTATGCCTTGAGGCGCTTTTTTGATTATTTCAAGGCGCGCCCACAGGGCCCGCCGGCGGGCGCGATCCCGGGCGTCGTCGATTGGCTTCGGGCCCAGGGGTTGAACACCGCGGAAGCCATACGCAAAGCCCCGTTGTTCGAGTCGGGTTTGTTCTCCATCGCCTTCCTGGCCGTGTTGGCCTTCGCGATGGCGGGGTTGGACGGTGGGTCCTGGGTCGCTGGCAGCGTTTACGGGCTCATGAACGCCTATTTTGGTTATAAACACGAAACGGTCTTCCGGTACCGGGACGGTGCCTGGGTCGAAACCCGCGCCACGTGGAAGACACGGGTCGGATTGATGGGGGTGGGGTTGACCATACACGCGCCGCTGTTGCTTTCGGCCTGGTCGGCCCCGTTCGTGGGGGGGCTCTGGTTCGCCGTTTTGTATCCCTTCCTCGCGGCCGCCGCTGTGGGGGCCCACCGATGGTACAACGAGCGCGCTAAAGAGCGCGGTTGGGCCGCCGCCACGGTGCCGAACCCCGTCCCGGCGGTGATGGCCCCGATTCGCGTCGATCTTCGTCCCGCCGTCGCGGAGCTTTTGAACTCCGGCCCGAACGTCTGGATTCCCACGGGCCTTCGACCCCAAGGGACGGTCCTTTACACCCGCGGCCTGAGCGGAAAATTCACCCGGGGGGATGGCGCGGGACTGCGGGAAGCCTTTGATCTCTTGGCGGGGAACGCCGATGCGGAGAAGCGCTATGTAAGCCTGCCCCAATCCGAGACCGACTCGCTGGCCGTGGCTTTAAAAACCAACAGCCTTTACGGACGGCCCTTGACCGTCCGCGGGCGGGTGCCCCGGGACCGCATGGTTCTTGTCGACGGGACGATGACCAACTCCCTCGAAACGGGCGCCACCGTCGATTCGGTGGACGCCCTCGGCTTTTTCCTGCCGCTGTCGGGTCAATGGGAATGGGCCCGCAGTTACTTGGCTTTCCGTCGAGCCGCCATCGGGGACGGCGTAGCGATCGACCCCAACTCCCGGGGGGCGAAGTTTGCGCGCGATTTGGAGGCCGCTTTGGCGTTGGCGGTTTTGGGCGATTTCGACGGCATCGCCCAACCGGTCCTGAACACCGAAGAGGTGGAGAAAGCCGTTGCCAAGGTTTTGGCGGATTATTCCGCCGTGAACGTCCCCTCCTACGGCCCTGTGATCGGGCAGGGCTCTTTCTTTGTTGTAACCGACGCCGGCAACGGGGAGCTGCGCAAAGAGGTGAAGGAATACGTCGGACCCCCGTCGCGGTTGTACCGTTTGAATGAGGCGGAACGTGAGAAGGCGGCCGCGTTGGTCGTGGAACACACCAACCGCATACGTCGGGTGGTTAACGAACAGCTCAAAGTTAGAAACCGGGAGAAGCTGGCCAATAAAAACTTCCTGCCGTACCTGCGGCGGGAGGGCCGGTTTATTTTCGTCGAAAAAGTGACCGGCGTCCCCTTCAGCGAAGCCGTGGGGGCCATGACCGAGGAGTTGGCCGAGGAGGCCCGCCGCGATATTCGCGGGGCCGTCCGGGCGGCCTCCGAAGTGTTTGACCTGAAATACGACCAGATGTTGGAACGCGAGGACGGTTGGCGGATCGGCGTAGATAACCGGCCGGACAATTTCCTTTTCGTGGGGGATGATTTGACGGGGTGGATCGACGCGATATCCCCCTGGCCCCCCGAAACGCACCGCGTGAGCGGCCCGGGGGAATCTCTCCCGATGGAAGCCCCGGCCGCGGGAACGGGGGTGCGTGTTGATTTCGACGGGCCTATGCCCCGGGTGACCGGGTGGACAAGCCCGCTGGAACGGGCCGCGTTTGCCGACGTGCAATCCCAGGTCGCGGTCCTGTTGAAAAACATGCCGCCATTGCGCTCCGAGACCCGGAACGGCTTCCAAGCGGAGGCCATGGACAAGCGCGGCCACAAATGGCCGACGTCGTACCGGGGGCAAGAGGGCGACGCCCATCTCTTTGAGATCCAATCCAACGGCAAATCCTATTGGGTCAAAATCGCTTTTGGACTCGGGGCCTACGCCTTGGCCAACGCCGCCGCCGGGGCGGCTCCCGCGACGGGCGTCCCCGGCGTGCGCGCCCTCGTGGACTTCGCCGTCACGGACGCGCCCTTGCGGTATTCTTTCCTTGTCACTGAAGCCCCCATCGGGCAGTCGGTGGGGGAGGTGCTCACGCCGGCCACGCAGAACCCGGTGGAGGCCCGGGACGCCGTTTTGGCCCGGATCGAAGCGATCCCGGCCGAGCACGTCCGCGCCGCCCTGGAAACCGTGCGGGCCCTTGCGGACCGCGGTCTCAGCGCTAACGCGGCTTTGACCCGTTACGACAACCGGTTGGGGTTCGTCTTTGAGGGGTTGTCGAACGACGCTGATCCGTTGCACCAACGCGCTTTGGAGTGGTTCCCGGTTCGCAACACACCCGACGAGACCGCCCGGGAGGTTGTCGCCAAGGTCCTGAGCGCGGTGTCCGGCGTTTTCCCGAGCAACGTCAATCCTTATTACAACGCCGCCCGGGAAAAAGTCGCCGCGGCCGCGCTGGCCCCCCGCCCGGGGGATCGGCGCCTCGCCACGATCTTGGTTGACAATTTGCGCCGGGCCTGGCGTGAGCAGATCAGCGCTCTCCGTCCCGATAATCTCTTCCCGGCGGGGTTCTCCCTGCGGCAGGCGGCGCAGTCCGCTTTCTTGTTGGTGGGGTTGTTGAGCGCTACGATGGACGCCGTCGGGGCCTCGGTGGGGGTGGCTTTGGGTGGAAAAATGACGACCCTGGCCCAAACGCTTTCGTTTGGGACGGTGGTCGGCCTTTTCGCCGCGGGCTGGCGGGCCGTGACCTCCCCGGCCCGGGATTCCTCCTCGGCGGATGTGATCCGGGTGGACGAGGCCGTCACGAACCCCTTCGGCTGGCGGATCGACGGGGAATCCCTCGCTGGAGACGCGCGCCTGGGCCTGGCGGAAGACCTGGGACGATTGTTGTTGGGCGGGGTGTCCCGCCCGGTGTGGTTGGGTTTTAAAGATTTGCGGCGCTCGTACCGCCGCTCCACGGCGGCCGACCCCGCGCCGTCCTCCCGGGCTTCCTTCCGCGCTCATCTGGCCGATATGGCCCGGGGCCAAGGGCGGGACCCGATTTTTCCCGAGAGCAGTCGGTGGGGTGTTCGAGAAAATGAAGTGTTCCGCGCGGCGACCCTTTGCAAGGGACAGGCCTGGGGCGGAATAAGCCTTTCGCGCTGGGCCTTGGCGGAATTGATTCTGGCCACGGCCACGCCGTTTCATCGGACCATGCCGTGGTTCCATCGCTCGGCGCGTTGGGCCCTCGGCGTGGAGTCGGATTTCCTTGAGCGGGGGGCCGCCCGGTCCCAAACGGACCGGCTCACCCGCGCGGCCCGCGCCCTCGCCGTCCTTCGCGCGGCGGGGTTCTCGCTTTCGTCCCCCAAAAGTTTCCTGAATCAGGAGGTTTCCCAGGAACAAGACCGCCGCCTGTTGTTGAACGCCGCCGGGGTGGCGAACGCCGACGTGTCGTTGGTGGCGAACGCCTACAACGCCGCCCTGGAAAAAATCGCCGCCACCAACCTTTGGAACAACGCCGCCACGGCGGCCTTCGTCCGGTTGAACGGCGGACGGGCTTTTCTCCGCGAGGGCGTTCCCGCCGGCGGTCCCACCGGCACCCTCTATTTCAATATTGACGCGCTCGTTCAGGCCGACGCCGCGACCGAGGAACAGCGGGGCAAAGTGGCCGAATCCCTGGAGGGCGTGTTGTCGGCCCTCTCGGGCGAATACTTGCGGGACCGGCTGGTCCTGACCACGTCCCTGTCGGGCGACGCGGCCACGACGGAGGCGTTGATCGCGCGGTTGACGCGGGAATTCGGCCCCTCGTTCAGGAGGGCTCTCCGGGACCTGACGGTGTTGACCGGGGAAAGCGCGCCGAGCCTTTACGAAGAGGGCGCCCTGCGCCTGTCGGTGCTGGCGGACCACGCCAAAGGCCGAGGGACCGGGGAGTTGGAAGTCTGGACCCACGACGCCAAAAAAGTGCTGCGCGACCGACCGGGGCTCGATAAGATCCTTGTGGTGGATATTTTGGACATTGCCGTGAAATTCGACAGGATGTTGCGGCAGATGCGGTTCCTCGCGACCAACGCCTGACCCTCGCCCCGCGTTACGGGGTCCCCCTGTTTCTTTCCCGTTCGACAAACCGCGCCCGGAGAAAGGGCCATCCGGTGTATAATGGCGTTGCGTTTGATTTCCCGTTCCGGAGGTGGAGGATGAAGCGTTTGGCGGTCGCGGCCGTGGCTTGGATCGGTTTGGTTCTCGGGGGGGTGACGGCGGAAACTTTGCGCCCCTCCGGTTTGGTCAAGGTGTTCACGGGGGGCAACGGGGAAAAAGTCACCGTCGTGTTTCTGGAACCTTACAAACGGAACCGGGTGCTGATCAAATTCGAAGGTGTGACGGGTGATTGGGAGGGGAAGATCCTCATGCACACCCGGGAAAACCGTCCGGGCGTTGACGATTACCGCGCCTTTATCGATGGAAAGCCCTACGTGTCTTTGGTGGGGCGCGCGCGGGGCGGGACGATGCGCTACGAGCTTTACGCGCCGGGCCTCGCTTCCGGCGCCATCGCCGTTTCTTACGACCCCGAAGAGTCTAAAAAAGCGCTCGGGGCCCGCGTGGTTTACGAGTTCACGACGCCGGGGGAGTGATCGGCCGGAATATCCCCGGGTTTTCGCAGAGGATGGTCCGGTTTTTCCCGAGGGATTTTGATTTCAACAGCGCCTTGTCGGCGGCGTCCAGGTAGTCCGCCAGGCCGCCGACGGCGGCGGAGTAGGCCATAATCCCGATGCTGATCGTCGGGGGCGAAACCAAGTCCCGCCGCCCGGCGAACAACGCCGCGACCTTCGTCCGCACGCGCTCGGCCACTTGGCAACCCTGGGTCGCGGCCGCGTGGGGCAACACCACCAAAAATTCATCGCCGCCGTAGCGGCCCGCCAGGTCGGTTTCCCTCACCGTGGTCTTGATGGATTCGGCGATCGTGCGCAACACCGTGTCCCCGGCGCCGTGGCCCAACGTGTCGTTGATGGTTTTGAAGTTGTCCACGTCGATGAAGAGGGTGCAGAGGGGGGCGCGGTAGCGGGCGGTCCTTTTGATCTCGCCTTCCAGCCCCCGCAGGACGCCGCGGCGGGTCGCGAGGCCTGTCAGGGCGTCGGATTCCGCCAGGTCGCGGTAGCGCCGAAAGGCGCGTTTGAGCAGGTCGGAGCGGGCGCGCAGAATGTACCCGCGTCGGGCCGCCAGGGCCAACAGGCCGCCGACCAACGGAACCGTGAGCACCAGGGCGAAAAGGTAGTAATGCCCCATGGTCTCCCATTCGCGCAGGGCGAAAAACCGGAAATCCTCCCAAACGGTCCAAAAGACGCGGCCCAGCGCGAAACGGGAAACCCACAGCCAGCGAAGTCCGATTAAGGCCGACAAAAGGGCGGCGCTGAGGATCAGGGTCGTGGCGACGGGGCGGAAGGCTTTTTGACCGAACATGGGCCCATCATACAAAACCGACCGGTCGGAGACTAGCGACCCCGTGGTAAGTATTGTATTATAGGCCGGCTTAGACGAACTTCCGGTAGCAAAACCGTTGACAGAGCTGAACGTTCTCATTTTGGCGGCCGGGGAAGGCACCCGGATGAAATCCGATTTGCCCAAGGTTCTTCACGTCGCCGCGGGCAAGGCGCTCCTTGAACACGTCCTGGACGCGGCGGCCCCTTTAAAAGGCCAGGCCGGCGTGGTCGTGGGCCGGGGCGCGGACCTCGTGCGGGAACGGTTGGCCGATCGGGCGGGTTTGGTCTTTTTCATTCAGAAACAGCGCCGGGGCTCCGGCGACGCGGTCAAGCCCGCGGCGCGCTGGTTGGCCCGACGGGGCGGCGACGTGGTGGTGCTCTGCGGCGACGCGCCGCTCGTTCGGCCCGAAACGTTGAAAGATTTGGTGCGCGCGCATCGGCGGCAAAAGAACGCCGTGACCCTTTTGACCGCGACGGTGGCCGACGCCACGGGCTACGGCCGCGTGCGGCGCGGCCCCGACGGCCGCCCGACGGCGATCGTGGAACACCGCGACGCGACCGCCGAAGAGCGGGCCATCCGAGAGATCAATTCCGGGACGTACTGTTTCCGCGTGTCCGATTTGCTGGCGGGGTTGCGGCGGTTGCGCCCCGACAACGCCAAGGGCGAGTACTACATCACCGACTTGGTCGCCGACTTGGTTCGGCGGGGCCGGCCCGCGGGGGCGCTGTGCCTGTCCGATGGCAACGAAATTCTGGGCGTCAACAATCGGCGCGAGCTGGCCGAGGCGGGCCGCCTTTTGAACCGCCGGCGGTTGGACACCCTGATGGACGCGGGCGTGACCATTGTGGACCCGGCGACGACCTACATCGACGCGGGCGTGCGCGTGGGCGGCGACACGGTGATCGAGCCGCAGACCCATTTGTTGGGTCGCACGACGGTGGGCCGGGGGTGCCGGGTCGGTCCCCAGACGCGGCTTGAAAATTGTGTCGTCGGCGACGGGGCGCGGGTTTTGGCCACCTTCGGCGAAGGCGCGCGGGTGGAGCGGGGCGCGCGGGTGGGCCCTTGGGCGCGGTTGCGAGCGGGCGCCGTGGTGGGCCCCGACGCGCACGTCGGAAATTTTGTGGAGATCAAGAAATCCCGGTTGGGGCGGGGAGCCAAGGCGAACCACCTGACCTACCTGGGTAACGCGACGGTCGGCGCCGGGGTGAACGTGGGGGCGGGGGTCATCACCTGCAACTACGACGGGGTGAGCAAACACGCCACCGTGCTGGGCGCGGGGGCGTTCATCGGTTCGAATGTGAATTTGGTGGCGCCGGTGCGGGTGGGCGCGGGCGCGATCGTGGGGGCGGGTTCCACGGTCACGCGCGACGTTCCGACGAACGCGCTGGCGCTGGAGCGGTCAACGATGGTGGTCAAGCCCGGTTGGGCGGACCGCAAACGGAAGGAGCTTAGAAAACAAGCCCATGGTCAAAAAACCCAGTGACGGCCCGGCGGCCGCTTTGAAAATTTTCTCCGGAAACGCGCACCCGGCCTTGGCGAAGGAAATTGCCGACGTCCTCGGCACGGCGGTGGGGCGGGCCCACGTGGGCCGCTTCCCCGACGGGGAAGTCGAGGTCAAGATTCAAGAGAACGTGCGCGGGGCGGACTGCTTCATCGTGCAGCCCACCAGCTACCCGGCGAACGACAATTTGTTGGAGTTGCTTTTGATGGTGGACGCGCTGCGGCGCGCCTCCGCCTGGCGGATCACGGCGGTGTTGCCCTACTTCGGTTACGGCCGCCAAGACCGCAAGGCCGAGCCCCGGGTGCCGATCTCGGCCAAACTCGTCTCGAATATTATCCGCGCCGCCGGTGTGGACCGCGTGTTGACGATGGACCTCCACGCCGGGCAGATCCAGGGCTTTTTTGACATTCCCGTGGATCATCTCTACGCAAACCCGGTGCTCGTGAGTTACTTTAAAAAGAAAGTGGCCCCCGAGGAATGGGTGGTGGTCTCGCCCGACGCGGGCGGCGTGGAACGCGCCCGGGCCTTCGCCAAGCGCCTCGAAACGGGTTTGGCGATCATCGACAAGCGCCGTCTGTCGCCCAACGAAGCGGCGGTCATGCACGTGATCGGCGACGTGAGGGGAAAAAAGGCGCTCATCATCGACGATTTGGTGGACACGGGCGGCACGCTGGTCAAGGCCGCCCAGGCGCTCAAGGACGCGGGGGCGATCCACGTTTCCGCCGCGGCGGCGCACGGGGTTCTGGCGGGGCCGGCCATCGACCGGCTCAACGCCTCGCCGGTGGAGGAGCTGGTCATCACGAACAGCATCCCCCTGAACCATAAGGACGACCGGAAAATCAAAGTTTTGTCGGTGGCGTCGCTGTTGGCCGAGGCCATTCAGCGCATCCACAGCGAGCAGTCGATCAGCGAGATGTTCATCTAGTTTTCAAATCCAGAGAGGGTAACGACCATGCAGACCATTGAATTGGGCGCTGACAAGCGCGAAATTGTGACGAAAGGGACGCTCCGGACGCTTCGCGTGGGGGGCATGATCCCCGCCGTCGTCTACGGGGGGAAAAAAGAACCCGCGAACCTCATTATCGAAGGAAAAAAACTGATCCGGGTGCTTAAGGGCCACGGCATGAACGTGCTCGTGAACCTCAAAGTCGGGGCCGGAGCCGAAGTCGTCCTGTTGAAAGACCTTCAGCGCGACGTCCTCACCCACGAGATCATCCACGTCGACTTTCAACGCATCTCCATGACGGAAAAACTCGACGTCAACGTGCCGATCCACATCAAAGGCGAAGCCCCCGGCGTGAAGGTCGGCGGCGGCATCATGGAACACATCCTGCGCGACCTGCGGGTCCGTTGCTTGCCCGCGGACATTCCCGACGGCATCCACCTCGATGTGAGCGCCCTGCAACTCAACCAGGGGCTCAAGGTCAAGGACATCGTCGCGCCCCAGGGCGTGGAGATCTTGAACGAAGCCGAGGCCCTGGTGGTCAACATCGTCGCGCCCGCCGCTGAAGAAGTGGCGACGCCCGCGACGGCCGTTGCCGGACCGGCGGAGCCCGAAGTCATCGCCAAGGGCAAGAAGCCGGAAGAGGGCGAAGAAGGCGCGGCCCCCGCGGCCGGCGCCAAGGCCCCCGCCGCCGGCGCCGCGAAAGCGCCCGCCGCGCCCGCCGCCAAGAAGTAAAGCGAGCCGGCTGTGGACCCACGCCTGGTGGTCGGTTTGGGAAACGACGAAAAGAAGTACGACCACACGCCCCACAACATCGGGTTTTTGACGCTCGACACCTTGGCCAAGCGGCTGAAGTTGTCCTGGAAGGATGAAAAGGACAAAGTTCACGCCGCCGCCAAGGGCGACGTGCGTTTCATCAAGCCCCGCTCGCTCATGAACGTCTCGGGGACGAGCGTCGTGTGGGCCAGCGCCTGGTGGCACATTCCTCCCCCGGAAATCCTGGTGGTTTGCGATGACTTCGCCCTGCCCTGGGGCCGTCTGCGCATCCGCCGCAAGGGCAGCGCCGGCGGGCACAACGGCCTGGACTCCGTCCTGACTTCTTTCTCCACCGAAGACATCCCCCGCCTGCGGGTGGGCGTGGGCCCCGTGCCCGAAATGATGGACGCGAAGGATTACGTCCTGCGCGCTCAACCGGCGGACCGCCTGCACGAGTTGGCCGACCGCGCGGCCGACGCCCTTTCGGCGATCCTCACCGAGGGTTTCGACGCCGCCATGAACCACTTCAACGGAATTGGGATTTAATAAACATAACTAGCAGTCATTGACTTTGAGTGCTAGTTATGGTAAGCTGAAGACACGTTGTCCTTTTAAAGGAGGCCATCGTGTCGGATAAATACACCCTCAAAAGCCAGGAAGTCCTGCAGGAAACTCAAAGCCTCGCCTTGCGCCGCAGCCACCAACAGGTGGACGTCGCCCATTTGGCCATGGCCCTTTTGTCGGTGGAGGGACACATTGTCCCCGAAATTTTGCAAAAGGCCGGGGTCCCGCTTTCCAAAGCCCGTTCGCACATCGAAAGCCGCCTCAATCGGCTTCCCGTGGTCAAGGGCAACACCCAACTGTCCGCCACGCCCCTCTTTCGCGACGCGGTGGTCCAGGCGGAAAAAGAAGCCAAGGATCTCCGCGACGATTTCGTCTCGCCCGAGCATTTCCTTCTGGCCCTGCTGGGCGTGGACGACGATTTCGCCAAAACCCTGGGCCTCACCCGCGACCAGGCCCTGCAGTCCATGTCCACCCTCCGCGGCTCCCACCGGGTGACCGACGAAAACCCCGAGGCCAAATACCAGGCCCTCGAAAAGTACGGCCGCGACCTGACCGAAGCCGCCCGCCAGGGCAAGCTGGACCCCGTCATCGGCCGCGACGAGGAAATCCGCCGCGTGGTGCAGGTGCTCTCCCGCCGCACAAAAAACAACCCAGTTTTGATCGGCGAGCCCGGCGTGGGCAAAACCGCCATCGCCGAAGGCCTGGCCCAGCGCGTGGTCTCAGGCGACGTGCCCGAAGGGCTTAAGGAAAAAAAAGTCATCTCCCTCGACATGGGCGCCCTCATCGCCGGGGCCAAATACCGCGGCGAATTCGAAGACCGCCTCAAGGCCGTTTTGAAGGAAATCAAAGACGCCGGGGGAAACGTCATCCTTTTCATCGACGAACTCCACACCATCGTGGGCGCGGGCGCCACCGAGGGCGCCATGGACGCCGCCAATCTCCTCAAGCCCATGCTGGCCCGGGGCGAACTGCGCTGCGTGGGCGCCACCACCCTGGACGAATACAAAAAGCACATTGAAAAAGACGCCGCCCTGGAACGCCGCTTTCAGCCCATCACCGTGGGCGAGCCCACGGTGGAACAATCCATCGCCATCCTGCGCGGGCTTAAAGAAAAATACGAAGTCCACCACGGCGTGCGCATCAAAGACAGCGCCCTGGTGGCCGCCGCCACCCTGTCGCACCGCTACATCGCCGACCGCTTTTTGCCGGACAAGGCCATTGACTTGGTGGACGAAGCCTCCAGCCGCCTGCGCATGGAAATCGATTCCATGCCCGTCGAGCTCGACGAGGTGGAACGCAAACTGCGCCAGCTCGAAATCGAAAAGCGTGCCCTTCAAAAGGAGTCCGACGCCCCCAGCAAAGAGCGCCTGGACAAATTGGAAAAGGACATGGCGGAGCTCAAGAAAAACTCCGACGGCATGAAAAAGCAGTGGGAAGTGGAGAAGGTCGCCGTTGGCCGCATTCGGGACATCAAAGGGAAACTAGAATCCTTGAAGCTCGAAGAGCAAAAGGCCGAACGCGCCGGGGACCTGGGCAAGGCCTCGGAGCTCCGTTTCGGCCGCCGCCCCGCCCTGGAAAAGGAAATGAAAGAGGCCCAGGACCGCCTGGCGGGCGTGCAAAAAGACACCAAGATGCTCAAAGAAGAGGTGGACGAGGAAGACGTCGCCCAGGTGGTGTCCAAGTGGACGGGCATTCCCGTCACTAAGATGCTTCAGGGCGAAATGGCGAAACTTTTAAAACTTGAGGACGAACTGCACAATCGCGTCGTCGGGCAGAACGAGGCCGTCCAGGCCGTCGCCGACGCCATCCGCCGCTCCCGTTCCGGCCTGGGGGACCCCAACCGCCCCCTGGGTTCGTTCCTGTTCCTCGGGCCCACCGGCGTGGGAAAAACCGAGCTGGCCCGGGCCCTGGCCGAGTTCCTTTTCGACGACGAGCGCGCCATGGTCCGCATCGACATGTCCGAGTACATGGAAAAGCACGCCGTGTCGCGCCTCATCGGAGCCCCTCCAGGCTATGTTGGGTTTGAAGAAGGCGGCCAACTCACCGAGGCTGTCCGCCGCCGGCCCTACGCCGTCTTGCTGTTGGACGAGGTGGAAAAGGCCCACGCCGACGTTTTCAACGTTTTGCTCCAAATCCTTGACGACGGCCGCCTCACGGACGGCCAGGGCCGCACAGTGGACTTCAAAAACACCGTCATCATCATGACCAGCAACATCGGCAGTCAGTTCCTGCTGGAGGCCAAGTCTGAAAAAGACGTGCGTCAGCAGGTGATGTTGGCGCTGAAGGCCCACTTCCGTCCGGAGTTTTTGAACCGGGTGGACGAGACGCTCATCTTCCACCGCCTGTCCGAAAAAGAGATCGCCAAGATCATCGACATTCAGCTCAAGGGCCTGGAAAAACGCCTGGCCGAGCGAAAGCTCACCCTGTGCCTCACCGACGCGGCCAAGGCCGCGCTGGTCAAAGAAGGTTACGACCCCGACTACGGCGCCCGTCCGCTGAAACGCGCCATTCAAAAGGAGATTGTGGACCCCTTGGCCAAAAAACTGTTGGCGGGGGACTTCCAGGAAGGCGACGGCATCGAAATGGACGCCCTCGCGGGGGGAAGTTTGTTCTTTAAAAAGGCGCCTGTCTCGACCAAAAAGGGAAAATAGGTATCCTGTCCCCGGAATTACCACGGCGGTCCGCCGCTGAATTTTAACGTAAGCCTCCGAAGAAAAGTCTCTTGTTCATTTGTGGTGGTCACTTGCTTAATCGCGCAGCAAAAACGGGGACCGACGTCGGCAAAACATCTTATGGCTGTGCTTTTTTTCCCAAATGCCGATACACCCAACCATTGACAAGCGAATAGGGGACGCCTCTCATTTCGGAATATCGAAAATCCGGGGACAGGAGACCGATATTTCATTCCCGCCGTATTCTTTGACCTTATTCCCTTCCTTTGACTTTGAAGCGAATCCCAGTCTCAATCGCCTCACCGCATGAAGCGATTAATTTCTTCATCTTCGGTATACTTTGAAGGCCATGCCCGATTTTCCCGTTAGTCCCAGCAAATGGAAAGCCCTCGAAGCCCGTCTCACGGGATTGGGGGTCTTTGAGCGGGATTTGGAGGAGCAGTTCGTGCGCTCCGGCGGGCACGGGGGACAGAACGTGAACAAGGTGTCCACCTGCGTGGTGCTATTGCACCGTTCCTCGGGCACGATCGTGCGGTGCCAGGAAGAGCGTTCCCAGGCCTTAAACCGCTATCTGGCCCGCCATCGGCTGGCAGAGAAAATGGAAGAAAAACTGTTGGGCGCCCAGAGCGCCAAACAGCAGGCCATCGAGAAGATCCGCCGCCAAAAGCGCCGCCGCAGCCGCCGGGCCAAGAACAAGATACTCCAAGACAAACGCCATCAATCGCAAATCAAAGAAAACCGAAGGCCACCGGATTGGGGGCAATAGTGTTCCCTGCATTCCGCCCCATGCTTCGCGCCCCGCGTCCCCTTTTCCGATTGCGGACCGTCGCCGTTCTTTTGATCCTTGGGACGACCCTCTCCCGGCCTCTTGGGGCGGGGGAGTCCGCGTCGCCGGGCCGCATCCCGTCTTTCCACGGCGGCTTCCTTCACCCCGCCGGTGTGGATGTCCTGGGCTATACCGTCGAGCACCGTTGGCGGGAGGGCGTTTACCCCTATTACACCTTCGGCGTGCCGTCCTTCGCCGCGGCGGGGTTGGCGTTCTACGCCAAACACGACCGTTCGGGCCCCGTGGTTACCGTCGGGGTGGGGCTCGGGTCCATCGCCTACGGCTCGGCCGCCTACCAATGGCGGCTTCGCGAGCGGCTCTTTCTCAAAGTGGGCGGCGGCTACACCACCGGCATCGCCTATTCGGGCCTCTTCCCCGTGGCCTCGGTCGAAAAGAGATATTAAGTCTATGTTCCCAACAAACCCCACTTCGATTAAACCCCGCTTTGGCGGCTGGATGGAAAAATGAATATTCCTTTCGAAGGGGGGTGCGCCTGCGGAGCGATCCGTTACCGTTGCGGCGCCGCGCCCCTCCGCATGTTCCAATGCCACTGCCGGGACTGCCAGCGGGCCACGGGCGGGGCCTTCGTGGCGGGGCTTCTCGTGCCGATCAAAGCGTTCACGTTTGTGAAGGGCGCGCCGACGTACCACGCCGTTCCCAGCGCCCGGGGCGGCACCAACACCCGGAGCTTTTGCGGGGCCTGCGGGTCGCGTCTCACGGGCGGCCAGCGGGGCGCCCACTGGCCCTTTATCGGGATCACCGCCTCGAGCCTGGACGACCCCTCCGTCTTTAAAAACGAGATGCACCTGTTCGTGTCCCAGGCCCAGCCCTGGGACCGAATCACCGACGGCCTCCCCCAGCACGCCGCCTACCCGCCGGACCCGAAGAAAGAGTAGCCGTCAGGGACGACGGGCCTGGGCGATCTTGAGTTTGCCCTTCGGAGATCGCTGATAAAGCATTGGGCCCCTCCCCAAGGGCCGGGATGGGACACGGCGGAAAATCAATTTTAAGCAACGATTCCATATCCGCTATAATTGCCGCAATTTATGAGACGTTGGCCCCTTTTCATGCTGATGGGAACCGCTCTGTCGGCTTCCGCCCTTTTCGCCAAACCCGCCAAGAACCTTTCCGACATCGAGCGGATGCGGGACGCGGCGGGGACGCGCGCGCGTTTTGACCGCTTGGAAACCGCCGTGGCCCAGGCCAACCTGATTTTCGCTTCCACCGTCGGCGTGGTCTCCCAGCCCTTCGCTATTGAGGCGCAACGCCTGCCGGGCGGCGAGTGGTCCGTGCGGGAACGCATGGGCGTCTTGGACCAATCCTGGACGGGGGTCGGCCTGGCTTTCCCCGCGGCGGAGCCAACGGAAGCGTCCCGCGCTCGGGAACGATTTTTCTTTTTGCTGGCCCCGGACCATTTGGCCCGGGGGGTGCCCGAGGCCCCCTACTTGGGTTTGGGGCACTTTCAGGGGCGGCTCTGCCGCCGGCTCGAGGTCAAATCGCCGGCGGGCGAAGGGGCTTGGACGGTTTTTTTGGACACGGACACGCACCGGTTGCGGGGGTTGCGGACCGCCGACGGCGGCGCGTGGTTGTTTGAAGACGAGCAGATGTTTCAAAACCAATTCGAATTGCCCACCCGCTGGAGCCGCTTTTCCGCCGCGGGCAAGCGGATGGAGGTCGTGCAGATCACGGCGTTGGCCTTCAACGTGTTTCTGACAAATTTCAAGGACGCGCCCGCGGAACCGCCCGTCGCGCCGGGCCGAGGAGAGAAACGATGAGGGAAGAACGAATGATTTGCCGGCACGCCGCCACGGCGTTCGATGGCCGCTTCACGCTCAAAGGGGCCGAAAACCATTACGCGCCGGACCGCGCTTTCGACACCGAGCACATCCGCCTGGACCTGCGGCTGGATTTCCGCGCCAAGTCCCTGACGGGGACCTGCGAAACGACCCTCCGCGCCATCGCGGACGGGGCGGACCAAATGGCGTTCGACGCGGTGGGGTTCCGGTTGGGGAAAATCCGCGTGGACGGTCGCCCCGCGAAATTTGATTACGACAAAAAGAAACTGACCGTTCGTTTCCCGCGCGCCGCGCGGGCCGGCCAGCGGGCCGTCGTGTCCATCGAGTACAAAGTCGTCCGACCGCCCCTGGGCCTGCATTTCATCGGACCGGACCGGGGGTACCCGGACAAGCCCCGCCAGGTCTGGACCCAGGGCGAGGACGAGTTCGCCCGCTATTGGTTCCCCTGCCACGACGCGCCCCACGACCGCACCACGACCGAAATGATCGTGCGTGTGCCTCGGGGGTTCACGGCGATTTCCAACGGGCGGCTCGTGCGCAAGGCGGCCGCTGGGCGGGAGACGCTCTTCCATTGGAAGCAGGAGATCCCCCACGCGACGTATCTGGTCACCCTGGCCGTGGGCGAGTTTTCTGAAATCAAGGAGACCTGGCGAGGCAAGCCGGTGCTTTATTACGTGCCCAAAGGCCGCGAAGACGACGCCCGCCGCGCCTTCGGGAATACGCCCAAAATGATGGAGTTCTACTCGCGCAAAATCGGCGTGCCCTACGCGTACCCCAAGTACGCCCAGGTGGCGGCCTTGGACTTCATTTTCGGCGGCATGGAGAACACCAGCGCCACGACGCAAACGGCGCTGACGCTCCACGACGAGCGCGCCCATTTGGATTTTTCCTCCGATCCGCTCGTGGCCCACGAATTGGCCCACCAGTGGTTCGGCGACCTGCTGACCTGCCGGGACTGGTCCCACGCGTGGCTCAACGAAAGTTTCGCCACCTACTTCGAGGCGCTTTTCACGGAGTTCGACAAAGGCCCCGACGAATTCGCCGTGGAGTTGCACAACAACGGCGAGATCTATTTCGAGGAGGACCGCGACCACTACCGGCGGCCCATTTGCACCAAGGTGTTTAAACATCCGTCGGACCTCTTCGACCGGCACCTGTACGAAAAGGGGTCGCGGGTGTTGCACATGTTGCGGCATGTGTTGGGCGAGGACGCTTTTTGGAAATCCATGAACATTTACGTGAGCGACAACCGCGGCCGGGTGGTGGAAACGCGTCAATTGCTGGACGCCATTGAAAAAGCCACGGGCAAAAACCTGTCGCGGTTCTTTGATCAATGGATTTACGGGGCGGGCCATCCGGAATACAAAGTGCGGTATTGGTGGGACCCCCGTTCGAAAGAAGCCGTGGTGCGGGTCATCCAGGCCCAGGCGACGAACAACGAAACGGGGCTCTTCGCCCTGCCCGTGACGTTCGCCTTCCGCACCGCCAAGGGGGAAAAGCGCTTCACCGAAACCGTCGAAAAACGGTCCCACCTTTTCCGCTTCAAGCTGGACGGCGAGCCGTCCCTGGCGTTGTTCGATCCGGACCATTGGATCCTGAAGAAGGTGGATTTCCCCAAAAACGAAAGCATGTGGGTTCAGCAATTGACGGTGGACCCGACGATCCTCGGGCGCGCCGAGGCCGCCCGGGCCCTGGGGCGGCTGGGCGGTCCGGTCGCCACGGCGGCCCTCGCGGCGGCGCTTCCGAAGGAAAAGTTTTGGCACGCGCAAAGCGAAATCGCCCAGGCCTTGGGGCAAATCCGCACGCCCGCCGCGGTGGAAACCTTGTTGCGCGCCCATCGGGGCGTTGAACACCCCAAGGCCCGCCGGGGCATCATCGCCGCCCTGGGGGAAGTGAAAACCCTGGACGTACGCGCCGCGCTCATGGAGTCCGTCGAGGTGGAAAAGAGCTATTTCGCCCACACGCAAACCTTGCGGTCGCTCGCCAAGCAGGGCGACCCCGAGGTGCGGCCTGTTTTGGACAGGGCCCTGCGGCGGGATTCGTGGAACGACGTGATCCGTTCGGGCGCCCTGGAAGCCTTGACCGCCCTCCGTCCCGACGATGTCGTGGCGGTCCTGAAAAGGCACACCGCCTACGGCGTGCCGCACACGCGGCGCATGGCGGCCATCCGCTGCCTGGGCCAGGTGGGGGTCGGCCGGGAGGACGTGCGCAAACACTTGCAGGAATTGGTCGACGACGACTATCTGTTGGTTCAATTGGCCGCGGTGCGGGCCCTGACCCTCATCGGCGACGAACGGTGCATTTCCGCCCTCGAACGATTGACCCAGGGCCATCGGGACGGACGGCTGATCCGCACGGCGGAAGAGGCCGTCGCCAAACTGAAGAAAAACGTCGAAGACAAATGACGCGATGGAGCGTGTTGTTGGGCGACCCTCGGGGCGCGGAGCCGGCCGTCCTCGCGAAGTGGTTCGCGGCGCGTAAAGGCATTCCCTTGTTCGACGCCCAACGGTTGGCGCGCCACAGTTGGGGCTTCCTCGCGGAAAATCTGTCCGAGGCCGAAGCCCACGGCGCGGCGGCCGAAGCCCGGGCCGCGGGATTGCCCGCCGGGATTGTTTCGGAAGACCGTGTTCCCCCCTTGCACGACCCCGTGCCCGTCCAAGGGCTCACGCGGGCGGGGGCGTCCCTTGTTTGGAGGGCGGGGTCCCCCCCGACGGATTCGGCCCCCGTTCCGGCGGCCGCCCTGCGCCTTTTGACCTTCGCGAGTTTGCGCCGGGACACCTTGGTCACGAAAACCGTCGTGGAAAAAGCCTCCGGCGGCCGCCGCCTGGCGGGTCTGGGGGTTATGTTGACGACGGGAATCCCCGTCGGGATGGGCGGGTCCAAGGAAGTGCGGCGGACCGAGACGTCCACGGAATGGATTGTCTTTTTGGATGTTTTTACGGCGGAAGGGCGCCGGCGTGTCTCGCCGGACCATTTTGATTTTTCCGATTTGGGCGGGGAAAAACGCGCGGGCGGACCGGAGAACATTCGCGCCTTGGCGCGGGTCCTCCACGAAGCAGCCCCCCAGGCCCTGTTGGGCCGCGGCACCCGGGTGTTGCTGGAGGGGAAGCCCCTGAACAGCGCGGGGTATGACGATTTGGACGATGTGGACAAGGAATGCCGGTGGCTCCTCGCGCTCGCGAATTGACCGAAACGCCGCCGGGCGCCGAACGGGCCCTGACCGTCAGCCAAGTCAATCAAGCCATCGGCGCGGCCCTGCAGGAACGGTTCGCCGACGCCTTTTGGATGGTGGGCGAAATTCAAGGGTATGACCGGGACCTTATAAAAGCCGGCCAACGGCGGTGGGGGCAGATCTATTTTGAGTTGATCGAAAAAGAATCGGGCGCGGATTCGGTGAAGGCGGGCATCAAAGCGTTGGTCTGGGGCGACGCCCACAACGCCATCCGCGCCAAGCTCAAGGCCGCGTCGGCCGACCTGCGGCTGCAGGACGGACTTCAAGTGAAGTTCCTCTGCCAGGTCGATTTCTATTGGCCCCGGGCGGGCCTGCAATTGAAAGTGCTCGATGTGGACCCCCACTTCACCCTGGGCGACATGGAACGGGCCCGGCGGGAGTTGATTGAAAAATTGAAAGCCCAGGGGCTCTTCGACCGGAACCGTTCCACCGAACTGCCCCTCGTGCCCTTGACGCTCGGGCTGGTCACCTCCGATGGAAGCGCCGCCTACCACGATTTCGTCGAGGAACTGCGGTCGTCGGGCTACGCGTTCGCGTTGCGGTTCATCGACGCGCGCATGCAGGGGGTGGAAACCGAGCAGGACGTCCCCCGCGCCATCGAGGCGTTGGCCGCCGATCCCGCGATCGACGCCGTCGTGTTGATTCGCGGTGGGGGATCGCGATCCGATCTGATTTGGTTCGACAAAGAAAAGATCGCCCGGGCGGTGACGTCCTGCGAAAAACCCGTCCTGACGGGCATCGGCCACGAAATCGATTCGTCGGTGGCGGACCTCGTGGCCCACACCTCCCGCAAAACCCCCACGGCGGTCGCGCAATTCCTGGTGGAGCGCGTGCGGGCCTATGAGTCCGGGGTCCTTGAGGCGGGGCGGCAACTGGGCGAGGCCGCCCGCGCGCGCTTGACGACCGAACGCACGGCGCTCAACGACGCCGCGCGGGATTGGCGCGAGGGCACCGCGCGGTCCGTCGCGGGCACCCGGGAGGCCCTGGCGCGGGCCCAGGAACGTTTGAAATCCGGCGCCCGCCGTGCGGTGAGCCTGGCCCGGGAGCGGTGGGCCGCGGTTCCCGGGCGGCTGGATTCCGCCCAGCGGGGCTTTTTTAAATCCCGGGTGGAAAAGTTGACCTCCCTCCGCAAAGAGTGCGAATGGCGAGACCCCCGCCGGCTTCTGGCCCGGGGGTACAGCTTGATTTACGCGGGGGGAAAACTCGCGAAGCGGTTGGCGGACATCAAAACGGGGGAGTTCATCGAGGCCCGTCTCGTGGACGGGCTGGTGACCGCCAACGTGTTGGCGACCAAGAAGGAGAAACCATGAGCAAAAAATCCGAAACCTACGCCCAGGCTTACGCCGAAGTGCAGAAAATCCTGGAGGGCCTCGACCAGGGCGACATCGATGTCGACGATTTGTCGGAAAAGGTGAAGCGCGCCGCCGAATTGATCGATTTTTGCCAAAAGCGGCTCCGGGAGACGGAGTTGCAGGTCAAGCGGGTGATGGAAAAACTGGAAAAGCCCGCCGAGGAGTAGATTTCCCGAAAGAAAAAAACGGCCCGGAAGGCAGTCGCCTTCCGGGCCGTTTTGTTTTGGAAACCGGCGTCAGCCGATCTTGCCGACTTTGGGAGAGATTTTGTACGCGCTCCAGACGAACGCCAGGCCGATGCCCGCGAAGACGGCGAGCGTGACGGGATTCATCGCACTGTAGTGCGTCGCCGCCAACATGCCGAACAGCATGGGGCCGGAGAGGTACGTGTTGATCTTGGAGAACAGCGCCGCCCGGGCGCGCAGGGCGGGCAATTCTTCCGGGGCGGCTTTCGCCACGCCGAGGCCGAAAATGCGTTTCTGCGAGGGCCAGATCACGAACCACACGTTGAACCACATGATCGAGCCGAGCAGAACGCCCAACAGGATCCACGCCGCGCGGCCGGTGAGGCCTTCCGCGTCCTGGAAAAGGTTGGTGGGGCCGCCGCCGACGCCGGGGGTGTACATGTACACCATCGCGAAGAGGATCCAGCCGGTGATGAACGTGACCATGGCGCCCCAGCGGAACCACCACAACACGCGGGGAATCAATTGGGGATTGACCGCTTTTTTCGTCGCGTCGTCCAGGGCGGGTTGCAATTGGAGGTTGATGAAGTTGAAGAAATAAAGGCAGCCCATCCAAAAAATCCCCGCGAAGACGTGGAACCAGCGCGCGAACAGGTGAAAATTGCTGAAGAAATCAGACAGTGCCATGGGGCCTCCCGATATATTATAAACTTGTAATAATTTAACAATTCCGGAGGTTTTTCGCAACGTGATCAAATTGGCCACCCTCTGTTACCTTCAACGCGGCGGCAAAACTTTGATGCTCCACCGTATAAAAAAACCCAACGACATCCATCGGGGCAAGTGGAACGGGCTGGGGGGGAAATTGTTACCGGGGGAGTCCCCGGAGGAATGCGTGATCCGCGAGGTGCGCGAGGAGAGCGGCCTGCGGATTACAAAGCCCCGTTTTCACGGCTTCTTGACCTTCCCCGGTTTTGACGGCGAGGACGATTGGTACGTGTGGGTGTTCACGGCGAACCGGTTCACGGGCCGCCCGCGGGAGTCCGCCGAAGGGGTGTTGCGGTGGATTCCGAACGCGGCGGTCCCCCGCTTGCCCCTCTGGGAAGGGGACCGGATTTTCTTAAAGTGGCTAAAAAAGAAGAGAACGTTCCTGGGAACGTTCTCTTATCGGAAGGGCCGCCTGGCGTCCCACCGGGTTTCCTTTTATTAAGGGATCAAATGTTGGCGCGGCCCGCGAAGTTCCGCCCTTTGAAAAGCACGTGGGCCAGGGCCGGCAACAGCACGAGGGCGGCCAGCATGTTGGCCACGAAGGTGAACGCGAACAATATCCCCATATCGGCCTGAAGCTGCAGGCCCGACAAAACCCAAACTCCGGTTCCCAGCGAGAGCGTGCCGGCCGTGAAAAAGACGGCTTTTCCCGTGGAGCGCAGGGCTTTGCAATAGGCGGCGTCCACGTCCATCCCCTCCAGTAAAAATTGGCGCATGGTGCCGTACATGTAAACGGCGTAATCCATTCCGACGCCGGCCCCGACCGACACGATGGGGAGCGTGGCGACCTTGAGGCCGATGCCCGTCAGCGCCATCAGCGCGTAGGAGCAAATCGAGACCAGGGTGAGGGGCACCACGATGCAGACCATGGATTGCCACGATCGGTAGAAAATGAAAATGACGATCAGCGTCATGCCGTAGAACCACCCCAGCATGGGCGCCTGGGATTTTCGTAGCACGTCGTTGGTCGCCGCTTCGACCCCGATGTTGCCGCCGCCAAGGCGCAACCGGATGTCTTCCCGGGGGTGGGCGGCGAGGAAGCCTTCCACCGCCGCCACCACCCGACGAATGGCCGAGGCGGTGTGATCCTTGACGAAGACATACACGGGCAACACCGTGCCATTGAAATTGGACAGGCCGGTGTCGGAGTTGGCGTCGCCCGTGGCCGTGCGGAGATTTTCGGTGTCCCGGGGGAGGGCGTACCATTTGGGGTTGCCTTCGTTGTAGACGGCGAAGGCACGGCGCGCCCATTTGGAAAGACTGACGGCGGTGAGCACATCCGGTTGGAGGTCCATGTGTGCGGTGAACGCGTCCACGTGGCTGAAAAGTCGGTAGTCGATGCAGGTGTCGGCGTCACTCTCGGCGTAGACGACCAGCAAATCGCCCCCCACCGCGAAATGGCGCCGGATGGCCGCCACGTCCCGGTTGTAGCGCGCGGTGGGGCGCAATTCTGGCGCGCCCGGGTGGGTGTCCCCGATCGGGACCCCTTTGCCGATCCAAAGGGCCACGGCCAAGGTCACGAGGGTGAGCCAAAGGGTGACGCGCGCCCCGCGCGGCGTGGAAAAAGAATCCCAAAAATTCCACAGGGGACTGTGACTGTGGTGGGGGTTGGCTTCTCGAACGACGGCGCTCCATCGGGCGGGAAGATAAGACAGCAAAACCGGGAGAAGAAACAAGTTGATCAAGGCGATGGACACGGCTCCCAGGTTGGCGCTTAAAGCGATTTCCCTCACCACGGGGATGGGGATAAATAAAATGGTCGAAAAACCGATGTTATCGGTCGCGAGGGCGATCATGCCGGGGGCGAAGAGTTTCTCAAAACTGGCCTGGGAGGCCACGCGGGCGTCTTGGTTTTGGGCCCATTCCAAGCGGAAGGAATTAATTTTCTGGATGGCGTGGCTGACCGCGATCGCAAAGACCAGGAACACAATCACCACCGACATCGGGTCCAGGCCGAACCCCACCATTTTCATGGAGCCCAACAACCAACTTAACGACAAGAGCGCGCAGCCGAGCGCCGTAAAGGTCAACGACCTCGACCGGGTGTAGGCGTACACGACCGCCGTCGTGAGAAGGATGGTCAGCAAGAAAAACGCCACCCCCATTTTACCCTTGTCCTTGATCTCTCCGATCAGTTTGGGAAAGCCCAGGATGTGGACAGTGAGTCCGTTTTTTTCAAAGGGAACGCGAACCCGCTCCTCCAAATCCCGGGCCACGGCGTAGGTGTCGAGTTTACCGCCGGTGTCCGGGTCCTGCGCCGTGACTTCGGCCGTGACCAGGGCCGCGCGGAAATCTTTCGACACCAAGAGGCCCAATTGCCCGGATTTGATGATGTTCTCTTGAACGATTTGAAATTGGTCGGGGGTCGGCTCGAACTCCGGCGGGATCACGGTGCTTCCCTCAAACCCGTCGTCCACGATCTCGACGTAGCGCACCCCGGGGGAAAAGATGGATTTGACCCGGCTGGGGTCGATGCCCCGGATGGACATCAATTCTTCGGTGATGTTTTTGAGGGTATCGAAAAAGTCGGGGTTGAAAATGTCCCCCTGGTTGTTGATCACCGCGACCACCACACGGTTGCCGCCGCCGAAGTCCGGTGCGTGTTTGAGGAAGGTTTCGATGTAGGGGTGGCGGGTGGGGATCATCTTGGTGAAAGCCGCGTCAAGCTCGAGCCGGGAGGCGAAAAACACCATGACCGCGGTGGCCGCGAGGAACCCCCCGATCACTTTTGGGCGATGGGAAAACAGGAAGGCTCCCAACCGATGGCTGAACGTGGTGGGGGACGTCATGGTTGGGCTCCCTCGCGAAGTTGTTGGAGGGGATAGGACCGGGTCTCGCCGTCCGAAAAGATCAAAACGGTGTCCGCGTCCAAGGGCAACAGGCAATGGATGTCCCGCGTGACCGGCAAGCGGCGGACGTCGGCGGCCCCGGTACGTGAATTCAGAAAAATCAAGGTGCCCCCCGCGCCTCCCACAAGTGTCGTGTCTTTACCCACCCGCACTGCCCCGTGGAGGGACCGTTGGGTCAGTCCCGGCAGTTTTTTCCACGCGCCGTCGACCGGTTGCCTGACAAACACGCGTCCCCGGAGGCCGAACAGAAGGACACCCCCATTGTCCAGCGCGGTGCCTCCGAAAAAACTCCCGGGGGACATTTTGGGCGATAGCGACCAGGAGCGGCCCCCATCGCGGGAGACGTACAGAACGCCGGCCTCCCCCGCGGCCCAGAGCGCGCCCCCGGCGTCGCGGACCAAGGCGAAAAGATGCAGGTCGCTGTTTTTCCCGATGGTCACGGGGGTCCATGTTTCGCCCCCATCCAAGGAGCGGAGGGCGGTCCCGTAGGCCCCCACCGCCCAGATCCGCTGGGGGTCCAAGGCGAGCAGATCGAACAAGGGGGCCCGTTCGGCGAAGAACGACTGATCCGCCGGGTCGTCGGGCGCGGGAGATTCGTCATTGGGAGAACCCCGCACCAATTTCCAAGAGGCGCCGCCGTCGTTGGTTTTTAGAATGACCCCTTCATGCCCCGTCGCCCACCCCGTGAGGGGATCGGCGAACCGGACGGCGGTGAGCGTCACGTTCACCGGAACGGGGGCTGACTTCCAACTGGTCCCCCGGTCATCCGACAAACGGATCATCCCGCGTTCGCCCACGACCACCACCCGTTCGCCCGCCTTGTCCGCGGCCAGGAACACGGCCGGTTCAAGGGGGGCCGCGACCGGGGGCGTCGTGGCGCGAAGGAGAGCCGCCAAAAAGAAAAGCGCCGCCCCCTCGGATGCGCGGAGGAGGCGGCGCTTCGTGTTCAAGGAATTTACCGAACGCCGACGGTCCGCAAACCGGCGGGGGAATACATGTCTTCGTTCAGGTCCGCGTTGAAGTCGTAAGTGGGGTGGCCCTCAAACAGGTAGCGGCGGGAGGGCAGATCCATCATCACCTCCGCGGCCGCCCACACCAATTGCCGATCGTAAAAGACGATCGGGTGACATTCGCTGACCCGCCAGAGCGACCCGCGTTTGTCGTACTGGTCCGCCACGAGGAGGTGCCAGGAGTCTTCGTCGATGTAGAAGGTGCGGCGGCCGAAGATGTTGTCTTTGTCTTTCCTCAGTTTGCCATCCACCACCCACACGCGGTGAAGCTCGTAGCGCAGGAAGTCCGGGTTCGGGTGTTGGGCGTGAATAATGTCTTTGTGGTCACCCAGCTTGGCATACAACTTGTAGGCGTTGTAGGGGACGAAGATCTCTTTCTTGCCCAACAACTCCCACTCGTAACGGTCCGGCGCCCCGTTCCACATGTCGTACTGGTCCATGGTGCGCAGGCCGTCCGCGGAGGGCGAGGGCGAGTCGTAGGCGATGAAGGGCGCCTTGCGGACGCGCCGCAGACCTTGCGTGTAAAGCCACGCGCGGCGCGGTTCGGCGACTTGGTTGATGGGTTCATGGACCATGGTGATCAGACCGGCGTAGCGGGCCGGGGACAAAAAGTTCTGCATGAAGTAGAACGCGATGTTTTGGCTCGACGGCGTGCGCTTTCCTTTGGAGAAGGTCAGATAGAAACTCTCGATGATTTTGACCACCGAGAAGTTTCCTCCGGCCGTCACCGGGGTTTCGTCGGTTTGCCGCACCACGTTTTCCCCGCGATAGTGCAGGGAGTGGTTCCAGAGCACTTCGACCCCGCTTTTGGGGATGGGGAAGGGCGCGGTGAAGGCCGCATGGATGACGCCGTTGCCGGCCTCGGCCAACATGGCTTTGAGCGCGTTTTGTTTGGCCGCGGCGTAAACATGGTCGGGAGCGCCGGCCGAACGGCGGGTCGGGTAGACATGCATTTTGTAGCCCGGGTACTTTTTAAACAGTTCTTGTTGCCCGGGGGTCAGGCGGTCTTTGTGTTTCTCGACCGTGGCCGCGGTGATCGTGAAGAGCGGCCGATCCTCGGCGTAGGGATCCTCGTAGCGGTTTCCCTGAACCGCTTTTTTGGGCAGGCCGCCCGTCCACGCGGGGATCATGCCGTCCGCGTTCGGCTTGGGGTCGGCCCCCAGGGGGGTCAACTCCGTTCCCAGTTTTTCGGCTTCTTGCGCGCTCACCGCGGCGCCGGCGGGGACGTAAAGCGTCGCCGTCATCAGCGCGGCCAGCAGGGTTGAAATCATTTTTTTCATGGCGGTCTCCTCTTGTCCTTCCCTTAGAAGTAGTACTTCAGCGTGACGTTGGAGAAGTCCCGGTCCGCGTCGGTGTTGTTGAGCGAACTCGCGCCGAAATTGGCTGTGTACCCCACGTCCAGGGCCACGGAGTTCAGATAGTTGAACGTCAACGTGCCCCCGAGGGATTTGCGGCCTTCCAGGAAGTTCCCACCCGCGGGGGAAACGCCGTCCACGTCGTGGGCGAAGCTGATCGTCGGGGTGACCCCGACGGGCCCCAGCAGGCTGTAATAGCTGATTTGCAGGCGGGCCTGGTAGCCCCAGGCCGTTTTGGTCGGCGCCAACCCGCTGGCGTTGGATTCCAAGGCGGCCAGCCCCGCGCCGGGTTCGCTCCAGAGACGCGACAGCGCGGCTTCCACCAGGAATTGGGCGTTGTCGGCGAAGAACGGATTGGCGGAGGCGAAGTCCTTCACCAGTTGCAGGTCAAACTGACCGGTTTTGAGGTCCGTGTAGCCGTGGACGTTGGTGTCGCTTAAGGCGCCACCGGCCCAAATAGGAAGAGTTGGCCTGATGGCGTTAGTAAACACAGACGATCCCGCCAATTGAGTTGGATTGTTGTAGCGGTGGGCGTACTCGAATTGTAGGCCTAATCCCATGACGTCGGTGTTCAACCCGACGCCGGCCAATTTGACATTCTCCGGATATTCCGCGTAATAACGAATCGCTCCGGGAATAAATACAGGGAAGCCCAAGTCAGTGGCGGCGTTGCCCCGAACGCTCAAGATCGGGGTCCGGTTGTGGGTGTTGGTGTAATAGAAGCCCAATTCCGTGCCGGTCAAGAAAGGCAGCATGTATTTTAAAGACACGCCGTATTCGCCGCCGTCCTTGGCCAGGACGTCCGCCCCCCGGGTGGCGGTTCCCACCGAGGTGGTGATCCCTTCCACGCTCGGGTCGCCGAGGGTGTCGTTGGTGCTAAAGAA
>Ga0268298_10001339_pt1 | contig 29285 bp, 27 predicted proteins | sample WWTPWeurt_MetaG_FD_194462 | JGI IMG/M metagenome (GOLD analysis project Ga0268298, IMG submission 194462) | Activated sludge microbial communities from WWTP in Nijmegen, Gelderland, Netherland - WWTP Weurt | ecosystem: Engineered > WWTP > Aerobic digester > Activated sludge | place... | reverse complement strand
GGCCTCTCGAGCGCCATCTACACGCGCGACGCCAAAGCCATGCTGCGCTTCAAGGAAGAGATCCGCGCCGGCATGACCAGCGTGAACAACTCCACGACCGGCGCGGAAGCGCATCTGCCGTTCGGTGGGAACGGCTGGAGCGGAAACGGCACGCGCGAGAGCGGCATCTGGGTCATCGATTCGTACACGCGCTGGCAAGCGGTGAACGTCGACTTGGCTGGCAAGCTCCAGAAGGCACAGATCGATCTGAGCGACGCCGCCAGCGCCAAGCCACGCGACCTCGGCAACCTGATCTCCTGAGCAGGGCAGCGGTCGACCCTTCAGGTTTGCACTTGCAGATCTGAAATCCGAGCCCTGAGTCCAGCGAGGCCGCGATCCTGGTTCCGCGGGGTTATCCCCGAAATTCTCCGGCACGCGGCCTGCAAGGTGCAACGTCGATGCGCCGTGCGTACGACCTGGGTGCCGTGGCTACGAAGGACGGTGCGGGGGATCCCCCGAGCCGCCCTCGCGTGAGCCACCCGAGTGCCCGCCCCTTCCCCACCTGGTCTTCGCGCGCGCGCGGCGAAGGCCTAGATGCCCCCAACCTGCTGCTCGCGGACGCCGACCCGGCCATGCGCGAGGTGCTCTTGCCTTGGCTCGGCAACTTCGCCGATCGCATCGAGCAGGCCACCGACGGCACGGCGCTCGAGCGCGCCCTCCTGAGCGGCACACGCTATCACCTGGTGATCGCCAACGCCCGCTTGCCCGAACCGAGTGCGCTCCAGGTATTGGCGCGCGTGCGGCGGCAAGGAGTCGCGACGCCGTTCATCGTGGTCACGTCGATCCACGGCAACATGCTCCGGGTGTTCGTGAGTGACTCCGAGGGAACGGTGCTCTCGAGCCGCATGCTCGACGGGCCCAACCTGTCCTCGTTGATCACGAACATGCTCGGCGCGCGCTGATCGCTCGCCGGGCTCAGCCGTCACCACCCACGGGCGGGGGCGGCGGGGGCAGCTTGTTCTCTTCGGGAGGGGGCGTCTCGGGATCCGTCTTGCCCCAATCGCGATCCGTCGAGGCGTCGACTGGCGGCTTGTCCTTCTTGTCGGTCTTGTCGTCGACGCTCGCCGACTTTGAACCGCCTTCTGCCGAGGCATCCTGCGCCTCGCGGATGCTGGCCTCTTCGGCCGCGTCCGCAGACACTGCAGCATCCTCCCGTTCCTTGTCCCGCTTCTTCACCGGCTCGGCGGAGGCCGACGGAGGCGGGGCCGTGTTCGCTTGCGCATCGTTCTCTGGCGTCGCCGTCGGAGCGTCTCCCGCTCCGAGAGCGTTGGGTCCGCCGAGGACCAAGAACCCCGCCACGATCCCCACGGCCAAGGCGAGGCCGCCGACCCCTACGAGCAGCGCCGTGCGACTGGAGCTCGCGGGAGAGCTCGACTGGGTGGTTCCGAACTGACGGATGGTGAGCGAAGGCTTCTTGCCTTCGACCACCGCATCTGCGTCGTCGACGTCTTTGGGCGCTTCGACGATGGTCTTGGCAGTGCCGTTCGAGTCGTCGTCCCGGCCGCTCCGCACCACCACGCTCTTGGGCACGCTCGGCAGCTCTTCTTCGGGCAGGGTCGCCAGCGTCTCGCGCGCCTCGATGCCGACGACTTCGCGCAGCGCATCCGAGAGCTCGCGCGCCGTCTGGAAGCGCTTCTCGGGCTCACGTGAACAGGCGTGGGCGAACCAGTCGTCGAACTTGGCGGGGACCGGGGCGAGCTGGCTCGGCACCGGCATGTCTCGCACGCAGATCTGGAGCACCAGATCGCCCAGCCCGTCCGACTCGAACGGGCGCTTGCCGGTCAGACACTCGTAGGCGATGACGCCGAGCGACCAGAGATCGGATCGCTGATCGATGGTCTTGTTGCCTTGGGCCTGCTCCGGGCTCATGTAGAACGGCGTCCCGAGCAGGGAGCCGGTACGCGTGCGTGTTCCCTTGGGTCCGAGCTGCGCGGTTTCGACTTTGGCTACGCCGAAATCGAGCACCTTGCACACCTCGGCGTCTTCGTTCTTCACGATGAAGACGTTCTCGGGCTTGAGATCCCGGTGGATTATGCCGGCCTCGTGGGCGCGACCGACCGCGCGCGCCACGTGGGTGATGATGCGGGCCGTCTCCAGCGGCGAGAGAGTCCCCGAGCGCGCCAAGCGCCGCTGTAGGGTCTCCCCCTCGAGGAGCTCCATGGCGATGTACGGGAAACCGTCGTCCACGCCATAATCGAGGATCTGCACCACGTGGGGGCTGCGCAGCGCAGCCGCCGAGCGGGCCTCGCGGATGAACCGATCGTGCGCCTCCTCGTCCTGGCTGACGTCCCGGTCGAGCACCTTCACCGCCACTGGCGCGCAGAGCACCAAGTGCTCCGCACGCCAGACGGTGCCCATCCCCCCCTCGCCGAGCTTTTCCTCGAGGCGGTAGCGTTCGGCCAGGACCAGGCCGGCGCTTGGGGTCTTTGCAGCCATCGAACTAGTTCCGGACGATAGCGCCCGGAGCGCGGGAGGGCAGCCTTTTCCGGCCATCTCGCCGGAATTCTTGCGAGCGGTGCTCCGCCCACCTTGTGCGCATCAGAACTTCGCCGAGAGCTCGAGCACCGCTTCCAGGGTGGCCGCATCCTTTCGCAGAAGCGGGAGCTCGACCCGTTCCACCTGAAGCGTGCGCAGCCGCGCGAGGCTCTCCGCTTGGACCCGCTCGCGGATGGACCGGCGGATGCCGCACGCGATGGCTTCGTCACCCGCTGCACCGCGGTCGAGCTCGCGCTCGGCGAGCAAGACGTGTCGCTCCGCTTCGGAGAACATCGGGTCGATGACCCCGTTGATCACCAGCGACGCGACGGGCAGATAGAGCTCGTTCTCGAGGGCGTCGCACAGCTCGATGGTTTCGTTCACGGGCATGTCCTCGGGCAACGTGACCACGACGACGCCGCTCTCTCTCTCGTCTTGGAACATCTTCCAAGCACGTTCGGCATCTCTACGGAGAACGCCGGGGGGCACGACGTCGACGATCACCTTGGGCACCCGCAGCATGTCGAGTCCGTGCCCCGTGGCCGGTGCGTCGAAGAGCACGACGTCGAAGCGTCGCTGGCCTTCCGCGTTCTCTTCGATGGAGTGAAACCAGGCCTTGCCCAGCATCGCCCACTCGTGGAGCCCCGGCACGCCCGCGAAGAAGGTGCGAACGTATTTGTTGTCGAACACGGCGCCGAACACGGCCTGGCTCTTCAGCACCATGCCGCCGTATTCGCGCAACGCGACCTGGGGCAGGAGCTTCACCGCGTAGACGTTCTCTCGGACCTTCCGCACCTCGGGGGTGAGCGGGTCGGTACCGAGCAACAGGCTGATGCGCTCCTTGGCGTCACAGGCTGTGACCAAGACTCGCCGGCCCCGAGAAGCCATGGCGAGGGCCAGGGCGCCGGTCACGGTCGACTTACCGACTCCCCCCTTGCCGGTGACGAAAAGGAAGCGACGCTGGTCGAGGGGCGTCATTTGCGCTACTCGGAACGTGCCCACATACCATGCTTCGCTCCGCGATCCGCCCCGTTTCCGCTCTCTCTCTCTTGCTCGCGGCTCTTCTCGTGGCTCCGGGCTGCACGCCGGCTCCGACCGAGACGGCGCCGACAGCGAGCGCAGCACCGGTCGCGGCACCGAGCTCGAACCCGAGCTTGCCCTCGGCCGCGCCCCGGACGTTTCCCGTCGCGAGCGGGCCTCGCCTCGCCATGCTCGCCGGGCAGGGAGTCGGAGCCATCCGCCTGAACGCCTCCGTCGCCACCGTCGAACGCCTGATGGAGGCTCCTTGCGACGAGAAGACGCCCACGCTCTGTCGCTACGTCGCCCGCGCCGTGGAGTTCGAACTGAACGACCAAGGCAAGGTGAAGCGCATTCGCGCCCACCGGCAGGGGCGCAAGGCCGGAGACAAGGCCTACGGGCTCTTCAACGGCGCCATCCCGCCGGATCTGGTCTTCGGGATGTTGCCCGCCGCCATCCAGCAGTACCTCGGCCCACCCGAGAAGGTGGTCGAAGGCAACGAAGGTGCGGCGCCCGAAGCCTTCCAGCAGCACGTGTACAAAGGGCTGGTCGTCGAATACGACCGCTTGCCCAACGGACGAGTGGCCCTCGGCGGCGTGCGTATCCCGGATTGAATCAGTGCCGCACGCGCCGGCGCTCGGCCACCATGTGCTGGGTGATGGCACGTTGCGCGTCACCGTTTTCCACCAGTGTCCACACGTCGTGCTCCGTGCGCGGGGCCGCTTGCTCGAGCAGGATGTCGGCAGCGCGCTCGGGCAAGATGGCGTCGAAGTGCCGCCCGGGGAGCTCCACGACAGCCGAACGCACGCGGAGGCCTTCGAGCGTGGAGAGCATGCGCTCGACGACTTGGCGGAACGTCCGCTCGCCGAACGCCGCGCGGCTCCCGGTGCCGAAGAACACGATCTTGTCGAACGGGAGCTTGGGCTTGCCGGGGATCAGCAAGACTTCGCCGACGGCACCGCTGGCGTAGCCGCTCCGAATGAGCTCCGACACGCGGCCTGCCAGTCGAAAATCCACGAGACCGGCCACACCGTGCGGCGGGCGCTCGTCCTCGGCCAGGGTCGCCAAGAGCACTTCGGTGGCGGCGAGGTCCAGGCGCCGAAGGTCTCGCGTCACGAATCGGAGGTCCATCGGCGCCTCGGCTCAGCGTGAGCCTTCGTCCGCGTCCTTGCGTCCGATGTCCTTGGCGATGCGTTCCAGCACACCATTGACGAAGGCGCCGCTTTCCTCGGTGCCGTAGCGCTTTGCGAGCTCGACGGCCTCGTCGATGATCACCGCGCGGGGGATCTCCGGGCGATGGGCGAGCTCCCAAGCGCCCAGGCGGAGCAGGTTGCGATCCACGCGAGTCATGCGCTCGATTCGCCAGTTGGTGCTGGCGGTTCGGATCAGCTCGTCCACGCCTTCGCGTTCGGCGCTCACACCGCGCACGGCTTGATTGGCGTAGTCGCGACCTTCGGCGTCACCGGGCATCTCGCGCCAGTAGTCGAAGATGGCCTGATCGGGCAGAGCTCCGCTCATTTCCATGCCGAACAACAGTTGCAGGGCCGCTTCGCGAGCCCCGGTGCGCGCGCCCATGAGTCCTCAGAGGCCAGCGCTCTTCAGCGCTTGGCTCAAGCTCACCATCTCGATGGCGGCGAGCGCCGCATCGAAGCCCTTGTTGCCCATCTTGGTGCCTGCGCGCTCGATGGCCTGTTCGATGCTGTCGGTGGTGAGCACGCCGAAGACGACAGGCACGCCGGTCCCAGCCGAGGCCTGGGCCACGCCCTTGGCCGCCTCGGCCGCGACGTAGTCGAAGTGCGGCGTGCCTCCGCGGATCACCGCGCCCAGGGCGATGATCGCATCGAGCTTGCCACTCTTGGCGAGCCGGGCCGTGACGAGCGGAAGCTCCCAGCTCCCAGGTACACGGACCAGGGTCACGCGATCTTCCGAGACGCCGTGACGGCGAAACGCGTCGAGCGCGCCGGCCACCAGGTGGTCCACGATGAAGTCGTTGAAGCGAGAGGCGACGATGGCGAAGCGCGCGTCTTTGGGTGCGACGAGCGTGCCTTCGATGAGGGGGTGCGACATCGGGAGGGCCTACGATAGCCGGACGGACTGATTGGACAAGAGCGCGACGCTCTCCACGACCTCGAGTCCGTAGCCGTGGATACCCGCGATCTTCCGGGGATTGTTGGTGAGAAGGCGGATCCGCTGGACTCCCAGCTCGCGCAGCACTTGGGCACCGAGCCCGTATTCGCGCAGGGTGCCGCCGTGGGGGCGGGCGTCGGCGGGAGGCGCGTTGAAAGGCGAGCTCTTGCTGCGGCGCCCGACCGCTTCGAGCTCCGCGCGGAGGTCGCCGCGCGGCGGAAGGTAGACCACGACGCCACGGCCCGCGGCCTCGATGGCATCCACCGCTTCGAACAGGTTTCGGCCACCCTCGCTGGCCGGCGACGAGAACACGTCGCCGAGCGTCGACCCCGAATGCATGCGAACGAGAACGGGCTCCGAGACGCTGACGTCACCTTTCACCAACGCGAGCAGCTGGCGCTCCTCGACGGTGGCTTCGTAGACGATGGCGCGCCAGGTGGTCTCGGTGCGATCGAGCACGACTTCGGACTCCGAGACCCGCTCCAGCAATCGCTCGTTCTGGAGTCGATAGCGAATGAGGTCCGCGATGGTCACGATGCGCAGACGATGCTCGCGAGCGAACGCTTCGAGATCGGGCATGCGAGCCATGGTTCCGTCGTCGTTCATGATCTCGCAGATGACCCCGGCCGGTGTGAGCCCCGCCAAGCGCGCGAGATCCACCGAGCCTTCGGTCTGACCGGCGCGCACCAAGACACCGCCGCGGCGAGCTTTGAGCGGAAAGACGTGTCCCGGCGTCACCAGATCGTCGGGCTGCACGTCGGGGCGAATGGCCACTTTCACCGTATGGGCGCGATCCGCCGCGCTGATGCCGGTGGTGACGCCTTCGCGCGCTTCGATGCTGACGGTGAAAGCCGTGCCGAGCGGCGGCCCCGCGCGACCCTTGGGTGGCTGCATCATGGGGAGCTCGAGGCGTTCGACCTGGGTTTCGGTCAGCGTCAGACAAATCAATCCGCGGCCGTATTTGGCCATGAAGTTGATGGCCTCGGGCGTGATGGCGTCGGCCGCCATGGTGAGATCGCCTTCGTTCTCGCGATCTTCGTCGTCCACCAAGATCACCATCTTGCCGGCGCGAATGTCGTCCAGAGCTTGACGGACGGCTTCCAGAGGTCCGGGCTCGATGTCGAGGGGGCGCGGGGGCTGACTATGGGCACGGTGGGGCATGTTCATTTTTTCAGGAAGCCCGCGCGCGCGAGCAGTCCGTGCAGGCGTGCGTCGGGATCGTCTTCGGAGGCGTCGAGGTAGCGAAGCACGTAGCGCGCGACCAGATCGACCTCCATGTTGAGCCGAACCCCCGGTGCGAGAAGCGAGAAGTTCGTGACCTCGCGAGTGTGAGGAATCAGCATCACCTCGAACGCGTCGTCTGCCACCGTGTTCACCGTCAGAGACACGCCGTCGAGGGCCACGGAGCCTTTGGCGGCGACGAACCGGGCGAGCTGGCGCGGCGCACGCACTTTCACCCGCCACGCTTCCCCCACGCTCTCGACCGAGAGCACCTCGGCGACGGCGTCGACGTGCCCGGTCACCAGGTGGCCACCGAGTCGCTCGCCGAGTGCCAGCGATCGCTCCAGGTTCACCCGCGCGCCGAGGGGTAGCGCACCGAGCGTGGTCTTGTCTGCGGTCTCGAGGGAGACGTCCGCGGCGAAGTGCTGAGCGCTCGACTCCACTACCGTCAGACACGCTCCGCTCACCGCGATGGACTCGCCCAGCTCGAACGGGCCGAGTGAAGTGCCGACCACCAGGCGAAACCCGGGACCCCGCGCTTGTCGCGAACGGAGCTCGCCGGTGGTCTCGATGAGGCCGGTGAACATGGCACCGTCCATAGCACCGCCTCGGCCCGCGTCGTTCACGAACACGACCGTGAGCGCGTTCGTCCGAGCTCGGGCCGAGGGCTCGGGTATAGTCGGAGCGTGCCGCGCGCGCTTCGATTCCTCCCGCCCGTGATGCTGGTCGTCGCCGGCGGCGCCTGCGGTCCCAGCGTCAGCGCCATCTACGAGGGGAACGTGCGTTTCGAGCACTGCTATCGGCTCGACCTCGACGCGCGGGTGGCGCGCGGCCATCGCACCGCGTGTTGGCGCGAGTGGAGCGAGCGCTACACGTATGGTCAAACCCGCGACCGGCTCGAGTACGCGAAGCGCCGCATCGGAGCCCTCGATGCCGGCGACGACAGCCGACCGACGCTCGATCTGAGTCCTCGCGACGCAGGCGCGGCTCCGGGTGAAGCGCCCGCTCCGACGAACCTCCACGCGCCGCCGCCCCCGCTGATCTCGACCAGCAAACCCGAGCCGCCGGTCGACGCAGGCGCGCCGGACGCTCGGAAGAGCGAAACTGCCGACGCGGCGCCCTCGCCGCCGGGAGCCGAGTGCCGGGCCGGTTGCGAGTCGACCTGGAAGACCTGTAGCTCGTCCTGCGATCTGGACGCGGGCCTCCGTCGAGGAGGCTGCAAGCTCTGCGACACGGACTACGGCAGGTGTGTTCAGCGTTGTCTCAAGTGAACCCAATTTGTTGACGCGGCACGAAAAGCAGAGCTAGCAAGCTCTGGAGTGCTCGCGAAAAACCCGAAGGCGCGATGACCGTCCAACACCCCTTCCTCGGAACTTCAGCGAGCCCGCTCGCTACCCCGCTGCCGCGGGTCCTCCGCCCCCAGCGTGCGCTACCCTCCGATGCGGTGCGACCCACCCGCGCCGAGATCAACCTGGCCAACCTTCGCCACAACCTGCGGGTCCTCCAGCGGGTGGCGGGCGGCGCCGAGGTGTGGGGCGTGCTCAAGGCCGACGGCTACGGCCACGGCGCGAAGGCCGTGGCGCGAACCCTCGAGCGGGCCGGCGCCACGGGGCTCTGCGTGGCCCTGTTGGAAGAAGGAATCGAGCTGCGCGAGGCTGGGATCCGGGTGCCCATTCTGGTGATGGGCGGCTACTACGGCCGGGCGTTCGGCGAGCTCCTGCGCCACGACCTCACGCCGGTGGTGTTCGAGCCCGGACACATCGAAGAGCTCGCCGACGAGGTTCGCTACAGCCAGAGCGAGCCGGCGCGGGTTCACGTCAAGATCGACACCGGGATGGGCCGGCTCGGCGTGATGCCGAAGGACGTCGGCAAGCTCGGCTCCACGCTGCTTCGCCATCCCGAGGTGGTGCTCTCTGGATTGATGACGCACTTCGCTTGTGCGGACACCGGCGAAGGTATCGAAGAGCAGCTCGACCGCTTCGACGTCGCCAAAGCGACCCTCGCCAACATGGGCCTGCGGCCGACGCTCTGCCACGCCGCGAACAGCGCGGCCACGCTGGTGAGCGATCGCGCGCGCCTCGACATGGTGCGCCCGGGCATCGGCCTGTTCGGCGTTTCGCCCACGGCCGACCTGGCCACCGAGCTCCGCCCCGTGATGCGCATTCAAAGCGAGATCATCTCGCTTCGCGAGCTCTCGGTGGGGATGACCGTGGGGTACGGCGCGACCTGGCGAGCCAATCGCCCGAGCCGCATCGCCACGATCCCCATGGGCTACGCCGACGGCCTCTCGCGCGGCCTCTCCAACAACGGCAGCGTTTTGATCCGCGGCAAGCGCGCACCCATCGTCGGCGTGGTCAGCATGGACATGACGATGATCGACGTGACCGACGTCGAGGGCGTGAGCCTCGGAGCCGAGGTGGTGGTTCTGGGCTCTCAAAAGGGCCCGCTCGGCAACGGAACCATCGGAGCCGAAGAGATCGCCAAGCAGCTCGGCACCATCCCGTGGGAGGTGCTCACCAACGTCTCGCGCCGCGTTCCGCGCTTCTATCGCGAACCGTGAACGCCGGCGGCGAGCCAGCGGAGCGTCACGGTACGAGCACGAGCTTGCCGGTGGTCTCGCGGGCCATCAGGTGCGCCAGCGCTTCGCCCGCCCGTGCCAGCGGAAAGACGCTGGGTGCGTCCGGCACCACGACCCCCTGATCGATGAGCGCTCGGATCTGCACGAGTTCGGCCAGCATCAGGTCGGGACGCTTCCTTTGCATCACCGCGAGGTGATAGCCGATGAGCTCCACGGGGTGGAAGATCAGCTCCCGGTTCGTGACCCTCTCGATCTCGGCGCTGGCCGCGCCATAGACCACGATGCGCCCGTAGGCGACCACGGCTTCGAGGTTCTTGCGGAAGGTCTTGCCGCCGACCATCTCGAGCACGAGATCGACGCCGCGACCGTTGGTGCGTTCGCGCACGACTTCGACGAAGTCCTGCCGCGTGTAGTCGATGAGCTCGTCGGCACCGAGGCGCGCCGCGACGGCGAGCTTCTCGGGGCTCGATGCCGTCGCGAACACGCGCGCACCATAGTGTTTCGCCAGGCGCACCGCGGCTTGCCCGACGCCGCCGGCCGCTGCGTGGATCAACACGGTTTCGCCGGCCGCCAGCCGACCACACGTGCGGAGGCAGGCGTGAGCCGTGAACCACTGCACGCCGAATGCGGCGCCCTGCTCGAACGTCCACGCGGGCGGCAGCGTCATGAGCCCGCCCGCGGGCCAGAGCACGTATTCGGCGAAGGCACCCGCCCCGAAACCGATCACGCGAGCGCCGAGGGAGATCCCCGCGCCTTCACCCACGGCGACGACTTCACCCGCGGCTTCGATGCCTGCGACGTAGGGCGGCGTGGGACCACCGTCGTAGTAGCCGAGGCTTTGCATCACGTCGGCGTAGTTGATGCCCGCGGCCGCCACCCGAATGAGCGCGTGACGTGGCTTGAGGGCGGGCACCGGCTCCTCGCCGAGCGTGACGGCCGAGGGCCCGCCGGTGGACGTGACGCGGACCACCCGCATCTGGTCGGGGATCGCCACCTCAGCTCCGGGCCCCGAGCAAGGCGTCCACCTTCGCCGCGCAGATGAAGTCGTTCTCGCTCAGACCCCCGATGGCGTGAGTCGTGTAGCGGACGACGCAGCGGTCGTAGAACACCTCGAGATCGGGGTGGTGGTCTTCGCGGTGCGCCATCCAGGCCACGGCGTTCACGAACGCCATGGTTTCGTAGTAGTTCGCGAACCTCACGCTGCGAGAGACGTGGGTTCCGTCGGGAGCGAGAGCCCAGGCGGGGATCTCGGCCAAGAGTGCCGCGATCTTTCCAGGTTCGAGGGCGGGCACGCCCCCTTCGCACGGAACGCAACGTTGGTCACATAGGGCCATGCTCGGGTCCTTTGCTCGCGGCGAGATGCACGACGATCTCTCATCCACCCGCGATGCTCAAGAGCCGCGATTCGTCGAGCCCAAGAGCGACGGCGGCGAGCCGCGGATCGGAGCGAATGGTCTCGATCAAGCCCTGCATGGCCGTGAGGTACGCGGGGGGCTCGAGCTCCCCTCGCAGCAACTGGACACGCAAGAACACCCCGGTGGTCTGGATCACGTCGCACAGACAATACTCACGCACCTCCTTGATGCGACCCGCGTGCACCATGGGCCCGACGTCCTTTCCATCGACGCCCACCTTGCCCGGCATCCCACACAGCTTCGCGACGATGTCGAGCTTCGCGCTCTTCGCAGCGCCGAAGTCGGCGATGAAATCCATCAGGTCGAGGTGTCCTTCGGGAGAGAAGCGATAGCGGACGTCGCGCGCTCGGTAGTAGTGGCGGAGCGGGACGCCGTGACGCAGACAGCGAGCAGCGATCACGGGTAGGTCGAACCCACGACCGTTGAAGCTGATCAAGTCCGGCTTCCGCTCGTCGAGAAAACGCGCGAAGTCGACCAGCATCGCCGGCTCGTCCTTGCCCTCCCCGATCACGCCCACTCGCTGAACGGCGTAGGTCGCATCGAGCAGCAGCGCCCCGATGACGACGATCTTGTGATGGGGGGGAGCGGGCAAGCGCTCCGCTTCGCTCGACTCGGCGATGGGGAGCTCGGCGTCGAGGACGGTTTCGATGTCGAGGACCAGGTAGGATTTGGGCACGACCCCGGGTTTCGGGCGGTGGCCGAGGGGGGTCAATCACGGCGCGAGGTCCCGGCGGGCGCAATGGGCGCGCCAGGTGCCGCCCCGGATTCCCTCACGAAATCCGGCCTATTTCCGAGCACTTGACACGCAAGGGAACCCGTGGTCACGTGCCGGAATGATTTTCCGCTCCTCGGCTCGGCGTCGCGCGGTCGCGACCAGTCGGCGGAGCCTCCTCCTTCTTGGGGCGGGCTGGCTGAGCCCCCGCCGCACGCATGGCGCGAAACACTTTGGTCATCAATTGCGACCTCAGGGAGACCCGGGTCGCACTGATTGAAAATGGGGTCATCGCCGAGCTCTTCATCGAGCGGGCGAACGCACGAGGCACGGTAGGGAACGTCGTACTCGGGAAGGTCACACGTGTACTTCCCGGCATGCAGGCGGCGTTCATCGACGTGGGGCTGGAGCGCGCAGCGTTCCTCCACGTCGAGGATCTGATCCGGCCCGACGATTTCGAGGCGTACCTGGCGGGCGCCCATCGCGAGGACGACGAGCCCTCGGGGAAAGGCGAAGGCGGTCGCCGACGTCACCAGAAGGCCGCGGGCGAAGACGCGAACGGGGACGACGACGACGACGACGACGCAGACGACGACGCTCCGAGCGCCGTCCGCGCGAGCCCCGAGCCAGACGAGGACTCCGACCCCGAGGCTGCCGAGGAAAACGGCGAGGACGACGAGGCGGATTCCGAGGACGACGCGCCGTCGGCCCTCGAGAACGACGCGCCGTCGGCCGTCGAAAACGCTAGCGGCGAGGCAAGCGCCGCGAGCGAGGCAGGCGATTCGGACGCCGAGGACGACGACGCCGACGAGGCGGAGGCAGACGAGGCGGAGGCAGACGACGCCGACGAGGCGGAGGCAGACGACGCCGACGAAGCGGAGGCAGACGACGCCGACGAGGCGGAGGCAGACGACGCCGGAAACGGCGAGACCGCGTCCGAAGGGAACGCCGACGCCGGGCCCGATGCGGCCGCGCTCGACGAAGCGCCGCCGCCCGGTGCTGCGTTCGAAGAAGAAGGCACGGTCCGGGTCAGCGATGCCCGCCGCGGCCGCCGACGGCGCCGCCGGCGCGGACGCGCGCCCGAACCCAAAGTGGCAGCGGGGAGCCGCAGCGCCGGGCGCGGGCGCGATGGCAAGAAGGCCGACAAGAACGGCGGCAAGAGCGGCGGCAAGAGCGGCGGCAAGAGCAGCGGCAAGAAGCCTCAGCTCCGGGTCTCGCGCTCCGTCCCCATCACCGAGGTCGTGAAGGAGGGCAACGAGGTCGTCGTTCAGATTTCGAAGGAGCCCATCGGCACCAAGGGCGCCCGCGTAACGAGCCACATCTCATTGCCGGGCCGCTACGTGGTGTACCTGCCCACGGTCGAGCATGTGGGAGTGAGCAAGCGCATCGGTTCGAGCCGAGAACGACAGCGCTTGCGCGAGGTGATCGACGCCGTGAAGCCGGCGCAGGGCGGGCTCATCGTCCGGACGGTGGCCGAGGGTCTCACCAAGAAGCAGCTCAAAGCGGACATCGGCTACCTGATCAAGCTGTGGGCCGAGATCGCCAAGAACCGCGAAGGCGCGCGTTCACCCAAGGTCCTCTACTCCGAGCTCGATATCGTCCTGCGTACGGCTCGAGACCTGTTCACGGACGAAATCGAGCGCATCGTCATCGACGACAAGGAGCAATACGCGCGCCTGGTTCGCTTCGTGGAGATGTTCCTGCCCGAGCGCGTGAAGGACATCGAGCTCTATTCGGGGGTCGAGCCCATCTTCGACGCTTACGGCATCGAGGACGAGATCGGGCGCGCCCTGAGCCGCAAGGTCCCGCTGCCGAGCGGCGGCTACCTGATCATCGATCAGGCCGAGGCGCTCACCGCCATCGACGTCAACACCGGGCGCTTCGTGGGCAAGGGCAGCAAGGATCTGGAAGAAACCGCGCTCAAGACCAACCTCGAAGCGGTGGACGAAATCGCGTACCAGCTGCGCTTCCGCAACATTGGCGGCCTCGTGATCCTGGATCTCATCGACATGGAGATCTCTGGCAACCGCGACAAGGTGTGGCGCGCGCTGGAAGCGGCGTTGGCCAAAGACAAGGCCAAGACCACGCTGAATCGCATCAGCGAGCTTGGGCTCATCGAGATGACGCGCAAGCGCACGCGCGAGAGCTTGAGCCGCACGATGAACGAGTCGTGCTTCTATTGCGACGGCACCGGGCACATCCAGTCCCGCACCACCATTGCCTACGAGATCTTGCGCCAAATCCGGCGCGAGCGCGATTCGTTGCCGGGCTACGTGGTGACGGTGAATGCGCACCCCGCCGTCGTCGATTTGCTCACGAGCGAGGAGAAAGCCGCCGTCCAGGAAGCGGAGCGCCGCTACATGCGACGCATCGAGCTCGTGCCGCGGCGCGAGTACCACATCGAGCAATTCGACCTTCAGGGGAGATGAGCATGTCCAACGAACGACGCGACGAGCGGGTCACGATCAACAAAGAGTTCGAGTCGTTCGATCAGTTCATCCAGGAGTACGTGACCAACATCTCCCGGACCGGCGCCTTCATCCGCACCGATCAGCCGCTGCCGGTGGGCACCGAGGTGAACCTCCGCTTCACCGTCATCATGGACGACATCGAGACCATCGAAGGCCTGGGCCAGGTGGTGCGCGTCGAGGCGAACCCGCCGGGGATGGGCGTGGTGTTCCTCGAGCTCAGCAAGTACTCGGCGCAGCTCATCGAAAAGCTCCTGACCCAGAAGATCACGGGCGGCCGAGGCCGCTGAGCCGCTCGGCATTTCCGCCCGGACTGCTCATCCGCACAGTCCGCCGAGGGTTCCGCCAGAAACCCCTCGACAGGCCGCCGGCCTTGCATAGACTCCGGCGCCCCATGTTCCTCTTCAAGCTCGGTAAGCCCAAGCGCGATCGCAAGCGCTCCGCCAAACACAAGGCGAAGCTCAAGAACAAGAATCAGCGCCGGCACAACCACATCAAGGCCTGATCCGTCGCAGACACGCGCCACGTGCTCCGATCGAGTGCGCGGCTCACCTGCGCGTTCGGCACGAGGTGGTTCTCGTCACCACTCCTCTTCGTCGCGTCCCGTGCTCCCGAGCGCGCGCCGCGCGACGTCGAAGCTGAAGCCCGCTCTTGCGAGCGCGCCCAAGTCCTTGCGGTGGTTCTTCGCGCGTTCGGCCTCCGGACGGTGCGGGCCGAGCCGGCGACGGCGAACGAACGCACGGGCCGCCTCGAGCTCGGGATCTCCGCCTCCGTCGCGATCGGCTTCGACGAGCGCTGCCGCGGCCACGTCTTCGGCGACGCCCCGAGTCCGGAGCTTCTCGGCGATGGCGCGCCGCGAAGCGCCTCGCCGCCTGAGCCCGAGCGCCAGGGCGCTGGCGAAGCGCGCGTCGCTGACGAGACCGCTTTCGCGATAGCGCGCGATGAGCTCGTCGGTGAGCTCGCGTCCGCCCTGGGCTGCGTCCGCGCCGCGCTCTTTCGCCACCTTCTGCACGAAGCCGCGCAGCACCCGACGCAAGTTCTTCTCCGAGGTGTCGAACCGTTCGAGGTAGCGGAGCGCCGCGCGCTCGAGCTCTTCGCGGGTGAGCGGGCCAGTCGCCGCGTTTTTCTTGTTCTTCGGCGTCATGGCGCCGCTCGCAGCACCTGGCGCGCGCGGCTTTCGCGCTCGCCGTGCCAATCCGCAGTGAGGTCCATCCAGAGCGCGAGCCCGCGGTAGCCGCCGTAGCGCGCATACTTGCGCGACAGCGTGCGTTCGCTCGGGCACCTACCGCTCTTGGCCGACCGAGCGAGACGCGATCGACACCACGAGTCGAGGGCGAAGTCGTCGTAGCGCCCCAGGAGCCGGAGCGCCTGACCCGCAGCGTACGGACCGAAACCGGGCAGGTCGAGCAGACGCTCACGCACCTCGTCGGTGGAGAGCGCGGGATCGCGGAACGTGTCGTCGGCGAGCTTGCCGTCGGCGAAATCACCAGCGATGCGCCGGAGCGCAGCCGCTCGATAGCCGAGGCGCAGTCGGTCGCGGAGAAAGGCCTCGCTGCGCTCGGCGCAGCGTTGCGGATCGGGGAACGCTCGCTTGCCACTCGGGCTCGCGCGACCCAGGGTCGCCACGCTCCGCGCGACCATGTTGCGCGTAGCCGCCCAGGAGCAGTTCGTGGTCATGAGCAGCTTGGCGAGATCCTCGAACAGCGAGGGAGCGCGCGTGAGTCGACCGGCACCCCGACGCGCCACCCAGCGGAGCTCGGGGTCCACGCGACAGAGGGACCAAAACGGCCCGAGATCGTCGTCGAGGCGCAACATGTGAGCCACCGCGGACGACACGCGACGCGCGTCCGCCGTCGAGCAGACCCCTCGCATGCGCAGGCCGAGACGCTTGCCGAGCTGCTTCACCTCGACGTCTGCCGCGCCGTCGCCCAGGTCGATCACGGTGTGAAAGGTTGCCTGGGCCTTGTCCCAGTGGTTGGGCGCGAGATCCACGAAGCCGTGGCCGAAGAGCGCGAGCGCGAGCTCGAACGGCGAGGGCGGCAACAGCGTACCGCGGCGTTCAGCGGGCGACGACCGCATCTGCTTCGATCTCCACCAGGATCTCGGGGCGGATCAAGGCGCGAACCTCGAGCATGCTGGTCACGGGACGGATCGAACCGAACACCTCGCCGTGCGCGCTACCGATGACCTCCCAGGTCGTGATGTCGGTGACGTAGATGCGCGTCCTCACGACGTCCGCGAGGGATGCACCGAGGGCTTCGAGGGCGAGGCGCACGTTGTCGAGAGCGCGCAACGTCTGCTTGCGCGGATCCCCCACGCCATCGATGCTGCCGTCGGGGAGCGTGGCCGTCGTCCCCGACACCACGACGTGATCGCCGACGCGCACGGCGCGGGAGTAGCCCACCACGTCTTCCCAAGGTGTTCCCGAGGCGTAGCGCCGGCGTTCGCTCATCGCCTTCTCCGGCGCAGGAAGGGCAGTGCGATGAGTGCCGCGAACCAGCGGGGATCGGCGGGCGCACGGCGCGCCGCGAGGGTGCAGCCCGCGCATCCCGATTTCGGCGGCTCTGCGGCGCTCGGAGGCTCGCGTGATGAAACGCTCGACGCGGGCGAGACGTCCGCGCTCGTCGCGGGAGGGGGCCGCGCTCGGCCCGGGAGCGGCGCTCGAGGCGGGTGCAGCCGCGTCGGGATCGAGCCGGCTGAGACTGCACTCGCTCTTTTGGATCACGACCTCGTAGCGCGCTACGACCTTCTCGATCCCGAGCTTCTCTTCCAGATAGGTGCGCTCGGCGAGCTTTCCGCAGCTCGTGGCCTTGGGATCCAAGATCTCCCGCGCGTTCATGATCTCCTGGCCCCAACCCACGTCTTTGTCGACGAGCGCACGGAGAGCGCTCACGTCTGCCGCCTTTGCCACGAAGATCTCGGCAGGGTGCTTGATCTGGCAACGGATCATGGCTCCCGATTCGGGAAAGGCCAGCGAGTGACGCCCGTTCGCGGAGTTGCAGCCGAGGACCACGAGGCCGCTGGAAGATTCGAGTCCTTTCACCTGGAGCGTCAGCTCGAGCGGAACGTGTCGATAGCCCGGCGTCGCGACGTCCGCACGGGCCTGGAACGGCGCGAAGGAGGCCACGGCAAGCGCGAGGAGCAGCGTCGGAGTTCTCACCGCCCGAGCATACACGCTGGGCCCCGCTCCATCCGGGTGGTCCCGGCCGGCGGGTCGGCGTATCCTTCGGCGCATGAGCGCGCGTGGGATGGCGGCGGCGGGCCTCGTGGTGTTTGGACTTTTGGCCGCTTGCGGGGGCGAGTCGAGCGACGATGGCAAAGGGGGCAGCTCGACGGGTGGCGCGGCCGGCGGCGGTGGCACGAGCACGGGCGGCACGAACGCAGGCGGCGCGGACGCCGGTGGCGCCGGTGGCAGCGACGCGGGCGGAGCCGCGGGCAGCGCTCCCGTGGGTCGCTGCGGTGATCCCGTCCCGGCGGGCGTGACCGAGGCCAAAGACCCACCGAAGTATTCGGGCGGAGCGTGCCCGAAGCTCGTGGCGGGGAGCAACACGATCACCAGCGGAGCAGAGCGCAAGTTCATCCTGCTCGTGCCCAAGGACCTGAAGAGCGGCGAGAAGCCGCCCGTGATCTTCCTCTGGCATTGGCTCGGTGGGAGCGCGCAGAGCTTCGTCGACAAGGGCGAGCTCCAGGCCGCCGTGGACACCCAGCGTTTCATCGCAGTGGTGCCGGAGAAGAAGGGTGATCTCTTGTTCGTCTGGCCCGTCGAAATCATCCAGTCGCAGCCGCGCGTCGACGAAGAGCTGAAGTTCTTCGACGATCTCTTGGCGTGCGTGAGCGAGGCTTTCCCCGTCGACAAGAACTGCGTCGCGAGCGCGGGCGTCAGCGCGGGCGCGCTGTGGACGGACCAGCTCGCAGCAGCGCGTGGCGACTACCTTGCGTCGTTCTTGTCGCTGTCGGGCGGCGTCGGTGGAGTCATCCGCGGCTGGGGCAAACCCGCCCACAAGCTGCCGGGCCTCGTGCTGTGGGGCGGACCGACCGACACCTGCGCCGGCCTCCTCAGCTTCAACACCATCTCGGGCACGTTGGAAGACGAGCTGGAAAAGGGCGGCCACTTCTTCATGGAGTGCGTGCACAACTGCGGTCACTCCGAGCCGCCGATGAGCGGCGCCACGGGCTTTTCCAAGTACCAGTTCCTATGGCAGTTCGTCATGGACCACCCGTTCTGGCTGCCCGCGGGAGCGTCCCCCTACCTGAAAGACGGTCTGCCTTCCTTTGCGCCCGATTGGTGCGGAATCGGCAAGGGCAGCGCTACGCCGCGCACCGGCGAGTGCATCGACCCCTCGCAGTGCTGAGGGCGCTCGGAGCGCTCTGGCGCGCGACGCTGTCGCAGCCTCGAGCGTGTGCCGATGCTGCGGGCGCGGAAGTGGCTCTGCGCGGGCTCAGCCGCCGCGCTTCAACTCCGTGAGCACGAGCTTGCTCACGGCCTTCAGCGTGTCGAACACGCCCATCCCCGAGCGAGCGTTGGCCTCGTAGTCCGGCACGCCCATGGGGTTCAACAGCTCGCGAAGCTCCGGCACTTCCACTGCGTTGGGGAGGTCGCGCTTGTTGTATTGGATGACGAAAGGGATCTTCTCGAGCGAGTAGCCCTGCTCCGCCAAGTTGGTCCGCAGGTTGTCCATGCTCTCTTGGTTGGCTTCGAGGCGCTCGATCTGGCTGTCGGCCACGAAGATGACACCGTCGACGCCTTTCAGGATGAGCTTGCGGCTCGCGTCGTAGAAGACCTGCCCGGGCACCGTGTAGAGGTGGAAGCGGGTCTTGAAGCCACGGATCTCGCCCAGGGAGAGCGGCAGGAAATCGAAGAACAGCGTGCGCTCGGTCTCGGTCGCGAGGCTGATCATCTTGCCCTTCGCGTCCGGGTTCGTGCGCTCGTAGATGTATTGCAGGTTCGTCGTTTTCCCGCAGAGACCAGGCCCGTAGTAGACGATCTTACAGTTGATCTCTCGAGCCATGTAGTTGATGAAGCTCATCGGCTCGCCTCTCCTCAGTCGTTGAAGAGGTTGTCGATGTCTTCATCGGTGATCTCGGCGAAAGGCGAATCCGCGCCCGGCGTCTGGACCTTCGACAGGAGCGCCTCGAAGATCCGGTTGAGCTCGTCGGTTGCTTTGCGGACCCTCAGGCGCACCAACCCGAGGCTCGATTTGGCGTCGAAGATCACCACCAAAATCACGCGGTTGCCCACGAGCTGGATGTGGATGTTGGCCTTCTCGCCTTCGTGGAACTGAGCTGCGAACTCGTTCTCACGCAGGAGCTTGGCGATGCCGCCAGTTGCCGCGATATTGCCCGCAGTCAGCGAAGCGAGCGACGTCGTGTCCAGGTTGTCGACGTCACCTGCTGCTGCGATGAGCTGCCCATTCTTGTCGACGATGAAGACGACCCTGGCGTTCGCTTCCTTCACCAGACGGTCTACGACCGCTTGGATCTGGTTGAACTCCTCCTCGTACATCACCATCTGCGGGTTAACCATCCGAACCTCCGCAAGCCGCCCGCGGTCCATCTGCGAGCGCCGCCCACGCGGCACCGAGGGGAGCTCCCTCGGGTGTTCTCTCCTTCCGCAGGTGGAAATCACCTGCATCCAGAGAGATCGAGCCTGATAGCGTCCCACCCTTCTACCGAACCCCCTACGGGCCAGCAAGCGCGCGTTCTCAGGATGGCCCCCGCCCCGGCAAACGTGGGGTTTTCGTGCGGACATTCGGGCCTTCCCCCGGCGAACGCGGGGAGAATTGCCGGATCCCTTGACCGGTGCTTATGGTCCGGCCGTGAAACGCTACGCCCTCTGGCTGATTGCGGCACTCCTCAGCATCGTCCCGCACGCCAGGGCCGACGTCACTCGCTTCTCGAGCTCGCTCTCCCTCGCCGTTCGCCACCTCGACGCGGCGCGGGGCCCGCAGGGCTACGCCGCGCTGCGCGAGGTCTGGAACAGCTGGGACCGCTCCGATCCGGCGGCGGTCGAGGAGGCGCTGATCGAAGCCGAGCGTAGTCCGAGGCTCGACGCTCCGACTCGCGCGTACGCCGGGCTCCTCGCTGGCTACACGCGGCTCCGTCGCGGAGACGTCACGGGGGCGCGGAAGAAGATCGCCGGGCTCGGCTTCGTCAAGAGCTGGCTGGTGGTCGGTCCCTTCGACGACGAAGGTCGAACGGGACTCGACAAGGAACACGGTCCCGAATCGGAGTTCTCGGAAGCCATCGTGCCGGGACGCGCCTATTCCGGGAAGGAACGACCGGTGCGTTGGCGCAGCGCGCCCGACGTGTTTCCGTTCGGCTACCTCGACTTCGCCTCGCTGTTTCGCCCCGATCGCAAGATCTGTGGATTTGCCACGACCTTCGTGCGCGACAAGTCCGCCAAAGCTCCGCGCAACGTGAGCGCGTGGGTCGGTGCGGCGGGTTCCTTCGCGCTGTATTGGAACGGCCGCTTGGTGCTGAAAGACCCCGTCTATCGCGGGCACGACGCCGATCGACTGGCGGTCACCCTGCGGCTTTCACCGGGTTACAACAACGTGACCCTGAAAGTGTGCGGAGACGACGCGCCACCGATCGTTTCCCTGCGCCTCGCCGACGCCAAAGGCGCACCGGACCCGAACCTCGAGATCTCCGCGGACCTCGCCCACAGCGCGGAGGCTGCCAAGCTCGCGCCCCCGAAGAAGGGCGCGCCCCCGGAAGACAAACCGCTGCCGGGTCCCAAGGGGCCGCTCCAGTCGTTTCAAGACAAGGTGCGGAACAAGAACGCCGCTCCGGCAGATCTCGAAGCGTTCGCGCGCTATCTCGCGCTCACGGGCGGCGAGGACAAAGCGAAACACGAGGCGCGGGATCTCGCGCGCCGCGCTGCGGAGCGCGAGCCGACCGTCGAGCGGTTGTTGCTCGCCGGCGACCTCGCCGAAGATCGCAACGGCCAGAGCGAGTGGGTCGGCAAGGCCGAGGCGCTCACCAAGAAGGATCCGAAGCCCAACGTCGAAGTGCTCTTGGCCCGGGCCGATCTGGTTCGCACCGGACTCAGCTGGCAAGAGGCGACGCGCTACTTCGATCGCGTCCTCGCCATCGATCCCGACCAGGTCGACGCCATCGCGGGCCGGGTGGCGACGCTCAACACCGCAGGCCTGAAGCGGACCGCGCTCTCGACCCTGGAGAAGTCCCTCGAGCGGAACCCGAGCGCACTCTTGCTGCTGAACCTCTACGCCTCCCAGCTCCGCGCGCTGGGCCGCTCGACCGAAGCGGCGGAGGCAGAGGCCCGCTACGCCGCCCTTCGCTTCGACGATCACACGGTGCTGGCGGGACAGATCGATCTCGCGCTGGCCCGCCGCGATCGCGGCTCCGCCGAGCGCTGGGTCGAGCGGCTGCTCGAGGCCGATCCGGACAGCCAGTGGGCGCATGGCGTGGCGGCCAAGGCCTATCGCGCCCTCGGCCAACCGGAGCGCGCCATCGCGACCTACCAGCGCGCGCTCGGCCTAGCGCCGGAGGACGTCGGGACGCTGCGGGCGCTCGCCGATCTGCAGGGCGATCTCGGGCGACGCGACGAGCAACTCAAGCTGCTCCAAGCCATCCTGAAGATCCGCCCCCAGGACAAAGAGGTCCGTGAATACGTCGAGCACATCGAACCGGCCAAGCCCCGCAAAGACGAAGCGTGGGCCTGGAAGCCCGAGCGCTTCTTGAAGCTCCGTCACGCTTCGGCTCAAGGGCAGAACCGCCGCACGCTACGCGACCTCACGGTCACCACCGTCTACGAGAATGGGCTCTCGGGAAAGTTCCGGCAGGTGGTGTTCCAGCCGCTCACCGACGGCGGCGCGGCGCTCTCGCGCCAATACGCGTTCCAGTACGAGTCGGACCGCGAGGTCGTGCAGCTGCGCGGTGCTCGCGTGTATCGCGCCGACGGCCGTACCGACGAAGCCATCGAATACGGTGAAGGCGCCGCCGACGATCCGTCGATCAGCATGTACACCTCGGCGCGGAACTTCTACGTGCAGTTCCCGCGACTCGACCCTGGCGACGTGGTCGAGCTCCGCTACCGCGTCGACGAGGTGGCCTCGCGCAACGAATACGCCGACTACTTCGGGGAAGTGACCTACTTCGGCGGCAGCGAACCGGTCCAGAACGCAGAATACGTGTTGATCACCCCCAAAAAGCGCACCTTCTACATCGACGAGAAGGTGGCGGGCCTCAAGCGCGAGGTGAAAGAGCAAGGGGACCAGCGGGTGTACCGCTTCGTCGCCGACAAGGTGGCGCCCATCCTGCCCGAGGCCGCGATGCCGCCTTGGTCCGAGGTGCTCGGCTTCGTGCACGTCTCGACCTACAAGGACTGGAAGGATCTCGGGCGCTGGTATTGGGGCTTCGTCAAGGAGCAGTTCGACCTCGACGACGAGACCAAGAAGCTCGCGCGCGAGGTCGCCAAAGGGGCAAAGACGGATCTCGACAAGGTGAAGGCCGTCTACGACTGGGTGGTCACGAACACGCGCTACGTCGCGCTCGAGTTCGGCATCTACGGCTACAAGCCCCGGCGCTGCGTGCAGACGGTCACGCGTGGTTGGGGCGACTGCAAAGACAAAGCCACCGTCATCGTGACCTTGCTCGAAGAGCTCGGCGTGCCCTCCACCATCGTGATCTTGCGCACGCAGATGCGCGGCGACTTCCGCTCTTCGATCCCGAGCCTGGCGGCCTTCGATCACGCCATCGTGTACGTACCGTCCTTGGACCTCTACTTGGACGGCACGGCCGAATACACGGGCTCGAGCGAGCTCCCCGACATGGATGCGGGGGCCCTGGCGCTGCTGGTGAACAAGGGCGATTCGAAGCTCGTGCACCTGCCCGAGCGCGACCCCAAGAAGAACCTGTCGATTCGCACGGTGAACGCGACGCTCAGCCAGAACGGCGACGCCAAGCTCGAGCTCGATTTCGAGACCCGCGGCTCCGAAGCATCCGACTGGCGGCGCCGCTACCACGCCGAGTCGACCCGGCACCAGCGCATCAACGCGGACCTCGGTCGCGAGTTCCCGGGCTTCGAGATCCAGGCCGGGAACGCCGGCATCGTGGCCACGGGCCTCGAGAACCTCGAGCTCTCGCCGAAGGTGAAGGTCCGCGGCACGGCGCGAGGCTTCGCGCGCAAGGACGGCGACGGTCTGAACGTCAGCGTGACTCCGGGCGTGCGCTTGACCGCCAACTACGCTGCCCTCTCCCAACGCACTCAAGACGTGCGAATTCCGGCGTTTTCCAGCATCGACGATACGTTCGTGGTGAAGCTCCCCGCCGGCGCCAAGGTGAAGTCGCTGCCCGTGAGCAGCGAGGGAAACACACCGTTCGGTTCGTACCGCGTCGAGGCTTCGAGCCAAGGCGGAAGCGTCACCGTGAGGACTCGACTCGAAGTGAGCGCCACCCGCGTGAAGCCCAAACAGTACCTCGAGTTCAAGAAGTTCTGTGAGGACGCCGACCGCGCGCTCGGCACTCGTCTGGTGGTGACGCCGTGAAGCGCTGGCTGGTCTTCTTCCTCTGCTGGCTCTTGATCGCGTGCTCTTCGGGCAAGGGCGCCGAGCACGCCTCGACCGCTCTCGACGAGCTCCGGCGCGTGGGCCCCGCCAGCGAAAACGCCGAGCTGGTCGGCGAATGGCTGCTTTCCGAGCTGGTCTCCCCCGGGGGCGATGCCCGCACGGCAACCCGGGCGCGAGCGCGGCTCGACGAGCTGGGTGGTGGCAACATGCTCGCGCATCTGGCGCGCGGCCTCGACGACGCCATCCACGGCCGCATGCAGCGCGCGCCCGACCACTACCTCGAAGCCGTGAAGCACGCGCGAGCGTCGAGCGATCCACGGGCCCCCATCGTGGCTTGGTTCGCCGCCAATCGCGCGGTGGCGTTGCGCGGCCACGCCAAGGACCTCTGGCCGCGCTGGCGCTCGTTCGTGTCCGACGCGATGAAGGAGCCCATGAACATGGGCTGGCGCGCCCGCGCCGAGCTCGTCGAATGGTGGGCCGACGAAGCGTATGCCGGCGCAACGAAGGACGTGCAGAAGCTCTCGGCGGAGGAATACGGCTGCGCGTCCCGCGTGCGCATGGCCGGCCCGTTCGGCCGTGGCGTCGCGCCCGATTCCTATCGCAAGTTCCCCGCCGAGAACCCGGGGCCGTGGCCCGTTCGCTTCGAGCCGACCGCCGGGGCCCAGGTAGCGCCGCGTCTGCTCCAGAGCAAGGTGGATGGTTGCTACGTACGGGTCGACGAGCCCGTGACGAATGGCGCGTTCTACGCCGAGACTTTCCTCGAGCTCGATGGCCCGCGCGAGCTCGTGATCGCGGTGCAGGGCGCGCTGGCGATGTTCATCGACGACGAGCAGGTGTTGAACCGAGACCCCCGCATCTGGGGCGTCTGGCCCAAGTTCGGCGTGCAGGTTTGGCTCGAGGGCGGCCGTCATCGGCTGGTGGCTCGCCTCGCCGATCCGCAGACCAGCATCCGCATCCTCACGCCCGATGGCCGCCCCGCCCAAGTGAAGACCTCGAACGACGCCAGCGCCCCCTACGCCAGCGTTCCGCCGCGGGTCTCCGGCGAGCCCAACGTGGTGAGTCGCTTCGTGAAGAAGGGCGACGTGGTCGACCCCGAAGACGACGTGTCGCGATTCCTCCTCGCCTACCTCGCGTACACCGAAGGTCAGGGCGACGTAGCGGCGGTCCTGACCGAGCCGCTCATCCGCGACCAGAGCCGCGCAACGGGTCTCGTCTTGGCAGCATCCGCGACCTTCGCGGACAAGGACCCGCTCTTCGATCCGACGAGCGTCCGAGACCTGTCCCGCGAGCTCCACGAGCGTGCGACGAAGAAGGACCCGAAGCTCTGGCAATCGCTGCTCTCGCTCGCGCTCTGGCAGGGTGAACGCGCCGGGGCCACCGAGTCGGTGCGGCGCGTTCGACAGCTCTCCGACGAGTTCCCGGAAGTGTCCGGTTTGCTCTTGGCGCTCGCCCGACTCTACGGCGAGCTCGGCTGGACGGTGGAGTATGCAGGAGCGGCCAAGCTCCTGGCGGAGCGGTTTCCCGACGACGTCGAGGCGCTCAGCATGGCGCTCGCGATCTACGAAACCGAAGGCAACCACGCGCGCGCCGACGCCCTGGTGAAGCGCATCCAGGTGCTCGACCCGGACAGCGAGATCGGGCTGACCCGCGCCCTCGCACGCGAAGACTTCGCGGCGGCGCTCCGCGAGCTCAAGCGCTTGGGCGCCCGCCACCCCGAACGCAAAGACTTGGCCGAGCGCATCTACGACGTGATGGTGCGCGCCGGAAACCACGCCGAGACCTGGAAGAAGCTCGCCTCTGCCATCGACAAGGAACCGTTCGACGCCCAGGCGCGGCTGGCGCTCGCCGACGCGCGCTTCGGCGCCGGTGAGCGCGACGCTTTGAGAAAAGCCCTGGTCGACGCTCTGGTCAACGGAGCCCCCACGGCACCCCTCGAAGACGCCATCGATCTGGTGGAGGGCACCACCGAGCTCGAGCACTACCGGCTGGACGCCAGGAGCATCATCCGCGATTTCGAGAAGAGCGGTCTCGAGATGCAGGGCACCGCCGCACGCGTGCTCGACTACGCCGCCATCTGGGTCCACGACGACGGCTCGAGCCGCATGTTGGAGCACGAGGTGATCCGCATCCAAACTGCGGAAGCCATCAGCCAGCTCGCCGAGCACCCGAAGCTCGAAGGCGTGGTGTTGCATGCGCGGGTGCTGAAGAAAGACGGCCGCGTGCTCGAGCCGGAGGAAGTGCCGGGAAAGCCCACCATCACCTTCCCCCACCTGGAAGTCGGCGACTACATCGAGACGGAACACGTGGTGACGCGGCCCGGTGACGGCCGTGGCAAGCAGTACGTGAGCCCGCAGTGGTTCTTCCGCGAGGAGAACATCGCGTACGCGCGGAGCGAATTCGTCGTGATCACTCCGGACGGTAAGGCCGTCGAAGTCGAAACCAATGGCAGCGTGCCCGCGCCCGCCCTGGAGAAGAAGGACGGTATCGTCGTGCGGCGCTGGCGCGTGGACCAGAGCCCGGCCGCCCAAATCGAACCGGGCAGCCCGCCCATCACCGAGTTCCTGCCCAGCGTGCGCCTGGGCTTCGGCGTGAACCTCGAGGACAGGATGTCCGATCTCTCGGATTCTCTCGCCGACGTGGCGCCGGTGGACCCACGCGTGCGCCGCATCGCGGGGAAGATCGTCGAGCCGCTCCCACCGAGCAAGGCATCGGAGCGTGCGCGGCGCCTCTATCGCTGGGTGCTCGCCAACATCGAAGAGGGCAACGAGGCCGACGGCCGCCGCGTGGTGGTCAGCAAGCGCGGCAATCGCTGGCGCGCATTCATGACGTTGTGCCGGTCGTTGGGCATTCCCACGGCCTACGCCGTCGCCAGGAACCGACTCGTGCCCGACCCGAACGGCAGCATCAGCCGAGCCACGCAGTTCGCCGAGCCGCTGGTGCGCGTGACCGCTGGAAAAGAGCAACTCTGGCTCACGCTGAACAGCAAGTATGCTCCGTTCGGCTACGTGCCTGCGGAGCTCCGCGGCGTGCCGGCGTTCGTGCTCGGTTCCGGCGGACCGAAGCGCATCACGACGCCGGCCGGCGGCGTCGAAGACAGCGTGAGCTACGAGGGCAAGGTCGCGTTGGCAACCGACGGCTCGGCGAAGCTCGACCTCGTGCAGCGCTTCACGGGCAAATACGCCATGGCCGTGCGCAGTGCATTCTCGCAGCTGCCCGAGGCGCAGCTACGTGACCTCATCGAGTCGAAGCTGCTCGGTCGCGCCTTGCGCGGTGCGCGTTTGCGAACCCACGCCGTGAAGAACCTGGACGATCTCGATCAGCCCTTGCTCCTCGAGATGCGCGCCGACATGAACGGCTTCGCGTTGCTCGGGAGCGGCGAGCTCTCCATCGCGCCGCCTTTTTCACCACGCGTCGCCCAGCTCGCCACACTACCGGCGCGGCAGACCCCGCTGCTCATCGGCGAAGCCACCCACCAAGAAGTGCGGCTCACGGTGGAGCTCCCGGCCGGAGCGGCGCTGAGAGACGTGCTGGCCGGCTCGACGCTGAAGGACGGCGACCGATCGGTGAAGATCAGCGATCACCTCGAGGGAAACGCGCTGGTGCTCGAGCGGGTGCTCGACATCCCCGCAGGCCGGGTCATGCCGGACGGATATGCATCGTTCCTCGAGTTCGCGCGCCGCGCCGACGCGGCGCTCTCGCGCGAGCTCCGTGTGCGCATCGGACGCTGATGGGAGTCTCGGGTACGGTCGATCCGCCCCCAGAGCCGGCGGGCTACTTGTCCGGCTTGGCCTTCTCCGCGTCCTTCTTCGCCTTGTCGTCGGCTTCCTTGAGACGCGCTTCGATGCGCTTCTTCACCGCGTCGTAGTCGGAGACCAGCTTGGTCCAAGTGGCGATCTTCGCTTTGCGATCTTCGGCGGTCTTCGGATAGGCCTTGGCGGCGGGCTGCTGCTGCGCGAATTGGCCATAGGCGTTCCAGCGGTCCGTCGCATCGTCGTAGGACTTCTGGCGCTCACGCAGGTCGGCCAGCACGAACAGGATCTTGGCCTTCAGCGGGTGGTTCGTGCCAACGAAGCGAAGCGCGGCGACCCACGCGGTCTCGGCTTCCTGCGTGTCGTTCTTCGCGAGGTGCGCTTCGCCGATCCGGTAGTGGCCGAGCGGGTTCTGAGGCTCCTTCGTGATCGCGTCCTTGTAGGCACCGATGGCCCCGTCGTAATCGCGAGCGACGTAGAGGTCGTCCCCCTTCTTGAGCTGCTCCCAGAACGGGCTGATGCCTTTGACGCCCGCCGGATCCTTGCGCGGTCCGCTGTCCGCCTTCGCCTTGGTCTCTTCGGCGCGCGCGGCGACCGACAGCGTGAGCGAAAGGGCGAGGGCAGGCAGAACCAGATACCGGCTCGACATGCCGCCGACGGTAGCATGGGCCTTCCGCGCGATGCGAGAAGGCCCCGGTTCGACCCGAGGAAACCAGGCGAAAATCCGGGGGAAATCCGGCTCTCCACAGGCAGGCCACAGCCTTGTGGAGAAGCTCTGGACCTCGCGTCGAATCAGCGGATGAATGGAGCTCGATGCAGGTCCGAGCCTTCCCCTGGGCGTCCCTCGAACGGGTCTCCCGCCGCACCGTGCGACAGGCGCGCGGCGCGCGGCGCGCCCTCGGGCGCACGCTCGGCTTGGACGCGCTCTCTCGCGCCCTCGCGTCCGCCATTTCCGCCGATGCGCTCCTGGTGCTCGGAGACCTGGAGGTGGTCGCTCTTCCGCAAGCTGCCGAGCTCATTTCGTTCGAGCTCGGAGAGGGCGCGACGCTTCATTTGGAGGTCGAGCCCGCGCTTGCAAGCGTGCTCCTGGCGCGCATCCTGAGTCGCCCCGAGCCGCTCACGCGAACCGATCAGCCGCTCGGACCGGTGGTGCGCGGCGCCCTCGCCGCGCTGACGGTGGAGGTCGCGCGCCGATCGGGGGCTCCACGCGCTCTCGAGTTCACCGGCGCACCTCCGCCGCATGGAGAGCTCGCGCTGTGCGCGACGGGCAGCGTGCTCGTCGATGGCAAGCCCTTCCGCGCGCGAGCCTTCGTCTTCGGATCGGCGCGCCACGTCACGCCCACGCTGGCCGAGCTCGGTGACCTGCCGGTCTCGTTGCCCCTCGTGGTCGCGGTCTCGGCCGCGTCTCGCGACGAGCTAGCGACGCTGTCGGTCGGAGATGCTTGGTTGCCGGGAGAGGGTCTCTTGCCCAACGCCGCTCTCGTGGGCCCGGCGGCGCTGGCCGCGCCGGGGAGCGAGCGCGGAATCCGCGTCGACTTGGCACCGGACGGTTCGCTCGTGGTAGGGGATGCCCAGGTCGACCTCGGCTCAGGAGACGCGATGAGCACCGAAAATGGGGATGTGCAGGCGGGCATCGGTGAGGCCGTTCTGGATGCGCCGGTGGTCGTTCGGGTCGAAGTCGGCTCGGTCTCGCTGACGGCGCGAGAGTGGGCGGCGCTCGGACCGGGCGACGTGATCGAGACGGGCCGGCGCGTGAACGAACCCGTGAGTCTTCGCGTGGCTGGCCGCGAAGTCGCTCGCGGTGAGCTGGTCGAAGTGGAGGGAACTCTCGGAGTGCGCATTCGCGAGCTCCTCAGCGGAGGCGGTCCGTGAGGCTCCCGCGCGCGGGTGTGCTGCTCTTCGCGCTCGCGCTCTTGGCGTGCTCCAAGTCCGAAAGCGCGCCCGAAGGTGCGAA
>Ga0268298_10001338_pt1 | contig 29288 bp, 25 predicted proteins | sample WWTPWeurt_MetaG_FD_194462 | JGI IMG/M metagenome (GOLD analysis project Ga0268298, IMG submission 194462) | Activated sludge microbial communities from WWTP in Nijmegen, Gelderland, Netherland - WWTP Weurt | ecosystem: Engineered > WWTP > Aerobic digester > Activated sludge | place... | reverse complement strand
GCATTATCATTCCATATTGTGAGCAGAAAAAGTTTGTCTGAATGGTCATCCACACTTGGTACCCAATGAATCAAAACACCAGTCAGGGTATCTTCTTCATACGCTTCAAACTGATATGCCAATAACGAGTGACTACCTGTAACACCATAAGCTGCTTCAGCGCTGCCATCATCATAACAGTAAAAATTGTCGAATTTTTGCGTGAAGTAGGTAGTATCATTTACATCAAAAACATTCGCTCCGCTCACAGCTGCATCTATATTTAATTTTACATCAAATGCAGCTTTAGGCAACGCTGTTACGGCATTATCATACGTATAATTTACTGCAAGCGGATACGGATATTTGTTTAAACCCATTTCCCAGTTGCCTGTCCATTCACTGGTGATTGCCGGATTTGCCAAAACAAATGGAGAACCTCCCTGAAGAATTCCTCCATATCTTATTTCAAGTCCGCCGTTTGCATAATTGGTTGGAGTTAAATCACTGTTATACACTTTTACTTTGAGGGTATCAATCATTTTTTCAGCTGCATCTGCATTTTTGAAATGATCCCACGGAACGGCTGTGTAATCATCAAGCAGTGTGTGAATTGGCTCTGAAACAGCCAGATCAGAAAAATTAGAAACCGTTGGTAAACCATTATCTTCCAGATTTACATAATCAATATGCCAGTGATCCAAAGCGCCGGAAGTTGAAGCCCAGTTTCTGAATCTAAAACGAAAACCGTCATCCAGTGCAGCAATTGTTACTGCAACATAGGCGGTATCCCAGATATCTTCTGCTTCACCGCCAAGGGCATACCATTGGCTGGGAAACCAGGCATTTGAATCAGGTAACCACCACTCCAGCAATAAAGAATCTTCTGTTTCAGGTGCATTGCCATATCCTTTTGATTGATACAAAAATGTGAGATAAACATTGGTTTTTCCGGCAAGATTAATTGGGCGCGAAGTAAGAACATCAGCAGATTCATGTGCGCTCATATTTCCAAAATCATATGGCCAGCCACTCTCATCTACCCCATCAAAAGTTGCTACACCCAATGACCAGGGATTTTTTGCGTAACTGTAATTGTGATAAGCGTAATCATCAATCCAGATTGTGTTTGGATCATTGTAATCGACAAAAAATACGTTGGCTGAATCCTGCACGTAATCCGGATCGGAGGTATACCAGATAGTATCCTGATCAGGGTCAGGAACACCATCGATGACTGAATCAACAAGTACATAACATTCCTGGTACAAATTCATTAAAATGCCGTTCACCGGATACGCATTCAAATTATTTACCCATACCGATTGTGCCGTTGAATAATAATAGGTGTAAGCGCTGGGTATACCTACAGTGACGGCAATCGTATCATGATGAGATTTCAGAGAATCACAAAATTTAAGCGCAGGATTTTGTGGAATTGTATTGGTTGAATTCATTAACTGGTAATACCACTGAGAGGTGACATTTCCATCTGTATAATCTGAATCATACGGAAGAAATTTATTGATTGAAAAATCATCCCACACGGGCAGATCCAACGTATCAATATTATAAATGAAAGTGCTGTCTATTGTATTTCCGGATCGTGTTTTGAATTTCTTTTTTGAAATATTTGGGTTAGCTCCAAGCGGAGAAACAATTTCTTCCTGTGCCATCAAAGACAAGGAAAAGACGCTTAATAGAGAGAGCAGTACTAATTTCATTTCAAGCTAATATACAACTATTGACTTCACTTGGTTGCCCAGACCGTAATAGTTGAACCTGCTGCAACATTCACACCTTCACCACCAGCGGGATTTTGGTTGGTAATCACCGCATTCATAAAATCATCTTCTGTTACGCATGACTCACATTCTCTGTGCAACGAGAGTGTCAGAGACTGTAAACGTTCTGTCGCCTGCATTATTGTAAGACCAACCAAATTTGGCAAAGGCGTTGTTTCACCTGTATTTCCTTTGGCAACAACCAGTTCAATCCGTGTACCCTTTGGAACCATGGTTCCGGCAGGAATAGGTTTACCATTGTATAATTGAGCAAGTACAAAATCTTTTCCTTCAGGCGCTGGTTTGAAAGAAACGGTAGTTCTGAACCCCATGGATGTAAGCGTAGTTTCTGCCATACGTTTTGACATATCGACCACATTTGGAATTGCCATCATTTTTGGAGTGAGCGGAACAATTGAAAGCTGAATCGTTCTTCCTGGTTTTACCCACATACCGGTTGAATCTGTAGGGCGCGGATATTGCCAGCAAACGGTTCCTTTTGGCCAATCATCCAGATAAACAGAATCTTTGATTTCATATTTAATGTCTTTATCTCCAACAAAATCTTCAAGTGCTTCATAATGCACACCATAAAAAGAAGGTACTTCCACTTTATCTTCAAATCCGGTATGCCATTTGAGATATCTTGCCTCAACAAAAATGATCAGAAACCAAACCAGAACAATTAATATAAAGTGCTTTAAAAATTGTCTGGATATAAAAAAGCGGAAAAAATTTTTCATTTTTAATTGTCAGGGCTTTACGTTACAAAGATAATGAATCAAAAAAACTAAAAAATTAAACACAGAAAATTGATCGATCACTTTTATTATGCGAGCCAAAAACATATTATCTGCGATGAAAGAAAGATCAGCTATTACCCCTTTGTCAACTCTTTAAACACATCTTCCATACTCTTTTCCTCCACACGTATGGTAAGAATGAGCAAACTGTTGTTTTGAGCATATCTGGCTATTTCAGCGCGGATATCGCTGTTTACTTCAAATAACCACTTATTATCTTCCAGATGTTTTACATTTTTTACATGTGAAATCTGACGAAGTTGGTTTCTGGAAACTAACTGATCGAACTCAACAAAAATGGTCAGGTTTTTTTCATCTTTTTGCTGGATGTGACTGGTGGTATCATCTGCAACAATTTTACCATCCTTGATAATGATGACACGGTCACAAATGGCTTCAACCTCTTGCATGATGTGTGTAGAAAGCATTACCGTTTTTGTTTTACCAATATCCAGAATTAATTTACGAATGTCAACCAATTGATTTGGATCAAGACCGCTTGTGGGCTCATCTAAAATGAGCACTTCAGGATCATGAATAATTGCCTGAGCAAGTCCAACCCGCTGCCGGTATCCTTTAGACAGTGCTCCTATTTTTTTGTTTTGCTCTTTATCCAATCCTACCAGTGAAACCATTTCTTTCACTTTTTCTTTCTTATTCTTCAATTTATATATGCCTGCCGTAAAATCAAGGTATTCTTTCACGTACATATCCAGATATAGCGGATTATGTTCCGGCAGATAGCCAACCCGTTTTCTTACTTCAATCGAATCTTCATCGACATCTATTCCACAAACTTTAACAACGCCTGATGATTTTGGAATGAAACAGGTGATAATTTTCATCATGGTAGACTTCCCTGCACCGTTCGGTCCCAGAAAACCAATTATCTCACCCGAATTTATACTGAACGAAACATCATTCAATGCAGCCTGTTCGCCGTAATATTTAAAAACATTCTTTACTTCTATTGACATGCCGCTTTGCGTTAAAATTGGGTTCTACGAAATTAAACGTTTTTCAGGCAAAAGGATACAGATAAAAGTTAAATAGTTAAAAGAAGATTGTTGATTTTTATAGTCGTCTGCCGATAAATTCAATACCAGCCAAAAAATGATTCCTGATTAAGGCGGTGTTCAGCAAGGTGTCTTTTATAATCTATCCAGATTTTTGCAAGAAAAAACAAGCAAATTAAAATAACAGAATTAAATTGAAGAACATGGAGCATTAATCCAAAAATTAAAACAATCAGGTGAACCAAAATAACACGTTTAAACGGTACAATTAGCATTTGATTCATGCTGTATTTTTCATATTCTTTGTTCCCAAAAAAATTCAACCAAAGTGATATACCGTGATGAATGCCCAGAATAAAAATCGAAATAAGAACTGATTGCCAGTTAATTTGAGGAAACAAATCTTGTGAATGAAGTTTTTCATAGGCTTCCGTTTCATTCATAAACAGCATGTGAATCATAGCTAAATGCAATGCACAAAAGATTAGAAAAACCAATAAGAAAAAAGGAATCATTACTATGGCACCATGTTTAGGAGAAACCGGTAAATGATCTGCAAATTCAGGTTCGACTTCTTTACAATAGGGAATTTTTATTAAGGTATAGAATCCAATCACCAGATTTTCACTCCAAAAAACCATCACCTGATCGTAGGTTTTCCAATCCAGAATAATTGCAAGAACCATCAAAATCAAATTGGTGATTATCAGAGATACACCAGTAATTTTAATTTTCAGATAAGATTTCATTTGAAAAGCAGTGTCCGCTCCACCTTATTCTCACCAAAAGAATATGGCATGTAATTCAATGATGGAATTTCTTTTGTGATGATGATATTGGCTTTTTTACCCAGCGTGACGGATCCCAATTCATTTGCTAACTCCATCGCGTAAGCACCATTGATGGTGGTTGCGTTGAGCGCTTCTTCAGGTGTCAGTTTCATTTGAATGCAAGCCAGAGAATTGACAAATTGCATGTTTCCACTTGGTGTAGAACCTGGATTATAATCACTTGCCAATGCCACTGCCAGATTATTATTCAGCATTTTTCTTACCGGTGAATAAGGTATTCCCAAAAAGAAAGAACAACTTGGTAAAGCAGTTGCAATTGTATTTGATTTGTCCAGCGCAATGATATCATTTTCATCCAGCTCTTCCAAATGATCAACAGATACCGCGCCATGGTTTACTCCAACTTCAACGCCACCTAAAATTGAAAATTGATTTACGTGGATTTTTGGTTTCAGACCGGCTTTAACACCTGCTTCCAAAATTTTATCCAATTGCTCAGGAGTAAAATAATTTCGTTCACAAAACACATCTATGTAATCTGCCAATTTCTCGTTTTGAATTGCAGGAAGCATTTCCTGAATTATCAATTCTACATATGCATCCTGATTCTCTTTATACTCAAGCGGGAAAGCATGTGCACCTAAAAATGTTGCTTTAATTGTGAGGTCTGATTTTTCTTTAAGTGTTTTAATTACACGCAACATTTTTAATTCGGCTTCAACAGATAAACCATATCCACTTTTAATTTCAATGGCTCCCGTACCAAAACTTTTTACCAATTCAAGTCTTTTTAATGCCATGCTTACCAAATCTTCTTCAGACATGGATGCCAACTTTTTTGCAGAATTTAAAATTCCCCCACCCTTTTTTCCAATCTCCTCATACGACAATCCATAGATCCGATCCACAAATTCACTTTCTCTGGTTGTTGCAAAAACAATATGTGTATGAGAGTCACAGTATGCTGGTAAAACAAATTTTCCATCTGCATCAATTACTTCCAGATTTGTCCAATTGGTTATTCCCTGTAAGTCTTCCATTTTGCCATAATCTGCAATTCTGCCATTTTCAATTGCCAGATAGGCGTTTTCAATCACATTCAATTTTGCTAATTCTTCTCCACGCAAAGCAGATGAATTTCCTTCGAGTACTCCAGCTAAACCTTTGATGTTTTTAATGAGGATGTTTGACATAATACCTGGTTGGTTGGGTAAAGATAGGAAATGTTAGCGGTTGATAAGTTGAGGGTTGATGAGTTGGTTGTTGATGAGTTGAGGGTTGATAGTTGATGAGTTGATTGTTGATGAGTTGAGGGTTGATAGTTGATGAGTTGATAAGTTCAGAGTTGACTTTTGATGAGTTGATAATTGATGAGTTAAGTGGTTGAAAGTTTAGAAGTTGATGCGCTGAGTTTGAAATTATCCGTGACTTAGAACCATTTTATTTGACAAAAGACTCCAGACTCCAGACTTCTGACTATTGACTCCAGACTCCAAATTAAAAACAACGCACTACGAATTCAACCTCAAATCCTTAATCATCAACTGCAATCCTGAATAACCATTCCAGTGATTTTCTTCCAATGTATAAACGATGTCTATTTTTTGATGCGGATTTTTTTCGGGATTGATTTCTTTCCAGAATTTTCCTAATCCAAAACCAACAGCATCTACGGTAATTTCGGGAAAATCTTCTTGCACCAGAGAAAGTTTAAGATGCTCATCTTTCAGCAAGCGTGATGACGGTAAAATTTTAACCCGCTTTGTAACAAAAACAGGCTGTGGGTTTCCCGGACCAAAAGGTGAAATTTGAGTTAGCACCCGATAAAATTTTGGAATTCCTCCCGGTTTATTTTCATAGATATCCCTGAATTCAATTTCAGCATCAATTTGAATTTCAGGAACCAGCAATTTTGAATCAATGGTTTGGCTTACAATCGCTGTAAATTTTTGTGTAAGTGCTTCCAGATTTTCATACGATAACGTCATTCCTGCCGCAAAATCATGACCGCCAAATTGCTCCAATAAATCAGCACATTCATTGATGGCGTTATAAATATTATAGCCAACAACACTTCTGGCAGAACCAACTACTTTGCCATTTGACTCCGTTAAAACAATGGTAGGCCGATAATAGGTTTCTGTTAATCTGGATGCCACAATTCCCACCACTCCTTTATGCCAATTTTTATTAAACACCACCGTTGCTTTTGCATTTTTCAATGACTCATTTTTAGAAATTATTTCAAGCGCTTCGGCGGTGATTTCTTTATCTAATCCTTTGCGGGTTTCATTATGATCATGAATTTCTTTACTGATCTCATCCACCTCTTCAAAACTTTTTGCAAGCAACAATTTTACGGCCTGATTTCCGCTGGCAATTCTGCCGGCGGCGTTGATTCTTGGAGCCAAAGTAAAAATGACATCTGTTACTGTTAGTTTACCCGTTTTATTTGCAAGTTGAAGCAATTTACTAAAACCCAATCGTGGTTTTTTATTCAAAAGATCCAATCCAAAAAAAGTCAAAATTCTATTTTCACCTGTCATGGAAACTACATCTGCTCCAATACTTACCATCACCAGATCGAGCAAGTTTTCAATTTCTTTTAAATCCGCACCTCTAACCTGATTTATTCCCTGTATTAATTTAAATCCAACGCCACAACCTGAAAGTTCTTTAAACGGATATTTGCAATCAGGTTGTTTTGGATTCAGAATAATCGCATCCGGAATTTCATCTCCAACGGTATGATGATCACAGACAATAAAATCTACTCCATTTTCTTTTGCGCGCGCAATTTTATCAATCTCTTTAATTCCGCAGTCCAGAGAAATTACCAGACTAAATGAATTGTCAATAGCAAAGTCAACACCGTCATCTGAAATACCATAACCTTCTTTATATCGGTCAGGAATGTAATACCCAATTTGCTCATAGGTTCGACTCAGGTATTCATAGACAAGTGTAACGGCAGTGGTTCCATCTACATCATAATCACCGTAAATTAAAATGTTTTCATTGGCAGATACCGCACGTTCAATTCTGTCAACTGCAGCTGACATACCTTTCATCAGAAAAGGATTATGCAAATCAATCAGATCAGGGCGAAAAAATCGTTTTGCCTGATTAAAATCTGTAATACCTCTTGCGGCAAGGATATTGGCCAGCACCCCTGAAATCCCCACCTCCTCTATCAACCGGGCCACTACAGCCGGGTTGGCTGGTTTTTTGATAAACCATCTTTTATCCATACCTTAGATCAATTCAACTTATGAAAAGGGCGCTAAATATAGTTTTAATCTTTCTTGGTCTGTCTTCTTTTGCTCAAGAAAAAAAAGAAGAAGTTTATTCTGTCTATTTTACAGCTCAATCTCTTCAATCTTTAAAATCAGTTTCTGCGGTAAGCTCATCCTATTATAAAAAATATCAGCCTGAAGCTACTGAAGAAAATAAAATCAGAAATGCGGCAGGAGAATATTTGGTTGCTGATGCATCAGGAATCTATCTGGAAAAAAATAAACTTCTTTTTATTACACGTGAACAAGTGCGTGAAGAGGGTAAATATCAAGTGAGAAACGGATACCTTTTTGGCGTAGTAGAAAACGACTCTATACCAACTGCGCTGGAAGGTGAAAATTATTACTTTTTGATTCCTTCAAAAACGTATTTGTATGACATGAAAAAAGGACCTTCAACTTTATTTGAAGGTTTGAATCCTGGTGAATATCTATTGGTAACACCTGAACCAGATGAATATTATTCTGTCATCTATTTTAAATTCTCAAATGGCAAGCTTGATGTGAAAGAACTGATATTTAATACTGAAGTCTGCAACATAGAAACAGTTCAAGAAAAAGAAATCATTAAAGGAGATTTTAATACCTACATTTTAACTCCGACAAAAGAAGAGTGGCAAACAATTTTCAGCTGCTTTGAAACGTATGACTCATATGTTTTCTCGAATTAGAAAATCAGCATTTCCATTTTTATTTGTTCTGGTGTCATGTTCAAATAATGATACTCAGCTACCGGTTGTAGAATCAGAAACAGAAAGAGAACAAAAAACCACTTTTGTTTTTGAAGATGAATTTTCAGATGAAGAGAAAACGAAAATGGAAAACTGGATTTCTTCTACCAGTGAAACAGCGCAAAAATTATTAGGCAGATTTCCGTTTGATGTGTATTATCATTTTCATAGAGAAGACAGTACTGAAGCTGCAGTCATTTTTGGTCACACTGTCAGAACAGACACCATGCACAGTGCGCATTTTTACGTGAATCCTGTTTTTGAAGAAGAAGAATATTTTAAAGACTGGATGGCACCGCATGAAATTTCGCATTTGGCGATACCTAAATTACCAAAAACAGTTCTTTGGTTTTATGAAGGATTTGCAACCTACCTCAGCAGACAAGTAATGATTGAAACCGGAATTTATTCAAAACAGGAAGTGGACTCTATCAACTTTGCACGCGTGCTGGCAATCAAAGATAAATTCCAAACTACTTCTACTTTACCTTTTGTTGCTGACAGCTTAATTTCTCAACATCAATACCCTGCGGTTTACTGGATTGGCGCCAGCTTTTTTATGGAAGCAGAAAAACGACTTCAAATCAAACAAACCGGAATGAATTTTTGCCAGGTAGTAAATCAATTTCAATCCTGTTGTCATCAGCCAAAAATGAAAATTGACGATATTTTAAATGCATGGGATGATATTTCAAAGACAACTGTTTTTACAGATTTGTTTGACGAATACACTAACAAACCTTGTTGCGAACTTCCTCCAATAATTAATTGGTAAATTTGTCCGTTAGAAAAAATTGTTCTGGAAAATCAAATAAAAATTGTTGGATTTGGATTAGCGGGTTGTTCGCTTGCCTGGCAATTGCATTTCAGAAACATTCCGTTCAGCATTTATGATACCGGGGTAAATCATTGCACACGCACAGCAGCAGGACTCGTAAATCCAATTGTTTTCAAACGGCTTACAAAATCATGGAATGTTGATTTATTAATGCCTGCAGCTTTTGATTTCTATACCCGGGTTGAAAACATTCTTAAGACAAAACTTATTTCCGGAAAAAAAATTCTCTACCCGTTCACCACCAAAGAAGATGAAAATGACTGGTCAGTCAAAATGGGGGATGACCGATTCAAAAACTATTTAAATCACACGGATTCGAAAGAGCTAAAAAATATTCATGCGCCCAATGGTGTTGGACAGGTGAATACGTTTGGCAATATCGATACCAACTTGTTTTTAGATTTATCCAGAACATATTTTCTTTCTTCGGGAATCGAATTTTACACGGAGAAAATCAATCATGAAAATGCCGCGCAGAATTCAGATCAGAAGTACATTTTTTGTGAAGGAGTTGCAGTAACCGAAAATCCGTTTTTTAACTATTTACCCATGAAACCAGCACATGGTGAAACACTGATTATTCGAACAAACGATCTGGAATTGAAAAATATTCTTTCAAAAAATCTCTTTTTACTTCCTCTTGGCAACCACACATTTAAAGTTGGCGCAACATATAACTGGGAACTGAAAGAACCAGTTTTGACTGAAACCGGAAAACATGATTTGATTGAACGATTAAACAATGTCTTAAAATGCAATTACGAAATTGTTTCCCATCAGGCAGGTATTCGTCCAGCTGTTGCGGACAGAAGACCGCTTTTGGGAATCCATCCAGACAAAAAAAATCTCTACATTTTTAACGGATTGGGAACCAAAGGAGTTCTTCTTGCCCCGTATTATGCAAATCAATTTACTGATTTTCTGACCCAGGAAAAAACACTGGATACCGAAGTGAATATTGTTCGCTTTTCAAAACGCTACAGAAAATCATTGCTTGATAAAAAAGCACTGTAAAGATGCCACAAACAGACACGATTGGCGGCAAGAATTGATTCCTGCATCTGAATTCATAATTTCTTCCGAACTTTGTATTAGTAATTTAACAATTAAAAATATGTATCCACCTGAATTAACTGCACCGATGAAAGCACAACTTGTGCAAGCCGGATTTGATAGCCTTGAAAATGTTGCAGCAGTAGATTCTGCACTAAATACAAATGACACAGTACTTCTTGTAATCAATTCTGTTTGCGGTTGCGCTGCAGGGTCAATGCGACCTGGTGTACTGGCATCTTTAAAACATGCTAAAACGCCTGCAAAAAAAGTAACGGTATTCGCTGGTGTTGATGGTGACGCTGTGGCACAGGCAAGAAAATATACGCTGCCTTATCCTCCATCATCACCTTCCATTGCTATTTTCAAAAACGGAACCCTGGTTCACTTTTTGGAAAGACATCACATTGAAGGAAGAACAGCTGAAATGATTGCTGATAACCTTGCAATGGCATATGATGAGTTTTGCTAAATAAAATTTAAATCATAAAAAAAGGCGCTTCATTTCTGAGCGCCTTTTTTTTCATGTTCCGATTTTATCCCTGACTCTGGTTTTCGGCTTTCTCGCCTTTCATTCCCAGATAAGCAAGCACTCCGCCTAGTACAACCAGACCAATCAATACAGCCCAGGTAACACCTGAACCCATTTCAGTAATAAAATACAATGCTGATGGAATATATCCCATTGGATAAATAACGCAACCCAATGCGCCAATTCCTAAAAGTCCCAATCCAATACTTTTCATATGCAGTAGTTTAATAGTTAGCGGATTAAAGATAATTTTTTTATTGAATCTTCAACGTTTTTTTTTAAAATACTTTTTAATAATCAGTCAGTTACGCACACTAACTGAAAATTCCGGAGTAATTGAAGAATACTGGTTAACTTTGATTATCCGAAATTCTGATCAGATGCGCTTCTTCCTGATATTTATTGCTTCTTCAGCAGCTTTGTTTGCATTCTTTTATTTTTATTCTGCCAACATTTTTAACTGTACGCTAAGTGGTGAATTCTCTGAAATCAATGCTGACTTATCGTTAAAAGCAATCTTTTTCAATGGCCAATTGCCTGCAGAGTTGATCAGCGCAAATATTATCTCTATTAAACCGACGCTTCAGGGTTATATGATTTTATTTATTTGCCTCATTGGACTTCCGCTGATGATTGCGTATAGATTCTCCAAACCCAGAGAAAATGAGGCTTGATAGCTAAATCACCCTCGATATATACCCGGTTTCTAACATCGCCTTGCATAAAAAAAAGTTAAACCCGTAAACACTTTGAGGGTTGAAACGTTACTCATAGCAGTAAGAATTTGTAATTTTGTAATCAGAAACCGCATTATGTCACATTACCAGGCCGGACCCTTGTTGTCGAAAATTGAGTATCCAAAAGATCTCCGTGACAAAATAAAAATTGATCAGTTACCTCAGGTTTCTGATGAATTGAGACAATACATCATTGATGTTATTTCAGAAATTGGAAATTCACATTTTGGCGCAAGTTTGGGTGTGGTAGAACTTACCGTGGCTATTCATTATGCTTTTAATACTCCGGATGATCAACTGGTTTGGGATGTAGGACATCAGGCGTACGGACATAAAATTCTGACCGGAAGGAGAGACCGTTTTCATACCAACCGTCAAAAAGGAGGTATCAGCGGATTTCCAAAAAGAAGTGAAAGTGAATATGATACTTTTGGTGTAGGTCACTCCTCTACTTCTATTTCAGGAGCGCTTGGAATGGCAGTTGCCAACAAATATCAAAAACAAAATAAACATCATATTGCGGTTATTGGTGATGGGTCCATGACGGCTGGTTTGGCATTTGAAGGATTAAATCATGCAGGTAGTTTACAAGACACAAACCTGCTGGTGATTTTGAATGACAATTGTATGTCTATTGACCCGAATGTGGGCGCATTGAAAGAATATTTGATGGACATCACTACGTCACACACGTATAACAAAGTGAAAGATGAAGTATGGAATTTGCTTGGAAAAATTTCCAAATTTGGTCCGAATGCACAAACGATTGCATCCAAAATTTCACATGCATTAAAGGGTACTTTACTTAAACACAGTAATTATTTTGAATCACTCAACTTCAGGTATTTTGGTCCTGTTGATGGTCATGATTCGATTGGATTGGTGAATGCAATGAATGATTTAAAAGACATTCCCGGCCCGAAAATCTTACACGTTCTTACTAAAAAAGGGAAAGGTTACGCTCCCGCAGAAGAAGGAAACGCAACGCAATGGCATGCTCCCGGAATTTTCAATAAAGAAACCGGTGAAATAATTAAAGTTTTACCAAAATCACCTCAGCCACCAAAATATCAGGATGTGTTTGGACACACCATTGTTGAGCTTGCAGAACAGAATTCAAAAATAATGGGAGTTACTCCGGCTATGCCTTCAGGATGTTCACTGAACATAATGATGAAAGCAATGCCTGACCGTGCGTTTGATGTTGGAATTGCAGAACAGCATGCGGTTACTTTTTCAGCCGGACTTGCAACACAGGGATTAGTTCCGTTTTGTAATATTTATTCATCTTTCATGCAACGCGCTTATGATCAGGTAGTGCATGATGTGGCGCTTCAAAATTTAAATGTTGTTTTTTGTTTAGACAGAGGTGGTTTGGTTGGTGCAGACGGAGCAACACATCACGGTGCATATGACATTTCATACATGCGTTCAATACCAAACATGATTGTTTCTGCTCCAATGAACGAAGAAGAATTGCGCAATCTGATGTACACCGCACAGCTTGAAAATAAAGGTCCTTTTTCTATTCGTTACCCAAGAGGAAATGGTGTTATGACTAATTGGAAAACGCCCTTCAAAGAAATTAAAATTGGAACTGGCAGAAGAATTAAAAATGGTTCAGATGTAGCGTTTTTAACTATCGGCGCAATCGGAAATTATACTACAAAAGCAATTGAAGTTCTTTCAGAAAAAAATATATCAGCTGCGCATTACGATATGCGATTTGTAAAACCACTGGATGAATTATTACTTCATGAAGTATTCTCCAAATTCAACAAAGTGATTACTGTTGAAGATGGATGTTTAATGGGTGGAATGGGTTCAGCAATTCTTGAATTTATGGCTGATCACAATTATCAGGCTCAGGTAGTTCGTTTGGGAATTCCGGATAAATTTATTCATCATGGAACACAGGATGAACTTTATGCAGAATGCTTTTACGATGTCAATGCCATGGTGGATGCCGCTGAAAAAATGGTTGGAAAAAGTTCACTGAACTCTTCATACAAAGCGGGTTAATTACATTTGAATTGTTCCCTCTGCTTCTCTTTGGAAAATAGATTTACCAAATGGATTAGTCCATATCAAATCAGTGCTGATATAATGAACTACATCTCCCGGAATGATATTGTTCATGTAACCCAAATCAAAAGTTAAAGGCACATTTTTCAATTTAACAGATAGGAAAAAGCAAATTCTGATTTCACGATAGTTGAAATTATTCCACGAATTGCTGCTTTGAAAATGACTGATAGAAAAAAGCGGTTCAACACTCATGACGAATCGTTTATTTTCAGTTTTATCCAAAGTATAAACCAGCTGGCTACGACATCTGAACCTAAATTGAAAATCTTCATTCCAGAATTCAAAATCAGGACGCAAAAATGTTCTGAAATCTGTTCTCAGCGTATTCACCCATTTCACTCTTTTCCATTTCTGCACATTCGAAAATCTGGAATAAAATCTAAATTCCTGTCTATAGGCAGGATTTGAAAATTCATATGGAAAATCACTTTCGTATTCGTATTGAACCCGATAACTGAGTGCTGCAGAGTATTGCCATTTCTTGTGAAACTGATGGTAAAATTCAGCATTCATAATCATCATAGCGGGTGAATGAAATAAATTCTGATTTTGTGGAGTACTCATGGATCCAAGTCCGGTATATAAAAAAAGCTGCTTTTTATCCAGCGAATCCAATCCTTGTCTAATTCCAAACGCCACCCATCCGGCAACATTCGACTCTCCCAGGCCGGGGGGATTAATTTGTGCAACGCATTTCAATCCAAGTGCTGAAAATAAAAACACAAAAATTAAACGAATGCAGAACTTCATCATACATCAAAGTTAGTGGCAAAATCAAAAAATACAAGCTTGTTTGATGTGATCAAATTACATTTTTCCCGAAGCTGCTTCAGATACATTGATGATGTGATCACCAATTTTTTCGAGAGAAGAAAATAAATCACTATAGATCATACCACTCTTAACATTGTACTCTTGCTTTTCGACATTTTCAAGATGCTGGGTACGCAATTCATTTCTTCTTTGGTTGATTTTATTTTCACATTCAATTGCTTTGGAAAGATCTGCTTTTAAAAATTCCTTTTCCAGATTTTCATTCATCACCACAAAAGCCTCATCAATTAAATCAAACATGGAAAGCAAATTATTACGCTGATCAGGCGTGAACCAGATACGATCCGACTCTTTTCTTTCTACCGATTTTGACATTTGAAAAAATATGTCACCAATGCGCTCCAGATCATTGTTGATACTCAACATGGCTCTCACATGTTTGGACGATAAATCAGATAAATCTTCTTCAGATATTTTACTCAGATAATCACCAATTTCAATTTCAATACGATCTGTAATCGTTTCGTATTTTTCAATTTTATCCAATAAATTCTGAATTTCCTTTGAGTCTCTTTCTGACAATAATTTACGCGTGAAATCAGCCATTCGAGAAGTAATAGAACCATATTTTGCAACTTCCTTTTGCGCTTCCAGAATTCCAAGTTCAGGAGTGGTCATTACACCGGTTTGAATATATTCCAGATGAAACTCATCCTTATCCTGTTTCTGTTTAACCATACGTGTGGCAAGTTTGGTAATTGGTTCAGTAAACCAAACTAAAAGTAAAACATTGATAATATTAAACGCGGAGTGAAAAGCGGACAAGGCAATTATTCTTCCTTTCGGATCTTGAAACGGTGCATTCCAGTCAAATAATTGAATCATAACAAATTCAATTCCGGCCAGGAACCATGGAAAAACAAAGATCATCCAAAAAACGCCAATCACATTAAACAACATGTGGGTGCGGGCAGCTCTTTTTGATTCAGTATTACCAACTAATGCAGCCAGATTTGCGGTAATGGTTGTACCAATATTTTCACCCAACACCATTCCTGCTGCCATTTCAAACGGGATGTATCCCTGATTACATAAAATCAACGTAATTGCCATCGCCGCACTGGACGACTGAATGATCATGGTGATAATGGTACCAATTAAAATCGCTATCAGAATAAAATTGATTCCATCACCTGACCAGGATTGAATCAAGTTCAAAACATAGGGTTGATCAGTAAGATCAGGAACACTGTTTTGCAAAAATTCCAATCCCATAAAGAGCAATGCAAAACCAATGATAAATTCACCGGCTGATTTGCGCAAACTCTTAACAGAAAAAATAAACGGAATTGCAAGAGCAATTAATGGCAATGAAAAAGAACTGATATCAAAATTACCAAATCCAAAAATGACAATGAGCCAACTGGTGATGGTAGTACCAATATTGGCGCCCATAATTACGCCAAATGCCTGTTTTAAATTGAGCAAACCGGCGTTCACAAAACTAACCACCATTACTGTAGTAGCGCTTGATGACTGAATGATTGCGGTGGTAATAAATCCGGTAGAAATTCCTCTGAACGGATTTGCGGTCATTGAATTCAAAATAGTTCTCATGCGTTTTCCGGCCGCTTTTTGAACACCCTCACTCATGATTTTCATTCCGTATAAAAACAAACCTAATGCCCCCAGCATTATGAGCAGACTCAGAAAACTCCATCCACCGGAAGTGTTAAATGAAACCGCATCTGACCAATACGTTTGATTTTCACTCACAAGTGCAACCTGTAAAATATAAGGCGTATCCTGTGAAAGACCCGTTATTTCAAATTCATTCAGATTGAATGCAATAGCATCTATTATGTTCCATTCATTACCAGTTATACCGGTTTCAACACCTTTAATTTCCGTTTCCTCAGCATATCGAATCTGAAAATGGAATTCACTGCCATTTATTTTGTCCAGTGCGCTGTTTGTTAACGCCCATTTGATCAATGAACTTTCAGATGTGGGATCAGCAGATACAAAAACAAATTTTTGATCGGTAAAGTGTTCAGTTGTTTGTAATGCTGCATGATTATCCTGTGAATCAACAGCAAAAATTTCGCCTGAGAGAAAGAGAAGTAAAACTATAATTAACCTGTGCACGGCGGTAAACATCTGAACTAATAAAAGTATCCTATTAGTACGATGAAATGGAAAAATTGAATGTTAAGGTTAGGTTAAGAAATTGAAAGATAAATTGAGTTCATTTTTTAGAATTGATGGAATTAAGTAGACAGGAAAAACATTCAAAAGCCGTCATTTAACCATGGATTCGTAAGTTTATGGATATTAATTTTTTCTTTTTTATTCTTTAAATAAATATTAAGTTATGGCATGAAATGTAAACCATGTGTTAAGAATAGACAACATTTGTAACCGAAAAAAACCTTAACCATGTGACTATGTTGCGAATCATTTTAATACTCGGAGTTTCTATTATAAACGTGTGGTCATTTGCACAAAAGGCAGATCAAACCAATGCCTGGATTTTCTACAATGGGAATCACAAAATTTCAGAAAAATGGGGAATTCACACTGAATATCAATTCCGCAGAAGTGAATTTTTAAAAAAATGGCAACAATCCCAAATACGTTTTGGACTTGATTACAATATTTCAAAAACTTCAATGGTTTCAGGAGGTTATTCTTTCATTGATACTTGGGCGTATGGAGATTTTGCTGAAGAAGCAACACCGAAATACAATCACTACAGATTTGTAGAACACAGGGTGTGGGAACAATTCATAACAAAACAACAATTTGGCAGATTTTATACTCAAAACCGGTTCAGACTGGAGCAACGCTGGATAGAACACAAAACCAAGGATGCATCAACAGGTGAATATTTGAGAGATGAATTTCAATATAAAAACCGTGCCCGTTATCGTTTTATGGTTCAGATACCATTAAACCATAAGGAAATGTCCGACAAGACACTTTTCATTCAATGGTCAGATGAGATTTTTGTCAACTTTGGAAAAGGAGTAAAGTCAAACGTCTTTGATCAAAACAGAATGTATATAGCATTGGGTTGGAGATTTAATCATCACTGCAATCTTCAATTTGGATACATGAATCAGTTCATTGAAAAGTCAGACGGTTCACATAAGGAAAATAACCACACTATGCAGGTTTCTATTACTTATAATTTAGATTTCACAAAAAAAGAAAAATCAGCATCTCATTAAATAAGTAAAGTCTGACGAATATGAAATTCATTACCTCTTTACTATTTCTTTCCTTGTTAAATCTTGGATTTGCTCAAAATGGTATCCAGGTTTATACCAAAAGAGAAAAAGGAATTGAATTTGTTGCCAAAGACTCAATTTTTTCAACCCAATTTCAATTTCGGATTCAAAATAGGATTGGTTATGAATCAGTCTCACTTTCCGATTTAAGTCCGGAAACATTTGAATTCAGAGTACGAAGACTAAGACTCAGATTGAAAGGATTCATATATAACCCAAAATGGACATATCACATACAATTGTCCTTTTCACGTGGAGATATGGATTGGGAAAGCAACAAATCTTCCAACCTCAATACAAGTGTAAATATTATAAGAGATGCAGTTATTACTTACCAGTTTACCCCAAATCTGAGTTTTAGTTTAGGTCAGACAAAATTGCCAGGCAATCGTCAGCGGGTAATAAGTTCAGGGGATCAGCAATTCATCGACAGGTCGATTGTCAATTCAACATTTACTTTGGACAGAGACTGTGGAATTTTCATGAATTATTCAAGAAATTACTTCAATATCAGAGCCGCCATAACTAGCGGAGAAGGACGAAATGTTTTGAAATCAAATCACGGCTTGTCCTATACAACTCGCATTGAGTTACTTCCATTTGGAAAATTTACAGGTAACAATGATTATGTTGAAGGTGATTTGGCACGTGAAAAATCGCCTAAATTATCTATTGGTGCTACTTATAATTTTGTCCACCTGGCCCAAAGAACAGGAGGTCAGTTGGGTAATGACTTGCACGATTATGTGAATATGCAAAATTTGCATCTGGATGTGGTATTTAAGTATAGCGGATTTGCATTCTACAATGAATTTTGTGAACGCATTGCCGACAATCCGATAACATTCAATGAAACTGAAAATGACTATGCTGTGGTTTATGTTGGAATAGGTAATCTGAGTCAGGTGAGTTATATTTTCAAAAACAACTGGGAACTAGCCGCGAGATATGCATTTATAAGTCCATTTAAAAGTGTTTATTCAAGCGATGAACACCCAGATGTAAATTTAAGTAGACAAGAGCATTTTCATTTAGGCGTCACCAAATACATTGTAGGACATCGACTAAAAGTACAAGGCAACCTGACTTACAACACTAAACGAGATCTTCAAAAAGTTACGAGTAGCAGTAAGGTTGGCGCATATTTCCAGATAGAAATAGGTATCTAACCATTTCCTGAGATTGTTGAACGCTCAGATGTTTTGAATTTGTACCTTTGTGAAAATCAAAAGCGAATGGGCTATTCCGTTTTAATCATTGACGACGAAGCAGATATTCGATTACTTATTCGTTATAATCTGGAAAAAGAAGGATATCAGGTACTGGACGCAGATAATGGAGAAAAAGGAATTGAAATAGCTAAACAGCAAGCACCTGATCTTATTTTACTGGATGTGATGATGCCGGTGATGGACGGAATTGAAACCTGTGAAAGGTTGAGAAAAATTCCTGAACTATCCAATACCATGATTTGTTTTCTAACTGCCCGCGCTGAAGATTATTCTCAAATTGCAGGTTTGGATGCAGGAGCTGATGATTACATCACCAAACCGATTAAACCAAAACTCATCATCAGCAGAATTTCTGCGCTATTAAGAAGAAAAGAAAAAGGTGCATCATCTCCGGTTACATTGACAACTGCCCATTCTATTGAAATAGACAAAGAAAAATACCTCGTAATTAAAGACGGTAAACCATTTACTTTACCACGAAAAGAATTTGAGCTGCTTGCATTACTGATGTCTAAACCTGAGAAAGTTTTTCTGAGAGATGTAATTATGTCAGCGGTTTGGGGTGATGATGTTGTGGTTGGTGACAGAACAATTGATGTTCACATCCGAAAACTCCGTGAAAAATTAGGTGAAAATCATATTATCACGGTCAAAGGAGTTGGGTATAAATTTGAGTATTGAATTTTATCTTACCACTTCTTTCAAAAAATTAAGTACAAAAAAAAGAGGCTCCGTTGCTGAAACCTCTTTCTCACGAAAGTATTTTTTTGTATTAAGCTTAAATGCTATGCGTCAAAATTAATTCATTTATTACCACATCAAATAAATTTCACTTTATCAAAACGTTAATTAAAATGTATATGAAAGTGTAAGTGATGCTGTAGTACCTGGTCTATAAGATTGAATAATCTGATCGTTTTTCTTGTCGAATTTTTTATCTTGATTGGCATCCTGAAGCAGAACAACTTTTTGATTTAGTAAATCTCCAACGCCAATTTTTATTTCAAAATTATTTTCAAATCGTTTAGAGAAATTCAAGTCAAGCACATTTCTTGGCATCTCATAAATATCAGGATATACATCAAATCCAATAATAAATATGCGCTGTCCAATTACATTGTACAGCACATTAAACTGGTAATTTCCTTCTTCAGATTTATAATATAATCCAGCATTCACAATATAAGGTGACTGGCCTTGCAACGGACGTTGATTTGATTGACCCAACTGTGCCTGACCCAAATCAACTTTACTTTTAATAAAAGATGCATTACACACTAACGTAAAATTATCAAGCAATGAAGCTTTCTTGGTAATTCCTGCAAGTGATTTTCTCAATTCTATTTCAACACCCATACTTGTGGCTTGTTTAGCATTTCCATAAGTAAAAGTTTTGATTCCTCCAGAACCACCACCAGGAATAAACAAAGTTTCAATAGGATTATTGAACTGCTTATAAAATAATCCTGCTGTAATCATTTCACCAACACCTGGATACAATTCCCATCTCAAATCAAAATTATGAATCACCGGAGTTCTGAGTGAATCACTTCCTTTGTTAACAAGATTAAAATTGAAGTCGTAAAAACCAAAAGGTGCAAGCTCTCTGAACTCTGGACGATTCACTGTTGTACCATAAGCAAATCTGATCAGCATTGTTTTGTAGGCAGTATCTTTAATTGTATAAGTAATATTTGCAGATGGGAGTATGCTTAAGATCGGATTATTTACAATTACAGGCGTATTAGACAAAGTTTTGCTGTTTAATTGCTGCTGGTTATATTCAGCTCTCACACCGGTATTTAATTTTAGTTTACGCGCCAGTTTTAATTCTGCTCCTGCATATGCTGCTCCAAGATAATTGGACGCAGTATAGGAGTCTGAAGGGTTGGTTGTTTCAGCAATTTTAATTCCATCTGAGTCATTAATATTTTCAGCTGCAAAAAGTGAGTCAATTGGCATGTCTATTAAGGTCTGATCAAAAAGCATAAAATTGGATTTTACATAACCAATATTTCTTGCTCTGAATGTTCTGTCTTTTCGTTCAAAAAAGATACCGGCTTTAAAAAGTGGCTCCATTTTATGTTTTTCAATGGTATGCTCAACAGCTATGTTGAGAGCCTGACTATTTTCTCTCAATTCAGAATAAAATCTTCCCAAATAATTTGGTGACACACCCACACCCACAAAGACTTGTTCTTTACCTGTTAAGGTGTCCACATCTGTACGGTATCTGCGATAATCAGGCTGATCACGGTAAGAATAACCCATTCCCACAGTCCACATTAATTCAGTAGCCCCTTCATTGAACATATGTTTCCCCATCAACTGACCTGAATAAAGCCCACGATAAATCTGATTAAATGAATGATTATTGGGCGCATAATTAAACTCATAATCATATCCTGTTCTATTAATATACTGAGATGTACTGAACGCCGTGAACATATTTTTAAATTCAATGAGGTGATCAGGAGAAATTCTGAATGCCCAGTTATGTAATACGCCTGTTCTGATGTTTTGAGTGTACTGCATATCATCAAAACGATAAATCACAGAACTTTGCTGATTAGTGAAGTCATAGGCATTATAATCACTGCGCACAGAATTTATAATTGAACGGCTGTTTGAATACATAAGTGAAGTAATATTTCCAACTTCTACCTCACCTAGTTTGAATTTATGACCATGTGTGATATTAAATCCTTTGTCTAAAAGTGAATTCACTTGTTGCGGAACCCAATTATTCTTTAATGATTGACCAACTGTTGAAAGCGTGTGTTCACCACTTGGCTGAAAAGTAATAATACTTGATGGAAAAGCAGCTGGCAAATCATTGTAACCATCGTTAAATCCCGTCCAATGCAAATTACTTCTTGCAGGTTGTAAAAAATTTTGAAACGATGATCCGTTTCGATAAGTTGTACTCATCGATAAAGTAGTAAACGTAGAATCAGGAACACCTTTGGTATAAATTTTAACTACACCACCAGCAAATTCACCGGTAATTTCCGGACTTGGACTTTTGTAAATCATGATTCTGTCAATCATGTTGGATGGAATAATATCAAATGCAAATGACTTAATATCTGTTTCCATACTTGGAGCAAACACATCATGCAATAAAACATTATTATATCTGGCATTTAAACCACGAATCATTATATAGCTGTTTCCAACAATTGTTACCCCTGGCACTCTTTTCACAACTGCTGAAGCATCTGAATCCTGTGATTTTTTAATTTGTTCTGATCCAACTGCATTAACAACATTATCACTGTTTTTGATATCGGTTACAACCGTGTTTTCATTTCCCTGATTTTTTGTGACAACAATGTCAACAGTTTTTAGCATATCTGCACTCTCAGCCAATATAAAATCATGATTTATCTTTTGTCCTGAAGAAACATTAATTAATAATGTATCACCCACTAAACCAACTGCACGGCAAAACACATAATAGGTCCCTTCCGGAATAGAAAGAGTATACGTTCCATCCCCCAGCGATTGAGTACCTCCTGCGATAGAAGTTTTATCTTCTTTCAGTGCAATTATCTTGACAAATGGTTTTGTTTCACCACTGATCAATTTAATTGATCCGGTCATGGTTCCATTTTCTGTTTGCGCAGCGGCAGAAAACGTAAAACACAAATAAATACCAACGAAATACAATAAATTCTTCACACCAGTTCTTTTTTACAATGCAAAGGAACGCCAACAATGAGAAGCTAAAATCACCGCTGAATTATTTCAATGTTAAGAAATTGTTACAGAAACAATAATAAGCCTGTTTATGTGGCTTTTAGTTGAAAGTCTGAACTACGATTATTCGACTGATCTCCATTCAAATTTTTCTTTACTATAAAAAACCTGATCATTGGGATATTCAACAATGGTTTTGTCAGTTAGATATTTATTGACATTTCCACTGGCAACTATTTCTTCCATCAGAACAAGTCCTATTTCTTTGAGTTTTTCTTCAGATGCCGCCGGTGTGTTTACAATTTCCTCGAAATTTGAAATGACCAAATTGGAATCAAGATTCATTCTGCCAAGTACACCCCGTTTGGAATACAAGTTGCGACTTTGGGCGTCTCTAAACAGATAGAAATAGTAAGAGCTGTCTGTATTCTGATACATATAGATGATTTCAAAATTCAATCTGTTTTCAATATAAAATGGTCTGAATCTGCTTTCAAATTTTGTGTTCCATTGTGCGTCTGCAGGTTTTCGGAAAATGTAAGTAGCCAGATTGGTCAGTAATGTGTCTGTTTCAGAAGGAGTAAATTTTTTATACGCATCAAATTTTAAAGCACGAGTAGAGTCAGGAATTTCTACTTCAGTGGATTCTGTACTATTATTTGCAGGATTGCTGCACGACGCGACGGTTATTAATGCAACAACCAGATAGAAGAGTTTCATATGAATAAAAAAAGGTCGGGGCTAATTGCCCCGACCGGTGTATATTTTTGAGTTAACTTATTTGTTACTATTGATAATCTGTAATTGCACAATTCCAGTCAGCCCATGAAGCCCAGTTTGTGGTTCCAAACGCTCCTTTGTAACTAACGCTTTCAAACCATGAAGGCAATCCTGTAAAGCTTGCACCAGTTAATAATGATGAGCCAGCAAGTGGAAGAACACCTGGTGTTCCAAGACTGAAGATTGTTGGATCGATACCAGCATCCTGCCATTTGTCAAGCATTGAGTTACCATAAGCAACGGTCAAGAACCAAGCTCCATCATTGAATCCACCTGTTCCATTACCAGTTGTGTCAGCAGGAAAACCTTTTGGATTTGTTGGGTGAGCTAAACCACCAGCTTCTCCAGTTCCTGTTCCAGTAAAAATTGTACCGGCAGATCCGTAACCATTACCACCCCAGTTGTCAACTCCAGCTAAAACAGAATTGCGAACTTGAAGTTCATCAGCAGTTGCATTAGCAGCAGTACCAGAACCGTCAATATACAATCCAGTTGGGAAACCTGTAAAGAATGAGTTGTGAATTTGGATTTTATTATTTCTTCTTAGGTGCATTGCACGGCCAAATTGTGTGCTGATGTTTGTATTGCGATCAGCTTTTGGTCCAAGGATAGATACGTTTGAGAAGACAGCAGCCGTAAATGGTGTGTTTGAAGATCCTGAACCATCGTTATCTACTTCAAATCCATTTGAACCAGATTGATCAGCAAAAGAAGCTCCTCTTACAGCAAAAGCAAATTGAACATTTCCTCTGTAACCATTATCAACATCAAAGTCATCATCAAAACAACGATAAGATACCAAATTTTTGCAATTTACTGTTCCACCAAACCATTCAAAAGCATCATCAAGACCATACGCACAAACAATGTTTTCAATTGTAGTACCAGATCCTACTGAACCAAATGTCAGAGAGTTTACTTCCTGATTTGGATTGATTGGAACACCAGCATAGCAGATTTGAACATACTTCATTGTTCCAGAATTATCAGCATCATCTGATCCACCATGAAATCCACCATAACCACCTTCAAGCTCAGATAAACCAGTTGAAATATTATTAGTTGCTTTACCGCACAACACTATTCCTCCCCAGTCACCAGGATTTCTTAATCCAGGATCATTTTCAGATGTAAATACAATTGGCTCAGCAGCAGTACCAACCGCGTTGATTTTTCCACCTTGTTGAATGATCAATGTACCTTTAGTTTCAGTATCACCAAAAATTACCGTTCCAGGTTCAATTGTAAGGATTCCACCATCCTGAACACGCACATAAGAATTCAATCTGTAAATAGTATCGCTTGACCAGGTAACTGAGCCAGTAATATCACCTGATACTTCTTTAATAGTTTTTGCAGTAGGTTCTGGTTCTGGATACTCACAGCTTCCATCATCCTTTTTTGCTTTTTCATTATAATTAGTTGCGGTTGGATCAGTACAACCTTCCTTTTTACAAGAGGGCGAAATAATCGCAACCCCAAGTGTTAAAAGTGCTATTCCAATTTTAGTTTTCATTTTTTTCTGTTTTAAAATTTTTACTTTCTTTTTTCTGCTACAAATCTCCGTCAACATTTTATCCTTAAGAAAAGGAAATAGTTATGAATTAGTTAAGGTTTGGTTAAGGCAATGAAATGGATATACTAATTGCTGAATTAACTTGAGAATGTCAGTATTACAGGGTTTAAAACGAATGGTTTACAGCGGATATTAATTTAAACTTCCCTTAACCTACTCTTAATGCCGCCTTAATTATTCTTTAAGCTTCACGCTACTAACTTTACAACAAAAAAACATGGAAGGAAAGAAGATTTTAATTGTAGATGATGAAGAAGACATTCTGGAAATGTTGGCGTATAATTTCAATAAAGAAGGATTTAAGGTAAGCAAAGCTTCTGATGGCGCTACGGCTATTGAAGCCGCTGAAAAAAATAAACCGGATGTTATTTTGCTTGACGTCATGCTTCCGGATACCGATGGTATTTCAGTTTGTGAAGCACTTAGAAAAAAGCCGGCATTTAAAAACACCTTAATATTATTTCTTTCTGCAAGAGGAGAAGATTACTCACAGGTTGCAGGTTACAACGCAGGTGCAGATGATTATATTGTGAAACCAATCCGCATTAAAATTTTGATGCATAAAGTAAAAGTGCTACTCGAGCGCGTAAATGTTCCACAAACTACAACTCAAAATGGAATTTCAATTAACGCTGAACGTTTTTCAATTTCAAAAGATGGTGTAGAAACAATTATTCCTAAAAAAGAATTTGAACTTCTGTCTTTACTTATGAGTGTTCCACACAAAGTTTTCAGACGGGAAGAAATTTTAAATGACGTTTGGGGTGACGCTTATATAGGAGACAGAACCATTGATGTACACATTCGCAAACTGAGAGAAAAATTTGGAAATGATATCATTCAAACTGTCAAAGGTGTTGGATATAAGTTTATGGGTTAGGCAGATCAAACCGTCATCAGCTCATCTTCTTCTTGTGCTGCGTTTTTCTTCAGCAATTTTCTTGATTAATTCTTCTTTATTCACTTTTGGCAAACCAATTTGATCAGCTATTTCATCTAAATATAAAATAGCTTCAAAATATTCAACGAATTCACCTAACTCTACTGAATTTCTGTCCTTACCCAATAAATAAACAGAATAGGATCTTGTACGCACGGTGGTTGAACTGTATCTTAGATTCAATGTTTTGCTGCTATGGTTTGGGCCAAGAACAACATGTGTAAACTCAGACAGCGGAATCCAGTCACCAACTTTTATAAAGAGAAAATTAAAATAGGATTTTACCATTTTTGTTGCTGGATTTATCTGAACCCCCTTTACTGAAAGCAAAACAAAAATTCCAGCCAAAACAATGAACAAACCAACAAACAGGTTGAGTATAAAAAAACAGAAACCCAAAACCATCACTGCTATTCCGGCATAGAAGTATTGAAAGGTGGGTTGTGGATGTGTGCGTATTAATTCCATGCGTTAATTCCAAAAATAAATATCGCTTTTCTCCTTTTAACTAACCAAATCAAATTCATGAATAAAAAAATCAGCGAAAATGAATTCAGATTCGGTTCTCAATAAAATATCTGAACAAAAAAAATCCTCCGGCAGAAACTACCGGAGGATTTGAATTTCAATGTTGTTGAACGAGTTAGTTTTTCTCAGCTTCAAATGGAACAACAGAAACAAAAGAACGATTGTCTTTTTTCTTTCTGAATTCTACAACACCATCAATCAAAGCATACAATGTGTGGTCTTTTCCAATTCCTACATTGTTACCCGGGTGATGTTTTGTTCCTCTCTGACGAACAATAATATTACCTGCAATTGCGGCTTGTCCACCAAATATTTTTACACCAAGTCTCTTCGATTCTGACTCTCTACCGTTCGCTGAACTTCCGACTCCTTTTTTATGTGCCATGGCTTTAAAAGTTTATTCCCAGATGTGCCGGGAGAATTTTTTACTTATCCTTTAATATCTGTGATTTTAATTTCAGTAAACGACTGTCTGTGGCCGTTTTTCTTTTCGTAACCTTTTCTTCTTTTTTTGTGGAAAACAATTACTTTGTCTCCTTTAACGTGGCGAACCACTGAAGCAGAAACTTTTGCTCCATCGATAGCCGGGGCGCCAACATTTACTTTTCCGTCTTTTTCAGTTAAAAGCACGTTTGAGAAATCTACTTTATCTCCCTCTTTTGCTTCTAATCTGTGAACGAAAATCTGTTGATCTTTTGCAACTTTAAATTGCTGGCCCGCTATTTCTACAATTGCGTACATAACAAATTTTGTTTTTTAATTAGGACGGCAAAGATAATAAGATTTTCTTACTAAATAAGGGATCTGGAATTATTTAGCCAATTTTTTTGGTCCGTTGTTCAGTAACCATACTCCTGTGATTATCAGTAAGATCCATGGAATATTGGTGATTTTAAAGTCATCTCCATCCAAAACCCCCAGAAAAATGGCGATAACCGGCATCAGATAGGTAACGCCCGTAGCAAAAATGTGACTGGCAATAGAAACCAGCTTATTAAACAGAAAAACTGCCAAAGCCGTTCCAACAACCGAAAGGATAGCTAAATAACCCAATGCTTTCAACCCATCCGGATGATTTATAATTGGATCAAAAGAGTCCAGCATTAACGTACTTAATAATGCCGGCCATAAAATGATAAAAAAAGCCAATGAAGTGATTGCCAGCGCAGGCAAATGCTGCAGTTTAAATTTTACAGTAGTCAGACAAATCGCATAAGAAAATGTCGCCAGCAGAATTAAAAGCGCATATTCTATTTTTCCAAAATCAAACTGAATTTGTGAATGTAAGATCATATACAATCCACTTGCACCGCAAATTATACCGGCTACCTGATATTTACTAGGTTTGGATTTATAAATGAAAATTCCAATCAGCACCACAAAAAAAGATGTACCCATGTTGAGCATTCCGGCTAACGAACTGTCTATCTCAGTTTCAGCAAGCGTAAACAGGGTGGCCGGAACCAAATTTCCAGTCACACCGGCAACGGCCAGCAGGAAAAAATCTTTCCGTGTCATAAAACGGAAATCACGAATGGCAAAAGGCAATAAAATAAGCGCTGCAATAACTATTCGCAAAGTACCAACCTGGTAAGGATTCAGAACCATTTCAGTTCCGGTTGGATACATGCTTTTCTTCATGAGTATGAACGATGAACCCCATACAAATGCAAGAAAAATTAAGATGATCCAGGATTGATTGCCAGATTTCATTTGATGGTGCAAAGATAGGGTTTTGATTTCCGATTTAGATTGATGAAAAGTGAATTTGATTTTTTATTGAATTGTAATTTTTGGAACTGTTGAAAAAAAGTATCGCCACGCATTTTTTGAGCAAGGGAATTTATTTCTACTTTAGACCTCTCTTAAAAAATCAACTATGCATATAGCTGTTGCAGGAAATATTGGATCTGGAAAAACAACACTTACCAAATTGCTCTCTAAACATTACGGTTGGGATACTCATTTTGAAGATGTCGAACAGAATCCTTATCTGAATGATTTTTATGAAGACATGCAGCGCTGGTCATTCAACCTGCAAATCTATTACCTCAACAGTCGCTTCACGCAGATTCAGGAGATTAAAGTGAATAAGCGTAACGTGATTCAGGACAGAACTATTTATGAAGATGCGTATATTTTTGCGCCTAATCTTCACTCCATGGGTTTGATGACCACCCGTGATTTTGAAAATTATTTTTCACTATTCAATTTACTCGAATCGTTTATTTCTGCTCCGGATATTCTTATTTATCTGAAAGCATCTGTTCCAACTCTTGTAAATCAAATTCAGAAAAGAGGTAGAGAATATGAAGAAAGTATTCGTTTGGATTATTTGAAAAGATTGAATGAGCGTTATGATGCCTGGGTATCTACTTATGACAAAGGAAAGCTCATTATCATTGATGTGGATGGAAATAACTTCAATGAAAACGCAGATGATCTGGGCAAAATCATCAATTCAATAGACGCCGAAATCAACGGATTGTTTTAAACACCCTTACTTCTTGCTATCTTTGACCTGTGAAAATTACACGGGCGGAATTTGTTATCAGTAATACGGATGTAAAAAAATGTCCGAATCCAACCAAACCGGAATATGCTTTTATTGGCAGATCCAATGTTGGAAAATCTTCTTTGATTAATATGCTCTGTGGAAGAAAAAGTCTGGCAAAAACTTCTTCTACTCCTGGTAAAACACAACTCATCAATCACTTCATTATTAATGACCAATGGTATCTGGTAGATTTACCGGGATACGGTTATGCTAAAGTTGGAAAAGGCCTGAGCAAAACCTGGCAGAAATTTATTGTTG
>Ga0268298_10001337_pt1 | contig 29305 bp, 24 predicted proteins | sample WWTPWeurt_MetaG_FD_194462 | JGI IMG/M metagenome (GOLD analysis project Ga0268298, IMG submission 194462) | Activated sludge microbial communities from WWTP in Nijmegen, Gelderland, Netherland - WWTP Weurt | ecosystem: Engineered > WWTP > Aerobic digester > Activated sludge | place... | reverse complement strand
CTGACATGGCGTACGACTCCCTCAGCCGGCGTCACGTCTTGCGGGGCCTGGGCGCGAGCCTCACCTTGCCGCTGTTGCCGTCGCTGATGCCGAAGGCGCACGCCGCCGCGCCCCTGCCGAAGTTCTTCGTCGCCACCTGGTATCCCCACGGCGGCATCAGCCGGGAGAACACCTACCCGCTCCTCGGCACGAGCTTCACCCAGACGACGTTGTTCCCCGCGATGGGCACCGAGCCGGCCCACGTCATTCGGCACGGGCGGCTCACCGCGCTCAAGCGCACCCACGCGAGCACGGTGGCGATGCGCAGCCAGGTGCTGCCCGACTTCGACGCGGGCGCGGCGCGAGTGTCTCCGCTCATCGGCGCGTTCGTGCCCGACGCGATCCTCGAGAAGCTGAACGTGCTGTTGGGCGTCGACTACCTCTGGAGCGGCGGTCACAACCGCGCCTTCCTCGGCAACACGTCGAACCTCGACGGCACCGTTCCGGCGACTCGCTCGCGCATCGCCATCCCCACCATCGACGCGGTCATCGCTCAGTCGGCCGGGTTCTACTCGAGCGCAGAACGCCTCCTCTTGAAGGCGCCCTCGCTCACCGCTGGTGGCAGCGGCGCCGCGAGGTTGTCGAGCACCCTCAATGGGTCGACGGTGGGAGACAACCCGTACACCGCGCGGTCCCTCGGCCAGCTCTACGCGGCGCTCTTCGGCGGCGTGTCGTCGCAGCCCGGCACCATCGATTCGCGTGCCACGGTCGTCGACCGGGTGCGCCTCGAGTATCAGCAGTTGGTTGGAGCGAGCTCGACGACGGGGCGACGGATCAGCCTCGAAGACAAGCAGCGCCTCACTGCGTACATGGACGAGGTGCAGGCCATCTCGGACCGCATGCGCGCGGTGGGGACGGCGGCCTGTACCGTTCCGCCCGCGCTCTCGGCGACCGACGGGCGCCGGGTCTTGAGAGGGCCCGACTACGAGTGGGGCGCCGGCACGCCGACGGACGCGATGGGACAGGACCAGCTCCAGCGCGAGGTGCTCGAGCTGTTGAACATGCTGTTGGTGAAGGCGTTCCAGTGCGGGACGACGCGCATCGCGGTGCTGCAGTACCCCGGGCATCACGAGAAATGGAACCCGAACCACTTCGGAGACGCGCCGACCTCCGGAGCGACCGACAGCCACCAGCTGCTCTTCCATCAGCACGGCCGCGCGGAGCGTCAGCAGTACCTCGTCGAAGCGCAGCGCTTCCTCTTCCGCCACGGCTTCCTCGACCTCGTGCAGCGCATGAACGCCGTCGAGCTGGTGCCGGGCGTCAGCATGCTCGACCAGGCCGTCGCGTATTGGTCGGCTGAAGCCGGGCCGATGACCCACTGGGCCCATGACGTGCCCACCATCATGGCGGGCGGCGGGGCCGGCTTCTTTCAGACGGGCAACTTCGTCGACTACCGGAACACCGCGCGCAACCTCTCGCTGTACAACACGCCGGGTTGGTTCTTCGGCGTGCCCCAGAATCAGGTGCTCGCGAACCTCTGTCAGGCGATGGGCCTCACTCGCGCGCAGTACGAGTTGTCCGACGCGAACTCCTCGCTCAAGTTCCCCGCGCGTGGCGGCAAGGTGCCTGGCTATGGAGACCCGGCGCCCGGGTATCCACCGTTCAACAAGGCGCCGTTCCTCCAGCACCAGCTCGAGGCGATGAGCGACGAGTTGGCGATCGTGACGTGAGCGATGCGCAGGAGCGCGGAGTCCTGCGAACCAGAAGTCCTCACCAGGCTCCGGCTCTCTCTCTCGCGGCTGTCTCGAGTGACCTCGAGTCGCGCGACGTCCCAGCTCACGGCCCGCGGAGCCCGGGAATCTCGCCGCTGACCTCTCCGAGCGAATTCGACGTCGCCCCGAGCGCCCGCAGCGTCGTCAACAACACCTGCGCCGGGTGGAGGTTCGTCGCCTTCAGGTGATGCCCGCGCTTGAGCCCGCCGACCCCGCCGGAGACGAGCACCGCCATCGCGTCGGTCGAGTGCGGTCCCTTGGCCTGATTCGTATCGGTGTCGTAGCCACCGCCGCCCTCGAACACGAAGCACACGCCCATGTTGTCGAGCAGCGACGTCGCCCCTTCCTTCGTCGCCGCCAGCTTCGCGAGCAGCCGCGCCCAGTGCTTCATGTGCCAGCTGATGCCCTTCGCCATCGCCGCGGTGTCGTCTGGCTCGGTGCGGTGCCCGAAGCTCCCGTGCGAGAGGCCGTGCAGGTCCGAGAGCTGCCCGCTGATGGAGTACATGTTCATCATGCACTGCACGTTGCTGAACTGGAGCGAGACGCTGCGGGTCAGGTCGCAGGTGATCGCCATCGCGACGAGATCGCACATCACCAGCGCCCGCTGCTCCTCGTCGCTGTACCCGAGGTTCTGTGAGTAGGTGATGTTGCCGTTCGAGCCGATCGCCTGCCCGCCGCCGATGCTCGGGTCGGCGCCGGGATCCATCGGCCGAAAGCAGGTCGCCGTCTGCGGAGGAGGGATCGCCGCGACCCGCTGCTCGAGCTCGCGCACCTCCTGGAGGTGATCGTCGAGCCGCTGCTTGTCACTCGCGCTGACGCGGGTGAGCAACGACGAGTACTGCGAGCGCATCGCGTCGAGCACGCTCTTCCGGTTGGCGAGCAGCCAGGCCTGCTCCGCCGCTTGCTCGGGCGTCAGCCCATTCGTCGGCAGCTGACCGAAGAGCGCCTGGAACGTGCCCTGCGGACTGAAGCGCGGCGGCACCGCCGACAGCCGGCCGTTCACCATGCGGTACGAGATGGTGGAACCGGAGCCTGGTTGGGCGCTCCCGTCGTAGCTCGCCGCCTGCACCCGCAGCACCAGCGGGCTGAAGTTGCGCTGCCCGAGGAGGTCGGAGGCGACGTGCTCCACCGTCGGCGTGGTGAACGCCCCCAGGTTGCTCCGCGTGCCGGTGAGCAGCGGCGCCATCGAGCGATAGTGGAACTGCAGCTCCCGCCCGCCTGCTGGAGAGGTGGTGCCCCAGGGAATCTTGAGCCCCGTCACCACCGTCACCTCGTTCTTCACCGGGGCCAGCGGCGCGAGCGCCGTCTTCAAGTCGTAGTTCGCGCCCTCCGTCGTCGGCACGAAGGTGTTGGCGATGCTGCCGGTGGAGCCACCGAGCGAGGTGCCGGCGTAGCCGAGCAGGAAGCGCTTGGGTGGCGCGGCGTCGGCGAGGGCCCGGTTGTCGCTCATCGCCTCGAGCACGGGGAGCGAGAGCGCGGCTCCAGCGGCGCCTCGAAGGACGAATCGTCTGCTCAAGGGGTGCTTCACGGCGTCACCTCCACCCGGCGCTTGCTGAACTGCTCGTCCGTCGTCATCGCGACCAACAGCTCGTCGAAGCGGCGGCCAGAGCTGGTGAACGAGCGCTCCACCGCCGCGAGCCAGCCCTCGTCTTCGTCCTGCTCGGTGCGGCCGTAGGCGAAGCGAAACACCTGCTTCACCACGCACGGCTCCAGCGCTCCCGAGGAGATCATCAGCGACGCCAGCTCGGCCGGGCCGTTGAACGAACCCACGCCCGCGAGCTCGCCCTGCCCGTCGATGCTGCACTGGGGAAACGCCGGCTCGGCGGTGCGGAACTTGCCAGTCGAGTCGAAGCGCTCGAGCCCGAAGCCCACCGGGTCCATCAGGTGGTGGCAGCCGGCGCAGCTGCCGTTGGTGGAGTGCGCGCTCAGCCGCTCTTTCTTGCAGACCGCCGCGCCCTGCATCGGCGGCGGCAGATCCATCACCACGTTGGGCGGCGGCGGAGGGATCTCCTGACAGAACAGCCGCCGCCGAATCCACAGCCCGCGCAGCGTGGGGCTCGTCTCACCGTTCTTCGTGCCGTTCGCCAGCACCGCGCCGTGCGAGAGCACGCCCTGCCGCCCGGTCGCTTGGTACGGCGCCCACCCGAAGCCCGTCGTCGCCGGCGCGGTGAGGCCGTAGTGGCTCGCCAGCGCCGCGTCGACGAAGGTCTCTTGCGAGGTGAAGAGGCGCCGGTAGTCGCCGGGCTGTTCGAACACCACTCGACGCACCAGCGCCGTCGTCTCGGTGAAGAGCCGCTCGTTGAGCTGGGCGTCGTTCGGCAAGGTCGCGTAGCCGAGCCAGAGCGCGTGGAACCGCTCCACCATCGCGCGGCCCGCGGGCTCGTCGAGGAGCCGGCGCGCTGCCACCTGCAGCGCCTCGGTGCCGTGCAGCTCGCCTGCCTCTGCCTTCGCCAACAACCACGCGGGCGGTGCCCGGCCCTGGAGCGCGAAGGCGAGCCGCGAGGCCACCTCGAACTCGGTGAGCGTCATCACTCCGTTCGTCACCGCCGAGCCGAGCTCCACTCGGAAGTGAAACTCGGGGTCGACGAGCAGCCGCACCATCGCGAGCCGGAGCGAGGTGTCGATGCTGCCCCGTTGGAGCGCCTGAGCGTGGAGCGAGCCGAAGCGCGTCACCTCCGCGTCGGTGAGGGGGCGCCGGAGCACCTGCCGCCCGAAGCTGCGGATGAACTGGGAGAGGCAGGCGAGATCGGCGTTGCCCGTCGGGGTGCACGGCATCACCTTCGCGCGCCGCGCCGGGTCGGCGAACGTCTCGGTCGCGACCTGGTTCGCCAGCTGCTCGACGCCCTCGACCCAGGCCGCCGAGGGGAGCTGCCCTTCGACGACGTTGTCGAACGGTGAGGCCGCTGGGTTGGGCAGGAGCGCCGCGGCGTGCCCGTGCGTCTCCCCGGTCAGCATCGCGAGAGAGGCGTCCAGCTCGCGAGGGTTCAGCCGCCGGAGCCTGGAGGTCGGCGTCACGATCGGCTTCGGCTCCGGCTGCACCGGGTCGGGCTGCGGTTGGGGGAGCGGGTTCGGTTGCGGCTGGGGCGCCGCCTCGGGACTGAGCACTCCAGGTTGCGGTCTCGCGCCGGTGATGACGCCGTCGCACGAAACGGAGAGGAGAACGCCAAGCCAGAGCAGCAGTCGCATTGGGGGCCTCGGGGGTACCGACGCCGCCTTGAGCCTCCGGCGAAGAAAAGTGGCTCAGCCCGCTGCGAGAAAGGGCTCGCGCGGGCCTTCAGCGCTCCTCGTCGTCAGGAGCCCGACGCCCGCTTGGCCTTCTCCTGCGCATGCAGCCAGCCGTCGTAGTGTCGAATCGCCGCGTCTCCGACTCGCTGAATGTGCTGGTTGTTGAGGTACGCCGAGATGGGCGCCGCCACCAACGGCATCGCCCGGCCGAGCGCCTTGAGGCCCGTCTTGGTGAGCACCATGCTGGCGAGGCTGCCCAGCACCTTGGGGCTCGCGCGCTGCACCGGCCCGATGCCGTTCGAGTAGCCGAAGAGGTCGAGCACGTCCTTCTTCCCCCGCTCGCTGCGGAGGTCGGCCTTGAAGACGGTGCCAACCTCCACGAGGAGCGCGAGCTGCAGGTACACCATGCCGACGAGATCGACCGGCACCGTCACCACGCCGAAGACGCCGGTCACGCCGCCGAGCACGCCCGCCATCTGCTTGCGCGAGTCGATGTAGCGCTGACAGAGCTCGCGGGGACCAGCCGAGGGGTAGCGCTGCTGGAGATCGTCGAGCGAGCCGCGCGCCCGCGCCGCTTCGCGATCGAGGAGATCGCTCAGTCGTTCGTTGGCGAGACTCTTCAGCTTGGACGGCGAGAGGTTCTTCACCGGGTCGTAGAAGGCCACGGCGAGAGTATGGCGTCGGCGCTCCCGACGCTCAACGGACGGCTCGACCAAACGAGGAGGCGTGGCAATCGACGGGTGACGCCTTCGTACCCGCGGCTCGTTCAGTACCCGTGATCAGCGAGGTAGAGGTCGACGAGCGCGCCCTCCTCGAACCAGAACTGGTTCGCTTCCTTGTTGAACCACCGCGACGAAGGCTGGGTGTTGCGGATCTCGAGCAAGATGCGGTTGGTGTCGGTGTCGGCCACCGTCGCGCGGGCGAGGCAGGCCGCGAGGGGGCGATCTCCGAAGCCACCGTCGAGGCAGACCTCGTCCCCGGAGGACAGGCGACGCACGTAGTTCTCTCCGAGGTACTTGGCCTCTTCGCAGGCCGCCGCCGCGCCGCCCCCCTTCTTGAACTTCGCGCAGCGCGAGACCTTCGGCGCCGGGTAGAGGGGCACGTTCTCGAAGAGGCCAGCGCCGCCGCGATCTCTCGAGGCGCGGTTGTCGGTGAGGCACCCCGTGCACGCCACCGCTCCAATCAAGACGAACCACTTCATCGTGTCTCCCCCTCCAACAGCGCCTTCGCGAAGGTGTCGATGCGAGCCGCGTCGGCCGGCCCCAGCTCGAGGAATCGAATGCCCATGCCGTAGCTCTTCGCGTCGGGCACGTTCACCACCTCACCCCAGCAGCGAATCGCGCGAGTGTCTCCCGGCAAGGTGAAGCTCAGCTCGACGCGCGCGCCGACTCGATGCGGAATCGCGCGGTCGAAGAAGCAGCCGCTCGAGGACAGATCGCGGGTGGAGTGAAACGAGAACCCGTGCTCGTCGCGAACCTCGATGGCCAGGCTGACCGGAACGCGGACTGCCCCGCGTCGTTCGAACTCGTTCACGGAGGTCACCCTACCAGAGTCCGTCTCGCGGTTTCCCAGATCGACTTCGTTCGGCGAGTGCTGGTGGTGAACGCGCGGGGTGACGTTCGCCCCGCATGGCCGCCTCGTCTCAGGCGCAGCCTCAGCTGAGCAGCCGGTGGATGCGGCGCACGGCCTCGACGGGCGGGTTGATGAACTTCATTCGCGCGCCGCCTTGTTCGCCAAAGGGGCCGAGCACCTCGGCCTTGAGCTCGAGTGGTGTCGTGGGGTCGTCGGGGAGAAAGAGCCGCAGGGTGATTCGGCTGCCCCGCTTCGGGGTCGGGCCAGCCGCGACCCCCAGGCCGAAGGTGGAGAGATCGTGCGAGCGCATCATCACCGTCTCGCCCCCATCGTCGGCCTCGAGATCGAGCGCGACCGAGATGCGCGGGGTGGCCCGACGTTCGCGGAAGTGGCGGCGCTCCGGCGCTCCCGTCTGAATGCGCTGCATGAGCTTCACGAGTGACTCGGACCCTCCGCGCCGGTCCTTCACCCGAGGGAGCTTGGGCGTGAGGAGCGGCAGCGCGGTGTCATCCACCCGCTTCTTGTCGGAGGCCATGCTGCGTGGACGCTACCACGCTCCGGCACCTGCCAGAGTTCCTGGCCAGAAGAGCAGTCGAGCCCGGCCCCATCGAAGGAACCGGGCTCGTTGAAGTGGGCTGATCAGGCTGGCTCAGCGACGGCCGTGGCCACGCCCGTACCGCTCGCCACGCCCGTACCGGTCGGAGCCGTGCCGGTACCCGAAGCGCTCCTGGTACGCGTAGCCGTTCTGGTAGGTGCCGTACGCGACGAAGGTCCACTCCTGGCGCGTCTCGTAGTGGCCGGGGAGCTGCTGGGTCACGTAGCGGCCCTGCTCGCAGACTCGACGGAAGCCGTGGCCGTAGCACTGGCCGGCGACGTAGACCTGGGTGGTGGCGCCGGGCACGTACTGCTGGGTGGTGCGCAGCTCCCAGCGGCCGTCACTGCGCGGGGGCGGCGCCGGAGTGTGGCAGGGCTGCCCGGGCTGAATCACCGCTGGCAGCGGCATCGAGCCGATGGGCCCGGCCGGGTGATACTCCTGGGCGAGCGCAGCGGAACCAGCAAGCACGGCGAGGAGAGTGAGGGCGTTGGCGTTCATGCCCGTACCTACGCGCCTCGGGCCTCCTGTATTCAGGCTCGAGGGGGAAACAGGCCAGGCGCCGAGTGAGGCGGAAACTCAGCCAGGCGCCGAGTGAGGCGGAAACTCAGCCAGGCGCCGAGTGAGGCGGAAACTCAGCCAGGCGCCGACGCCCTGCTCAGGCCGCGGCCTTCTCGCACTCGCTCGCGCACTTCTGACAGCTCTCCATGCACGCCTTGCATTCGGCGTGGTGGTTCGCGTGCTTCTCACAGGCCTTCTCGCAGTCGCGGCAGACCTTCGCGCAGAGCGCCGCGAGCGCCTTCAAGTGGGCCGAGCCGAGCCGGTTGAACTCGATGAGCGCGCGGCACATCGGGAGCATCGCGCGAACCGTTCCCGCGCACTCGGCCATCGACTTGTCGCCCGTCGACAAGGAACGGATGCAGTGATCGAGGCACGCCTCTCCTGCGCGCACGCAGTCCATCGCGGCGTCGAGGAGCGCCTGGTTGACGGCCGGCGCCGCCTTCGCGTCCTTCGCTGGCGGAGCGCCCTTTGGCTGAGCGAGCGCTGCAAGGCTGAGCACCGCTGCGCCGCTGGCGGCAACCGTCACTGCGTCACGTCGAGTCATCGTCATCCAAGGCTCCTGGTGTGGGGAAGGCGCGCCGTCATCTCCGGTTTGCCCAGCCGAGGCGATGATTTTCGACCGAGCCTCGACGAGCCTTCAGCCAGGGCGGAAAATCAGGTGTGTGGAGGCGCCTCCGCAGATCGCCTGTGGAGCGGAACCCCCACTCCCCGTCGTTTGGATCACTTCCATCGCGTCAACCAATTGAAACAACTGGCGACTCTCCCCGCCCAAAGGTTGGATCGCCTCTTGAAGAAGCGCCCACCCGGACTCAACCCCAACCGGAGAACAAACGATGAAGACCAGAATTCTCACCCTGACCGCGCTGACGACGCTCTTGGCGGCGCCGGCGTTCGCGCAGAGCATCGACAACCCTGAGTGTCTCGGCACCGAGTGCGGCAAGCCCAAGGAAGAGGGCGGCGGCTGTGGCTGTGGCTGTGGCTGCTCGGTGTGGGTGGCCTACACGGACGACGGCAAGACGCTGGCGTACACGGACGACGCGGACGGCGACGGCAAGGCGGACTCGGTCGACAACTGCCCGTTCGCCTCGAACCGCGACCAGCTCGACGCTGACGGCGACGGCGTTGGCAGCGCGTGCGACAACTGCGCGGCGCTCTCGAACTTCTCGCAGCTCGACACCGACGGCGACACGATGGGCGACTCGTGCGACGGCGACCTCGACGGCGACGCGGTCGACAACGCGGCCGACAACTGCCAGTTCATTCCGAACCGGGCGGTGAATGGCCTGCAGTCGAACGTCGACGGCGACGCGCTCGGCGACGTCTGCGACACCGACATCGACGGCGACACCTTCGAGAACAGCCTCGACCTCTGCCCGCTCATCTCGTCGGCCACCAACGTCGACCTGCCTGGCCAGAACTGCAAGCGGGACTCGGACACGGACGGCATCTTCGACCACGTCGACAACTGCCCGTCGGTGAAGAACTCGAACAACGCCGACGTCGACCGCGACGGAATCGGCGACGTGTGCGACCTCGACATGGACGGCGACGGCATCAACGACAAGCTCCCGGACTTCACGGACACGGGCAAGGACAACTGCACCGAGGTGCGCAACCGCAACCAGCTCGACGGTGACTTCGACGGCCTCGGCGACGCGTGCGATGCGAAGTTCTGCCTCGTCATCAACCCGGCCGACAAGGCGGACTGCCTCGACCCGAACTCTGCGTTCAAGGTGCAGGCGGGTGGCTTCGTCACCATCAAGCGCGGCGAGAAGTTCCGTCTGCCCATCTTCGCGAACCGCAACGGCGCGGCCATCGAGTACACCTGGACCATCGCGAAGCGCCCGGCTGGCAGCACCGCGGCCATCGAGAACCCGCAGGGCAGCGTCACCATGTCGCGCAACTACGCCTACGCCTACACGGACGACTCGGTGCCGACGTTCACCACCGACGTGGACGGCGACTACGAGGTGCAGCTGCAGGCGAAGCTGGCGTTCCCGGACCGCGCGTACCCCGAGAAGCGGGACTCCATCTCGACCCTCAAGATGACCGCGACGCCTGACGGTGGCTCGAGCCAGAAGCCGGGCAGCTGCAGCGCGGTTCCCTTCGATGCCTCCATCGCCGGCCTCGGCCTCGCGATGCTGGCCCTCATCCGCCGCCGTCGCTGAGGCGCGCCTGAGAACTCCGCCGCTCGACGCGTGACGCACCGCTGAATTCTCCGGTGAGTCCAACAGCGGGAGTGAGCGACGAAGAGACGGTGGAGTAACGAAGACCACGACGTCAGCCGGCCCGGCCAGTTCTCGAGACTGACCGGGCCGCAGTGTTTTTCCCGACGCCTCTCCGCGCTGCACTACGCTCGCGTCGATGGCTTGGGTCACCCGCCGCAACCTCGTCGTGCTCGCCTCTGGCGCGGCGTTGTTCAGCGGGTTTCGCTTTGGGCATTCGCGGCTCGCGCGCCCGGCGGCCCCCTCCGGTCCCCTCTCGAAGGACGCTGAGGCGCTGGTGGCGAAGGCGTGGGAAGGGCTCGACCCGGCTCGCGTCCTCGATGGCCACGTGCACGTCGTCGGCCTCGGCGCCGGCGGAACGGGCTGCACCGTCGGCGAGCGAATGCAGACGATGACGAACCCCGCCGAGTACTTCAAGTTCAGCATCTACCTCAACGCCTCGGGCGTCACCGATCTCGCGCGTGCCGACCAGCAGTACGTCGAACACCTCGCCGCGCTCGTCGGGCGCCAACGCCCGCACGGGAAGCTGCTCCTCCTCGCGTTCGATCGAGCCTACGGCGAAGACGGCCAGCCGCTCCCTGCCGACACCGAGTTCTTCACCCCGGTGGAGTACGTCGCCCGCCTCGCGAAGGAGCACCCCGACCTCTTCCTCGCGGTGGCCTCCGTTCATCCCTACCGGGCCGATGCAGTCGAGGCGCTCGAGAAGGCCGCCTCGCTCGGGTGCATCGCGGTGAAGTGGTTGCCGAACGCGATGAACATCGACCCCGCGAGCCCGAAGTGCGACGCGTTCTACGAGGCGATGGCGCGGCTGGGCCTCACCCTCATCACCCACGCCGGCGAGGAGAAGGCCGTGCACTCCGAGGAGCGCCAGCGGCTCGGCAACCCACTCTTGCTGCGGCGGGCGCTCGAGCACCAGGTGCGGGTGGTGGTGGCCCACTGTGCCTCGCTCGGAAAGAACCCCGACCTCGACGCGCCGGGCTCGACCGAGTGGGTCGACAACTTCGACCTCTTCGTGCGGTTGATGGGCGAACCCAAGTGGAAGGGGCTGCTCTTCGGCGAGGCCTCGGCGCTCACTCTCGTCAACCGCGTGGGGCGGCCGCTCGAGACGGTGCTGCGCGACGATGGGCTCCAGGCGCGGATGATCAACGGCTCCGATTACCCGCTGCCGGCCATCAACGCGCTGATGCAGACCGGCGCCATCGTGAAGGCGGGGTTCCTCACCGAGCCCGAGCGCGAGCTGCTCAACGAGATCGACCGGCACGACCCGCTGCTGTTCGACTTCGTGATGAAGCGCACCCTCCGCCTGCGGACGGCTGAGCGCGAGTTCAAGCTCGCCGACGCGCTCTTCATGCCCGGCGCCGAGGTCTTCCCGAAATTGGCGACCTGACGTCCTCTCGAACCGACGTGGCCACGCCGCTCGTGCACCTCGCTCGCTGGTCTTCACGCGCGTGAACCTCGAGCCGGAAACCCGCTCGCGAGCCCACCCTCAATCGACCGAGCGCAGCGTGTGCTGGTCTCGCCAGGGCCACCCGAAGCCGGCGACGCCCAACGCGGCTCCCGCCATCACCGCGGTGACGCTCGTGAAAGCGTCGTGCACCCAGGCGAAAGCGGCGCAGCCGACGAGGAAGACGAGTCGGTAGCTGGTGCGCACGCCTCCAGCCGGGAGCGAGCTGCACCAGACGGCGCCGAAGGTCGCGAGCGCCAGGTGCCCGCTGAGTGGAACGTGAAGCGCGAGCCGCGCGATCGCGACCAGGCAGAGCGCGCCGAGCGCGACGCCGGCGCGAAGCTGAGACCGCCAGCCATGCGCCCGCACCGACCAGGCGAGCTCACCGACGATGAGGCCGAAGAGCGGAAACGCCGAGAGCATGTAGCGCGCGCGGTTGATTCCCTCGAAGCGCAGGCCCGGCGTCGCGGTCGACCAGTCGGTGATGAGCGCCGCGTACGCCACGGTGAGCGCGCTCGCGCCCACGAGGTGACTGAGCCAGCGGGACCGTGACATCGAGGCCGTCGATCAGCCTTCGTCGCTCGTCGAGATGCCGAGCCGGCGCAGCATGCGGTGCACCGACTGACGGGGCAGGCCGGCGCGCTGAGCGGCGCGGGTCACCACGCCGTTGGCGGCCTTGAGGTGCTCGAGCAGGTACGTCTTCTCGAAGCTCTCGAGCACCCGGTCCTTCGCCTCGTGGTACGGCAGCGAGAGCAGCTGCTGGCTCATCTCGTTGCGCAGCTTGGCGCCGCTGTTCTCTTCTCCCGCCGACTCCGGGTTCTTCCCGAGGGCACGCGCGATGGCGCCCGCACCGAGGTCGGGGAAGGCGGCGAGGCGCTCGAGCACGCTGCGGAGCTCCCGCACGTTTCCCGGCCAGTCGTGGCGGGTCAACATGTCCACCGTGTCGTCGGACAACGGCGCCCCGCTCTTCGCCTTCGACTCGAAGTGACGCACCAGCAGCGGTACGTCTTCGGGGCGCTCTCGCAGCGGCGGCACCTGCACTCGGAAGACGGAGAGCCGGAACGAGAGGTCTTCACGGAACCGGCCCGCCTTCACCTCGGCGTCGAGGTCCTTCTGGGTCGAGGCGATGACCCGCACGTCGACCTTCGCCATGCCGCCCTGGCCCGGGCGCTTGAACTCCTTGGCCTCGAGCGCGCGGAGCAGCTTCGCCTGCAGCGCGTTCGGCAGCTCGGTCACCTCACTGAGGTACAGCGTCCCGCCTTCGGCTTCCTCAAGCGCACCAGGGCGAGCGACGGGCCGGGCGGAGGAGACGTCATGCCCGAAGAGGTCGGACTCCATGAGCGCTTCGTTGGAGGCGCCGAGATCGACCACCACCAGCGGCCCTTCCTTGCGGGCGCTGCGCTCGTGAATGGCGCGGGCGAGCAGCTCCTTGCCGGTGCCAGGCTCTCCTTCGAGGACGATGGGCGATTCCGTCGTCGAAGCGCGCTCGAGCAACGCGAAGACGCGGCGCATCACCAGGCTCTTGCCCAAGACGTCGCCGAACTTCTCGTGCACCGACAGCGGCCACTGCACCTCACCGCGCTCGGGCTCGAAGCGCAGCTCGTTGCGGCCGACCGAGAAGCGCGTCTTGTCGGTGAGGCGCACGTCGAGCACCTGGAGGCCCTCGATGAAGACGCCGTTGGTGCTGCGGAGATCGCGCAGCCGGTAGCCGCCGGGGCCTCCGGAGAGCTCGACGTGTCGGCGGGAGACGGAAGGGTCGGCGAGCCGCAGCTGACAGGACTCGTCGCTGCCCACCACCACCGTCTGGCCTTCGAGCACCACCTCCTGGCCCTTGTCGGGGCCCTTCACCACCGAGAGCTTCGCGCGTGGGAATCGAGCAACGTCGGCCTGCAGCACTTCGGTCATCTGGTCGAGCGGCGCCATGCGAGGCAGGGTAGCCCGCGCTCAGCGGCGTTTGAATCGCGCAATCACCAGAGCACGTCTTGATCCTCCGCGACGCCGGGCAGACCCTCGAGCCGGTATTCCTGCCCGCCGTGGCGAAGCACGCCCGACCAACGGCCGACGGGCTGCGCGAACCGACTTCGAACGAGCTTGAGGTCGCGGTGCTCGCGGTGCGCGGCGATGGGGCGAAACTCGAGGTCGAGGGACTGGTCGGTGGTGGTGACGCTCCAGCGGTCGAGCACGTCGGAGCGGTTCCACGAGAAGCGCGCCCGCCCGACGGGGATCAGCTCGCGCCCGAGCCACACCGCGTTCTCGTTCACGTCCTCGCGCGACTCGTTGAAGCCCTCGACGAGGTTGATGCCCACCGGCGTTCCATCGTCGAGCCGGCCGCAGGCGAAGGCCCAGCGCCAGGAGGTGCGGCGGGCGAGGAGGCCGAAGGTGGAGTCGAGGCCGCCCACCGCGCCGTCGAGGTTGAAGCTCTTGCCCGCGGCGCGCAGCCGGCCGAAGCCGAGGAGGCCCGCCCACTTCTGGGTGACGTTGACGATGCCGCCGTCGACGGGCGCGACGACGGTGAGGGCCGGGGCCGCGCCGGCGGCGAGCAGGCTCCAGCTCGCCTCGAGCTTGCGACCTCCGAGGAGCCGGGGAAGCCCGAGCTTGGTCGAGACGTGGAACCGCTCGTCACCGAAGGGGCGGCTCGCGGTCAGCTGCGCGTCGGGCCGGCGGAAGGCGACGTCGAGGCCGGCGCCTGGATGATCGCTCACCTTCACCACCGGGCGCGGCGGGCCCAGGTAGCTCTCGTCGACGAGCACCTCGTTGGTGGAGAGGTCGACGGCCATCGCGAAGGCGTTCGAGGTGTAGTTGAGGTCGACGACGGCGAAGAAGGTGGCGACCTCTCGGGTGGCGACGAAGGCGTAGAGCCACTTCTTGTGGCTGCGAAAGCGCTCGACGGGCCCTGGGGCGTAGGCGCCGGCGAGGTCGTCGAAGCGCACCACCTCGAGGCCGCCCTGGTAGGTGCCGTAGCGCGGCGCGCCTCCAGCGTCGGTGAGCGTCGACGGACACGAGGGGAGGGGCGCCATGACGCGATGGTATTCCGCGGCGCGAGTGGGTGCGACTTCGAGTGCACTCGGCCGTCGCTCAGGGGTTCGCGCGCTGGGTCTGGTCTCGTCGATGGAGCGCGACGGTCCACCAGAGCCCGTTGAGCGCGAAGAGCCTCGGCTCCCCAGACGCGAGCTCCTGGCCGCCACTCCGACGAGGTTGCTCAGGAAGTGGTAGCCGATGGAAAGGAAGACGCGCTGGTCGCCTCGTCCGAGCGTCGGTCGCGTGCAGCGCGAACTCCGAGCGGGCGGGAGCTTCTTCGACGATCGACTGAACTGGGCCTCACACCCGCATCGGCATCACGACCGCGCTCGAGCTGCGGTCGCCCGGCGCGTGGACGACACCCGGGCTGTGCTCGTCACCGAGCTCGAGCGCCACTTCGTCCGTCTCCGCGACGCCGAGCACGTCCATCAGGTAGCGGGCGTTGAAGCCGACGGTGAGCGCGCCGCCGCGGTACGCCACCTCGAGGTCGTCCTTCGCCTCACCGAGGTCGGGGTTGTTGGCGGTGATGCGCAGCAGGTTCTCGGACAAGGACAGCTTCACCGCGTTCGACTTGTCGCTCGAGAGCAGCGCGATGCGCTTGAGCGCGTCGTGGAACCGGCCGCGGTTGATCAGCAGCTGCCGGTCGCTCTCCTTGGGGATGACGCGCTGGTAGTCGGGGAACTGGCCGTCGATGAGGCGCATCACCATCGAGAGCCCGGGCTTCTTGAAGAGCGCGGAGTTCTCGGCGAAGCCCAGCTGACACTCGGCGTCGGGCGCCTCGTCGAGCAGGCGCTTGAGCTCGAAGAGCCCCTTGCGAGGAATGATCACGCCGCCCTTCAACTTGAACTCGCCGCCGAGCTCTCGCTCCACCAGCGCGAGCCGGTGACCGTCGGTGGCCACCATGCGCACCTTCCCGCCTTCGCGGGGCTCGAAGTATACGCCGTTCAAGATGTAGCGCGTCTCGTCGTGCGAGATGGCGTAGCTGGTGCGCTTGATCATCTCGAGGAGCGCGGTGCCCGTCATCTTCACCAACGGCGCGTTCTCTTCCTTCGGGAGCTTGGGGAACTCCTCGGGCGCCATGCCGACGATCTTGTAGTGCGCCGCGCCGGAGGTGATCTCGGCGTAGTTGTTCGCGAGCTTCTTCACCGTGAGGCTCGCCTCGGGGAGGAACGAGACGATGTCGAAGAGGGTCTTCGCCGAGACGGTGATGGCGCCCGGCTTCATCACCTCGGCCTGGTGCTCGCTGACGATCCCGATGTCGAGGTCGAAGGCGGTAACGGTGACGCCCGACTTCGTCGCGTTCACCAACACGTTGGAGAGGATGGGCATCGTGGCCTTCCGCTCGACGATGCCTTGCGCGCGGAAGAGGGCCTTCTTGAGTTCGTCGGCGGCGATGCGGAATTCCATGGTCGGGCGGGTGTAGCCCTGCCCTTTTCGGGACTCAAGCTGATCAGGCGTGGGCGAGGCTCCACGTGAGCGGGAGTCCACGTGACGGCCGCGCCCACGACTTCGTCCCTCGGGGACCGCGTGGTTCGTGCCCTGGCGGCCTCGGTTCGTGTGCCCTTGGCCGCGAGAAAATGAAAACGAATTCGCGGAGGAACCGGCGAGGGAAAGCGCTGTCGGTGCGCGGCGAGTTCCGCACTCACGCGGGCTCTTCACGGGAGAATCAGCATGAAGCGTTTCATCGTCGTCGTCGCCGCAGCATTCGCCATCATTGCCTCGATCGCCTTCGCGCAGTCCGTCACCACCGGCACCAGCGCGCCGGAGAAGAAGAAGAAAGACAACACCGCGGTGCTTCGCTCGACCGGGAGCGGAGACGAAAGTGCGGGCCTGCTCGGGTCGTTCGGCACGCGCGGCTCCGGCTCGGGCACGTTGGGTACGCCCGGAACCGGCTCGGGCTCGTTGGGCGAGCTCGGAACCAGCTCGGGTGCGAAGAAGGCGAAGACCGCCACCAAGCCGTGAGCGGGTCGACCTGAGGAGCACCGACTCGCTCGAAGGGCTGTTCCATCGCGGGCTGGGAGGCGCCCCCAACCCGCGCTGCGTGACGAGCTCGAGAGCCTGGGCATCGATCTCTCTCGAAGAAGCTCCCGCCGGCAGTCGCCCCCGAGAAGTGACGAACTGGTCCATGCAGATTCGACGAACTGGTCCTCCTCGAATGGACCAGTGACGGGCAGGGTGCGCACCTCCACGCACTCAAGGACTCCACCCATGCCCTCCATCAAGACCTCGCCCAGCCTCCAAGCCTTCAACGCCCTCTGGGACAAGGCGCGCGCCGAGGGGTCGGCTCAAGGCAACAAGGTCTCGTACGCCGAGCTCAAGGCTGCCTTGGCGCCGCTCCAGGCCGGCGGGCTGTCTCGCTTCGAGGCGCGGCACGTGGCGGAGACGCTCTCGAGCGACCCCGTGCTCACCGCGCCGGCCACCAAAGAAGCGCTCGCGTTCCTCAAGACGGTGGGCGCCGAGAAGCTCGATTCGACGACCGTCGAAGCGATTCGCGCCGACTTCTCGCTCCGCGCGTCGGCGCCGTTCAAGAGCCTCGACGTGCCTGGCCGCGAGGTGAAGAACACGCTCGATCTCCCCGACTCGGTGCAGCGCGCGATGAAACAGACCCACGAGAAGGACGCGGAGGCCTCGTGGGAGTCGGTGGTGACGAAGAAGGCGACGCTCGCCGGCCAGCCGGTCTTCATCGTGCACTACTCGTCGCTCGACGACGGGAACATGGACGCGGAGAAGGTGCGGGTCTTCTCCACCGCCGGCAAGGAGTTGGCCCACGGGGCGCTCTGGGACGGCATGGCCGGCTTCATGTGGGAGTGAGGCGTCACTTCTCCGGCGGACAACACAGGTGCATCAGCCGCCGCGCGTTCGAGGCGATCGCTTCGAGCGTGCCGACGAAGGTGGTGGCGTCGACCGAGAAGCGCCGCTCGCGGCCGTGCCACTCGCTTGTGACGATGCCCGCGTCTTCGAGCACCTTCAGGTGGCGGGAGACGACCGAGCGATCGAACGGCAGCTGACTCGACAGCTCGCCGACGTTCCCCGGGCCGTTGAGGAGGAGCACCCGGAACACCTCGAGGCGCGACGAATCAGCCAAGGCGCGCACGAAGGCGGAGTCGACGAGCGCCATCATCTCGTTCACCCCAGCGCGCGCTGACGGAGTCGGTCGTTTGGCCATCGCGGTTCGCGCCTTACCACGTCAGCGAAGCCCCAGCCGCGCGAGGCAGGCCTCGCTCCCGCAGAAGGGGTGGAGGAGCTGGCCGAGATAGCTCGTCGGGAGCCAGCCGGCCGTCGAGACGCCGACCTCGGTGGGCGCGGCGCCTCGTCGAAGCGTGCCGAGGAGCCGGTCCCACACGAGCAGCGTCGAGCCGTAGTTGGAGTTCGCCTCCGAGAGCTCGACCGCGTGATGGAGCCGGTGATGCCCGGGCGTCGAGAAGACCCACTGCCGTTGGTCGTCGAGGTCGAGGTTCGCGTGGCTGAGCAGCGCGACGACGGCTCGCATCGTCGCGAACGCCGCGGCGATGGCGGGTGGCACCCCGAAGGCCACCGCGAAGAAGGCGTCGATGGCTGCGTTGTAGGCCATGTTCACCGGGTGGATGCGCAGCGCGTTCAGCGCGTCGACCCGCTTGGGTTGATGGTGGGCGAGGTGAAAGCGCCACAGCCAGCTCTCGTGCGACGCGCGGTGGATGAGGTACTTGCCGAGGTCGGCGAGGAGGAAAGCGCCCAGCCCGCGAAGGAGGCCGTTGGCGAGTGAGCGCTCCCCAGGCTCCATGGCCGCGCCGAACAGCCCGAGCGTCGACACCACCGCGAGCTCGGTGCCCACCCGCGCCGCACGGTCCGGCAGCGAGGCGAGCAGCACGTACGTCAGATCGGTGCGCGTCTCGTCGCCTGGGCGCGTCAGCCAGTCGCTCCGGAACGGCCGACGACGCTCGAGCCAGAAGGTGCCCACCAGCACCGCCACCGTCACCGCGGTCATCGCGTGAGCGGGTGGAAGGCCGAAGGTCGACGCGGCGAAGGTGCTCAGCGCGCTCCCGCCGATCACCGCCGGAAGGACGAGGCGAGGGTATCGAATGTTCATGTGCACATATATGCACATGTCGAAACGTGCGCGCAACGCGAAGTGCTTGCGCCCGAGGAATCGAGCGCATCTCGGCCGGTTCGATGGCAGAAGCGTCGGAGATGCGACGGCGGAAGGAACCGAAGTGGCTGCAGGCGGCGAAGGCGCGAGGCGGCGTCTCCGAGACGGGTGACTTCCTCTCCCGGGCGCTCTCTCGCGCCGGAGTGCTGCCGCCCCAAGAGGCCGAGCGGGCGATTCGCGAGGGCCGGGTCGCCGTCGACGGGAAAGTGGTGAAGGTCGTGGTGGCTCCGCTCGAAGACGGCGCGGTCGTCGAGCTCGACGGAGACCGGGTCGACGTTCGGCCTTCCACCCGGGTGCTCGCCTTCCACAAGCCCAAGGGCCTCATCGTCGACGCGCGCGATCCCGAAGGGGTGGGCACCGTCTTCGAGCGGCTGCACGAGTTGTTGCCCACCGAGCTGCGCGGCTACGGCTGGCTCGCGGTCGGCCGGCTCGATCGAGACACCACCGGGCTGCTCTTCTTCACCAACGACGAGCGCTTCGTGGCGCACGCGACCGATCCCGACACCAAGCTCCCCAAGCGCTACGTCGCGACGGTGAGCGGCAAGATCTCGGACGTGAAGCTCGAGCGGCTGCGCGAGGGCGTCGACTTGGGCGACTTCGAGTCGCAGCCCGCGGCCGCCGAACGCCGAGGCCTCGATCAGGTGGTGCTCACCCTCACCGAAGGCAAGTTCCACCAGGTCAAGCGCATGCTCGGCGCGGTGGGGCTCGCGACCCTCGAACTCCATCGCGAAGCGGTCGGCGAGTACGTCATCGACGTGCCGGTCGATTCGCTCCGCGAGCTGCGCGACGACGAGATCGAGGAGCTGCTCGGCTACCAGCCTCGTCAGCGCTGAGGTGCCTTGGGCCCTCCGAACGTTCCGGGTGACGCGAGGTTCTCGACGGCTGTGCTACGGAAGGCGCCTCGCATGACCCCCACGCCTCCAGTCGTACCTCCGCAGCAGCGCATCTTCGGGACCTCGGCCGAGGAGCGTCGCCGAAACGTGCGGGTCATCGGCTCCCAGCGCTACCGCGTGCGCGATCTCTATTACACGCTGCTCTCGACCTCCTGGCGGGTCGTCATCGGCCTGGTGACGGCGGTCTTCCTCGGCATCAACGCGCTCTTCGGGTTCGGCTTCTTCCTCCTGGGAGGCGTCGCCAACGCCGACCCGCACAGCTTCTGGGACCACTTCTTCTTCAGCGTGCACACCTTCGCGACCATCGGCTACGGCTCGATGTACCCGCAGAGCCCGGGCGCCGAGGTCTTGATGACCATCGAGTCGGTCTTGAGCCTCTTCATGAACGCGATGGTGACCGGGCTCTCCTTCGCGCGCTTCGCCCGGCCGACGGCGAAGGTGACCTGGTCGAAGGTGGCCTGCGTGTGCGATCGCGACGGGGTGCCGACCTTGGTCATTCGGGTGGCCAACGAGCGGCTCAACCACGTGGTGGATGCGGCCATGAACGTCGCCATCATTCGCGGAGAGGTCACCAGGGAAGGCGAGAAGGTGCGGCGGGTGCACGATCTCCCGCTGCAGCGAAACACCTCTCCCTCCTTCATCCTCACCTGGCTGGCGATGCACCCCATCACCAAGGACTCGCCGCTCTACGGACTCGATGCGGGGGCCCTCTCGTTGCAGGAAGCGGAGATCGTCGTCACCCTCACCGGCCTCGACGAGACGCTCGGCCAGACCATCCACTCGCGCACCAGCTACGTCGCCTCGGACCTCCGCTTCGGAGAGCGCTTCGTCGACGTCATCGGCTGGCTGATGGAAGGCACCGAGCGAAAGCGCGTCATCGATCTCACCAAGTTCCACGACACCCAGCCGGCCTCACTGAGCCGTGAGGTGATGGGGTTGCCGTGAGCAGCTCGCTTGGCCGGCGTCGCCTGGCCGAGTACCGTCAGGTCGGCCGACCAAACCGAGGGTACGTTCATGGTTCGAATGATGGTGGTGGCGTCGATCGTTGTCGGTTGTGCGGGCGGGGCGGGGCGAGAGGGAGCGAAGGTCGATCCCCTGACGTACCAGGTGCCCGACTGCACGGAGTCGACGCTCGCGGCCACCGATCGCGACGACTTCTGGTCGGTGTCTCAAGCGCACCCTCGGTTCGCCGGGCGGTTCCTCGAGGGCACCAACGAGATCGTCCTGCTGACCGACCTCACTCCCGGCTCGGGCCTCGAGCGCGAGTTCCCTTCGGCGCAGTTTCGACGTGCCGAGTTCTCCTGGCGGCAGTTGGTGGAGGCGAAGTGTCGGTTGACCAACGTGCTGAGCGACGCAGAGGCGGTCTCACTCGACGCCGACGAGCGCTACAACCGAGTGACTCTCGCGATGGCCACGGAGGCCGGGCGTGCACGTGCCCAGGCGGTGGCGGAGCGGGTCGTCGCTCCCGCGCGCCTCGTCTTGGCCTCGGTGGAACCAGCCATTTCCTCGCTCAGTTCACCACCACGGTGAAGGCGGCCGCGCCCGAGTACGGCTCGACGACGAAGTAGTACGTCTGACCCGCGGTGAGCGAGAGCACCAGCTGCTCCGGTTCGTCGGTGAGCGCGAGACACGTTCCATCGCAGGCGGTGCCCACCCACATGACGACGTCGGAGGAGGACGTCTCGGTGAAGGCGTAGCTGCCGGAGGTGGAGGGCGTGAAGGTGAAGAAGACCTCGGGCTGAATCGCGGCCGAGAACGAGGAGCTGCAGGTGCTGGTGGGCATCACGTCGTTCACCGCGCCCGAGAAGGAACCGCTGACCGGCGTGCCACGGGTGAGCGCGATGGGGCTCGCGCACAGGTCATTCGACGGGGCGGTGACGGGCGCGACGGTGACGGTGTGGAGGCCGGCCTGGGCCGCAGCCGAGGAATCGACGGTGAGGAAGACTGGCGTCGAGGCAGTGCCGTGGAAGTTGAACGCGTTGGTCGAACCGAGCGCGGTGCACGAGGCCGGCGCGCCGCAGCTGGAGGACACGTACACCGCCGGTGAGAAGCCGGTCGACGAGGTGGTGACGCGGTAGTTCTGGGTCGCCGACGGGGTGAAGGAATAGACGACGTCGGGGCCGACGTACGGCTGGCCTCCGCAGATGGCGCTGGTGGCCCCCGCGTAGTCATTCGCACCGCCGAGCGAGTTCCCATTGGTTGGAACCGAGACGGTGAGCGGCGTCGGCGTCGCGCAGGTGTCGTTGGGCGGAGTGACGACCTGGTTGACGGTGACGGTGAAGGTGGTGGCGCCCGAGTACGGCTCGACGACGAAGAAGTACGTCTGGCCGGCGGTGAGGGTAACCGCGAGCTGCTCCGGGTCGTCGGTGAGCGCGAGGCAGGAGCCGTCACACGCGGTGGCGATCCACATCACCAGGTCGGAGCCCGAGGTCTCGTTGAAGACGTAGCTGCCCGAGGTCGACGGCGTGAAAGAGAAGAAGACCTCGGGCTGGACCGAGGTCGAGAAGCCGGAGCTGCAGGTGGCGGTGGGCATCAGGTCGTTCACCGCGCCGACGAACGAGCCAGTCACCGGGGTGCCGAGGCTGAGCGGCGTCGCGCTCGCGCAGAGGTCGTTCGAGGGACCGGTGACGGGCGCGACGGTGATGGTGTGCGTGCCCGCCTGAGTGGAGGACGTGGAGTCGACGGTGAGGAACACCGGCGTCGAAGCGGTGCCGTGGAAGTTGAAGCCGTTGGTGGACCCGAGGGTCGTGCACGAGGCCGGCGCGCCGCAGCTCGAGGAGACGTAGATGACGGGCGAGAACCCGCTCGCCGAGCTGGTGACGCGGTAGTTCTGCGTCGCCGAGGGCGTGAAGGAATAGACGACGTCCGGGCCGACGTACGGCTGCCCTCCGCAGATGGCGCTGGTGGCCCCCGCGTAGTCGTTCGCACCGCCGAGCGAGCTCCCATTGGTTGGAACCGAGACGGTCAGCGGCGTCGGCGCGGCGCAGGTGTCGTTCGGCGGAGTGACGACCTGGTTGACCGAGACGGTGAAGGTGGTGGCGCCCGAGTACGGCTCGACGACGAAGAAGTAGCTCTGGCCCGCGGTGAGCGAGAGCAGCATCTGCTCCGGTTCGTCATTGAGCGCGACGCAGGACCCATCGCACGCGGTGGCGACCCACATCACCACGTCCGAGCCGCTCGTCTCGTTGAAGACGTAGCTGCCCGAGGTGGACGGCGTGAACGAGAAGAAGACCTCCGGCTGGAGAGAGGACGAGAACGAGGTGCTGCAGGCGTTGCTGGGGCTCAGGTCGTTGACCGCGCCGCTGAAGGAGCCGCTGACGGGCGTGCCGAGCGTGAGCGGCGTCGGGCTGGAGCAGAGATCGTTCGTCGGCGCGGTGACGGGGGTGACGGTGATGGTGTGCAGGCCCGCCAGCGTGGACGAGCTGGAGTCGACGGTGAGGAAGACGGGCGCGCCAGCGGTGCCGTGGAAGTTGAAGGCCGGCCCACCGAGCGCGGTGCAGGACGCTGCCGAGCCGCACGTCGAGGACGCGTACACCGTGGGCGAGTAGCCCGAGGCCATCGTGGTGACGCGGAAGTTCTGGGTCGCTGCGGGAGTGAAGGAATAGACGACGTCGGGGCCGACGAACGACTGGCCACCGCAGAGGGCGCTGAGCGGACCGGTGTAGTCATTCACCGCTCCGATGGAGTTGCCGTTGGTGGCGACCGAGAGGGTGAGGGGAATCGAGGCGGCGCAGCTGTCTCCGTTCGGCACGCAGGTGAGGCCGTCGCCCGCGAAGCCCGCGTTGCAGGTGCAGGTCCGGCTGCCGGGCGTGTTCGCGCAGGTCGCGTTCGTCGAGCAGCCGCCGTTGTTCGTCAGGCACTCGTTGATGTCGGCGCAGGTGGTGCCGTTGCCGGCGAAGCCGGTCGCGCAGGTGCAGGTGCGGTTGCCCGGCGTGTTGGTGCAGATGCCGCCCGAGCTCGTCGGCGCGCAGCCGCCGTTGTTCGTCAGGCACTCGTTGATGTCGGTGCAGGTGAAGCCGTCGCCAGTGAAGCCCGTCGCGCAGGCGCAGGTGCGGTTGCCCGGCGTGTTGGTGCAGACGCCTCCCGAGCTCGCCGCCGCGCAGCCGCCGTTGTTCGTCAGGCACTCGTTGATGTCGGTGCAGGTGGTGCCGTTGCCGGTGAAGCCGGTGGCGCAGGCGCAGGTCCGGCTCCCAGGCGTGTTGGTGCAGAGGCCGCCGGAGGTCGTCGGCGCGCAGCCGCCGTTGTTGGTGGCGCACTCGTTGATGTCCATGCAGGTGAAGCCGTCGCCCGAGTAGCCGGTGGCGCAGGCGCAGGTGCGGCTGCCGGGCGTGTTGGTGCAGACGCCTCCGGAGCTCGTCGCCGCGCAGCCGCCGTTGTTGGTCGCGCACTCGTTGAGGTCGGTGCAGCTCACCCCGTCGCCGGTGAAGCCCACGTTGCAGGCACAGCTGCGAGTGCCGGGCAGGTTCGTGCAGGTCGCGTTCGTCGAGCAGCCGCCGTTGTTGGTCGCGCACTCGTTGACGTCGGTGCACGTCGTCCCGTTGCCGGTGAAGCCCGGGTTGCACGCGCAGGTTCGGCTCCCTGGGGTGTTGGTGCAGCTCGCGTCGGCCGCGCAGCCGCCGTTGTTGGTGAGGCACTCGTTGAGGTCGGTGCAGGTGACGCCGTCGCCCGAGAAGCCGGTGTTGCAGGTGCAGGTTCGGCTCCCTGGCGTGTTCGTGCAGGCCGCGTTGGCGGAGCAGTTTCCGTTGTTGGTCGCGCACTCGTCGAGGTCGACGCAGAGGCCGTTCTGTTCACGGAAGCCGCTCGCGCAGGTGAAGCCGCAGGTGCCAGTCGTGCAGGTCACCGTGGAGTTCGCAGGTGACGGACACACCGAGCAGCGCGAGCCACAGGACGAGATCGAGGTGTCGGAGACGCAGCTCTGACCGCAGGCGTGTTGGCCAGTGGGGCAGCCGCAGGTGCCCTGGGTGCAGGTCGCGCCCATCGGACAATCGGTGCTGAGCCGGCAGCCGGTGAGGCACTTCTTGGTGACCGGGTCGCAGAAGTAGCCCGCCCCGCAGCCCTGGCTCTGCAGCGTGCAGTCATCGGGGAGCACCGCGCAGCTGCCGTGGTTGCAGACCTGGCCCTGGCCGCAGAGGTGGCCGCACATGCCGCAGTGCTCGGGATCGGCGGAGAGGTCGCGGCATTGCGTCGAGCAGGAGCTCAGCGTGCCCGCGCACGGGTTCGGCGTGCCGGCGTCGATCGTCCCTCCGCCCGTGCCGCCCGCTGCGCCACCACCGACGGGGCCTCCACTCGAACCGCCGGCCGATCCGCCCGCGGTCGAGCCGCCTGCCGTGGAGCCGCCCGCCGTCGAGCCGCCTCCCATGGAACCACCCGCTGCGCCTCCCGCCGTCGAGCCTCCGGCCGAACCGCCGCTGGTGACGAACGGCCCGGTCGGCGTGCAGCGGCCGAACGAACAGGTGTCGCTGACCGAGCAGACGGAACAGGTCGCTCCCGAGCTTCCGCACGCGGTGAGGGAGAGGCCCGATTGGCACTGCCCGTTGGCGTCGCAGCACCCGGTGCAGTTGGTCGGCGTGCAAGCGTTGGGGTTCGTCGTGGGACAGCCGAAGAGGACGAGCGAGCCGACGACGAGGAGCGAGCCGGAGAACGAACGCATGGCGACGAAGCAGAGCCTTTCTACCGAGCACAATCCAGACTCAGCAGAGGGAGGACGCAGCTCGACCGTCGTTCTTTGCGTCGCAGGGTGAGGGCAGGCGTTCACTCGGTGGGGTCGTCATGCGGCGCTTCGGGGGGTGAGGCTGCGGGGACATCGTCGAGTTGGTCGAGCCGCTCCGCCCACAGCGCTCGGTAGTTCTCGAGCCAGGCGTCGAGCGCGCGAAAGCCGTCGGGTCGAAGCTCGTACACACGCTGCTGGCCGCGCGGCGTCACCGTCACCAACTCCGCTTCGCGCAGCACTCGCAGGTGCTTCGAGACGAGCGGTTGGGAGAGGCCGAGGGCCGCGACGATCGACCCGGCTGGCTTCGCTCCCTCGCGCAGACACTCCACGATGCGGAGTCGGTTGGCGTCACCGAGTGCAGCAAGCGTCGGGAGCATCGAGTCAATATGTCAGAGTGGTTATATAACGACAGAAGAATATATCTGGCGTGGCCTTTCACGAATGAAATTCGACCAGTTCGTCACAACGCAGCGCATTGAAGGTGCTGACGAGGAGTCCTATCGTGCCGCTTATGCAACGCGTCATTCGCTCCGGACTCTACGACCCCTCGACGGAGCGCGACAGCTGCGGCGTCGGCTTCGTCGCGCACATCAAGGGCCAGCGTTCGCACGGCATCGTCGAGCAGGGCCTCGAGGTGCTCTTCCGGCTCCGGCACCGCGCGGCGACTGGAGCCGATCCGCTCACCGGCGATGGCGCGGGCATTCTGATGCAGATCCCCGAGCGCTTCTTCGCGAAGGAAGCGGCGCGGCTGGGCTTCTCGTTGCCGGCGCGCGGCGCGTTCGGAGTGGCGCAGGTCTTCCTTCCGGCGGACCCGTACTCGCGCGCCGAGTGCGAGCGCATGTTGGCCGACGTCGTCGAGCAAGAAGGCCAACGCGTGCTCGGCTGGAGAGACGTGCCCGTCGACGCCTCGGTGCTCGGCCCCATCGCCCGCTCGGTGTTGCCGGTGATGCGCCAGCTCTTCATCGGCCGTCGCCGCACGGTGCCGTCGGCCTTCGAGCGAAAGCTCTTCATCATTCGCAAGCTGGCCGAGAACCGGGTGCGCACGAGCGGCGTCGACGGCGATGGGCGATTTCACCTCGCGAGCTGCTCGGCCGAGACCATCGTCTACAAAGGCCTGCTCCTGCCGGCGACGTTGCCGCGCTTCTATCGAGACCTGAACGACCCGCTGCTCGAGAGCGCCATCGCGGTGGTGCACTCGCGCTTCTCGACGAACACGTTTCCGACGTGGGATCTCGCGCAGCCGTTCCGCTTCATCGCCCACAACGGAGAGATCAACACCGTCCAGGGCAACCGGAACTCGATGCAGGCGCGGCGCACGCTGCTCCAGTCGGCGAAGTTCGGAGGCGGGCTCGAGCGGCTCTCGCCCATCATCGTGCCGGGCAAGAGTGACTCGGCGCAGTTCGACAACATGCTCGAGCTGTTGGTGCTCGGCGGGCGCTCGCTCCCGAACGCGATGATGTTGATGATCCCCGAGGCGTGGGAGCGCAACGCGCAGATGGACGACGCGCGGCGGGCTTTCTACCAGTACTCCAGCTCGCTGATGGAGCCGTGGGACGGACCGGCCGCGATGGCCTTCACCGACGGGCGGCTCGTGGGCGCGACGCTCGATCGCAACGGGCTCCGGCCATCGCGCTACGTCATCACCGAAGACGATCGGGTCATCCTCTCCTCCGAGGCCGGGGTCATCGACGTGCCCGCGGCGCAGGTGAAGCGGAAGGGGAGGCTCCAGCCGGGCCGCATGTTCCTCGTCGACACCGAGGAAGGCCGCATCGTCGAGGACGACGAGGTGAAGAAGGAGATCACCACGCGCTGGCCGTACCGGAAGTGGCTCGAGCGAAACGTCTTCACCTGGGACGACGTGCCCGACGCGGCGCCGCCGAGCGCGCACCATGGAGAGGACCTCGCGCGGCTGCAGCGCGCGACGGGATGGACCGACGAGGACCTGCGCATCGTGGTGGGGCCCATGGCCGAGACGGGCAAGGAGCCCACCGGCTCGATGGGCACCGACACGCCGCTCGCGGTGCTGAGCGATCGCGCGCCGTCGCTCTTCGACTACTTCCATCAGCTCTTCGCCCAGGTGACGAACCCGCCGATCGACCCCATTCGCGAGTCGGCGGTGATGTCGCTCGCGGTCGGGCTCGGCCCCGATGGCAACACCTTCGAGGAGACGCCCGAGCAATGTCACAAGCTGACGCTCCCTGGGCCGGTGCTGACGAACCATCAGCTCGCGCGCATCAAGGCGCTGGCGGGGAAGGGCGACTTCGATCCCCGCGTGCTCGACGCGACGTACGAGCTGGGGCTCGGCTCGGGCGCGCTCGAGCGGGCGGTGGACGATCTCTGCGAGGCCGCGGTGAAGGCGGTCGACGAAGGCCACGACATTCTCATCGTGTCGGATCGACGGGTCGACGCGCGGCGGGCGCCGATTCCTTCCCTGCTCGCGTTGTCGGCGGTGCATCAGCGGCTCGTGCGAGACGGCATTCGGCGGCACACGGGCTTGCTCATCGAGACCTCGGAGGTGCGCGAGGTGCATCACGTCGCGTTGCTCATCGGCTACGGGGCGGCGGCGGTGAACCCGTGGCTCTGCTTCGACTCGGTCGCGGAGTTGGTGAAGAAGGGTGAGCTCGCGCTCGACGCCGCGAAGGCCGAAGCGAACCTCGTGCACGCCTTCGACGAGGGGCTGCTCAAGGTGATGTCGAAGATGGGCATCTCGACGGTGCAGTCGTACCGAGGCGCGCAGATCTTCGAGTGCGTCGGCCTCGACAAGGGCCTCATCGATCGGCACTTCGCCGGCACCCCGTCGCGGCTGCAGGGCATCGGCCTCGACGATCTCGATCGGGAAGTGGCGGAGCGGCACGGGCGCGGCTTCGGGGAATCGACCTCCGACGAGGTGGTGCTCCCGTTCCCGGGCGGCAACTACCAATGGCGCCGCCGCGGAGAGCTGCACAAGTGGAACCCCGGCACCATCGCGGCGCTCCAGCACGCCTCGCGGTCGAACGATGCGCAGGCCTTCGCGCGCTACGAGCAGCTCGCCGACGACGAGACCCGCGGGTTGATGACGCTGCGTGGACTGCTCGAGTTCGATCGCACCATTCCGCCGGTTCCGCTCGAGGAGGTCGAGAGCGCGGCCTCCATCGCCAAGCGCTTCGTCACCGGCGCCATGTCCTTCGGCTCCATCTCGGCCGAGGCGCACGAGACGCTCGCGATCGCGATGAACCGGCTCGGAGGAAAGTCGAACTCCGGTGAAGGTGGTGAAGAGCCGCGCCGCTTCCCGAAGGACGCGAACGGCGACTGGCGTCGCAGCGCCATCAAGCAGGTCGCGAGCGCGCGCTTCGGCGTCACCACCGAGTACCTCGTCAACGCCGACGAGCTGCAGATCAAGGTCGCGCAGGGCGCCAAGCCGGGCGAAGGCGGGCAGCTCCCGGGACACAAGGTGGACGAGCGGATCGCGAAGGTGCGCTGGTCGACGCCGGGCGTGACGCTCATCTCTCCGCCGCCGCACCACGACATCTACTCCATCGAAGATCTCGCTCAGCTCATCTACGACCTGCAGTCGGTCAATCGCGACGCGCGGGTCTCGGTGAAGTTGGTGAGCGAGGTCGGCGTCGGCACCATCGCGGCGGGCGTGGCGAAGGCGGGCGCGGGCGGCGTCACCATCTCCGGCTACGAAGGTGGAACCGGCGCCTCACCGCTCTCTTCCATCAAGCGCGCGGGGCTGCCCTGGGAGCTCGGGCTCGCAGAGACCCAACAGGTGCTGGTGCAGAACGGCCTGCGCGAGCGGCTTCGAGTGCAGGTCGATGGCGGCTTGCGCACCTCGCGGGACGTGATGGTGGCGGCGCTGCTCGGTGCGGAGGAGTTCGGCGTCGCGACCGCGGCGCTCATCGTCGAAGGCTGCGTGATGTTGCGGAAGTGCCACCTCAACACCTGCAGCGTCGGCATCGCCACCCAGGACGCGAAGCTGCGCGAGCACTTCGCCGGCGATCCCCAGCACGTGGTGAACTTCTTCCTCATGCTGTCCGAGGGCGTGCGGCGGCACCTCGCCTCGCTCGGCTTCCGCTCGGTGGAAGAGGCGGTGGGCCGGGTCGATCGCCTGAGGGCGCGCACCGACGTCGCCCATTGGAAGGCCGCGCGGCTCGATCTCTCGCCCATCTTCTCGTTGCCCAACGCGCCCGATTCCGCGCCCAAGCGCTG
>Ga0268298_10001335_pt1 | contig 29322 bp, 21 predicted proteins | sample WWTPWeurt_MetaG_FD_194462 | JGI IMG/M metagenome (GOLD analysis project Ga0268298, IMG submission 194462) | Activated sludge microbial communities from WWTP in Nijmegen, Gelderland, Netherland - WWTP Weurt | ecosystem: Engineered > WWTP > Aerobic digester > Activated sludge | place... | reverse complement strand
TTGTGTATACCACGTGGGTAGATTTAATAAAGTTGAACTTTTGATCATTTGAGCAGTGTTACCGGAATAAAGTACCTGATTGACCATTAACTCTGCCAAGGCAGCGCATAATTGTTTATCCAATTCTGATTGTGAACCATTGTAAAAAATGCTGATCTTATCACCGATGATGCGAGTGACACCACCTGTATTTGTCATTTCCTCGCTGCTAAGTCCGAGATTACTTTGTTTGAAATCCTGTTGATTATTATAGACAAGAATATTTATTTTATCATCTACCTGATGATCGAGTCTTTTCTCCAGAATTGGAATTTGTCTGTTGGCGGAGACGGACACATATTTGGCTATCTCATTACCACCCTGATAAAAATAAACGCGAAAACGATCGTAATCGTAATAGGTCCAGACAAATTTCTGCAATTGGATACGGTTCTTTCCAAAATCCATTTGATGCCCGTAATTGAACTGGGCATTCAGGGAAAGTTTCACCAAAAAAAGAAATATAGCTGTTAATCTCAGGCTCCGCATAATTCTGCCTTTTAAAGGTACAGAATTTTGTGTGATGAAAAGCTCTTTTTTATGAAATTTTGGGTGTAAAAAATCTTCTTATTCAAGCAATTTAATGTCATCTATTGCGTTACCTGCAATTCCTTTGATGGAACCATAGAATTGGGTAGTGTTACTCAACACTTTATCCAGCTGCTTTTCGCGTTCTTTCCAAAGCTTTTCCATTTGTAATTTCTCTCTGGTAATGCTGTCTTTCATCGACAGAAAGCCTTCTACCACCGCCTCAATGTTCTGTCTGAATTCCACTCCGGTAAGGTAGTTGTAAAGAGTTGACATTTTATCACTCTTATTCTCCTGGCTTACTAGAGCTGAGTGAATTCTGATCAGACTGTCTCGTAACACAAAAGAAAGTGCTTTTGCCTCGGGAAAGCGACAGATCCACACTCCGTCCTTAAAACCGAATGAAGTCATATCCTTTGGAAGAACCTCCGTTACGATCACAGCGATATCTGCTTGTTGCGCCCTTCGGTCGTTCTTCAGCTTTTCGATCCATTCATTGGTAAAAGCTTTGGTTCTCTTGCTTTCATAAATGATCTTACCACAACTTACGCCGAGGCTGTTTTTTACAGTAAGAATGCAATCGGCTCCTTTTACACCTTTTGCTACTTCCTCAATAGAATCCAATGGGAAGGAGGAACGGAGCATATCTTCCAGGGCCAGTTCCTGAACCTCTCCCTGTAGTTGCATGCTTCCTTGTTCAGACTTCTTCTTCATTTCTTCGATCAGTTTCTTCTGATCATTCAGCTGCTTTTCGTATTCAGCCAAACGCATGGCATTTCTTTCCTGTTCTTGTTTTTGTATCGATTCGGCAAGTTGCGTTCTCTCTTCATTCAGTTTTTTCTGTAGAACGATCTCCAGCTCAGCTTCCTTGCTTTTTAAGGCCTGTTCTTTTTTGAGGAATTCCAGTTCTTTTGCCTGTGAAGCCTTGAGTTTTTCTTCTATCTCTCCATTGGAATCTTTCAGTAGTTTCAGCTGATTTTCAAAATCAATACTGACCGATCTTCGGATATTCTGTTCCAGTTCACTTTTCTGTTTTTTGATGGTTTCGTTGAACTGTTCCTTCAGTTCTTCCTCTTTCTTTCTGAAATCCTCTTCCCTTCTTTGCTTCCATTCTCCTGCTTCTTTTTTCAGTTTTTCCTGCAATTCCAGTTTCATGGATTCAGCCACCTCAAAATCATTTCCGCATTTGGGACATTTAACTGTTGAATTATTGCTCATAACCTGCCTTAATTAAGGGTGAATTTATGATATTATTTTTTTTTATTTGTCTGCACTTTTCAACCGTTTTAAAACAGCAGATCAAATGAAGGAATTAATTCTTGTTCGTCACGCCAAAAGTGATTGGGGGTCTGAGGTCCTGAAGGATATCGACCGTCCGCTGAACGAAAGAGGTTACCGAGATGCTTATTTCATGAGTGAATGGTTTTTAAAAGAAAAAACTAAACCTCAGGTCATTGTATCCAGTTCGGCCACTCGTGCATTGAGTACTGCCATGATCTTTGCAAGAACAATGGAAGCCGATGTGAAGAAAATGAGGATCACAGAGCAGATTTATGAATGTCATTCTTCTGACCTGATCAATTACCTCTCAAGTGTAGAAGATACGGTTGATTCGCTGATGGTCTTTTGTCACAACCCCTGTATCACGGAGGTTTGCAATGAATTAAGTGATGACGTTTTCATTGAGAATGTACCAACTTGTGGAATCGTACATCTCCGTTTTGAAATGAAGAGCTGGAAGGAATTGGGGAGTGAAAAAGGAAGCCTGGGTTTTTTCCGGTATCCCAAAGATTTTAGAAATACCGATTGAAAATAGAAAAAAGTGAAAAAAGAGATCCCTTATATCAATCGCGAGATCAGTTGGCTTTCGTTTAACGAACGTGTACTTCAGGAGGCTGCCGATAAATCTGTCCCGCTGATCGAACGCCTCAAATTTCTAGGAATATTCAGCAACAATCGCGATGAGTTTTATCGTGTACGCGTGGCTACGGTTCGCAGGTTGAGCAAACTCGGAAAGAAAGCATTGGCTTTTTACGATGAGGATCCCAAAGAATTGTTGACCAGGTTACAGCGAAGAGTGATTGAACAGCAGATCAATTTTGAAGAGATCTATACGGAGCTGAAGAATGAGCTTGCCGAAAACAATGTCTTTATCATCAATGAGAAACAATTACAAGATTCGCAACAGGAATTTGTGAGAGATTATTTCAATAAGGAAGTGAGTTCAACCTTGTTTCCGGTTATGATCGATGACAGCAAGGATTTTCCATACATGAAGGATAAGGCCAGTTACATGTATCTGAAACTTGAATCCATTTTACAAAAGCAAAAGAATAAATTCGCACTGATCGAAATTCCTTCCAAGATCATCAGTCGTTTTGTTGTTCTACCAAAACAAGGAAATAAACAATACATCATTCTGCTGGATGATGTGATCCGTTTTAATACAGATCAGATCTTTGATATTTTCGGATACCGTACTGTTGAGGCCTACAATATCAAACTTACCCGTGACGCAGAGCTGGACATTGACAATGATCTTAGTAAAAGCATGCTGGAAAAGATCAGTAAAAGCGTGAAGGCTCGCAAGCAGGGACAGCCTGTTCGATTTGTGTACGATGCCGCCATGAGCAATGACATGCTACGTTACATCATGAAGAAACTCGGTATGGCCAAAAAGGACAATGCCATACCTGGTGGCCGCTATCACAACTTCAAGGATTTCATCGATTTTCCGAATTTGGGTGATAAGAAGCTGGTGTATGATCATCCGGAGCCGATTCAACACAAGTACCTTGTGAACAATCCTTTTACTACTTTGAAAGTAGTGCGGGAAAAAGATATTCTCCTGCATTATCCCTATCACAGCTACAATCACATCATTAATCTATTGCGCGAAGCTTCTATTGATCCGATCGTAGAAAGTGTAAAGATAACTTTGTACAGGGTGGCAGATTCCTCTAAGATCGCAAATGCGCTTATCAATGCTGTGAAGAATGGAAAGAAAGTCACTGTGCTTGTTGAGTTGCAAGCAAGGTTTGATGAGGAGCATAATATTTACTGGGCAAATAAATTAAAGGACGAAGGAGCGAAAGTAATTTATGGCGTACCAGGATTAAAAGTCCATTCAAAATGCATACTCATTACAGCCAAGGATAAAGGAAAAATTGTGAAGATCGCACATATAGGCACCGGTAATTTTAATGAGAGAACGGCAAGGGTCTATACCGATTTTTCATTGCTGACAGCAGACAAACAAATAACAGAAGATATTACCAAAGTCTTTGATTTCTATGAAAATAATTTCAAGATCTACGAATTCAAGGAATTACTTGTAGCACCCTTCTTTATGCGAAGTGAATTGATCAAGCTTATCAATAAAGAGATCAGTGCAGCAAAACAGAAAAAGCGCTCCGGAATAATTTTAAAAATGAACAGTTTGGTGGATAAGGAGATGATTTCCTTACTTTACGAGGCAAGCAAAGCAGGCGTTCCCATCACATTGATCATACGAGGTGCTTGTTCCCTGGTTACAGAAGTAGATGGTTGGAGTGATAACATCAAAGCCTTCAGTATCGTTGATAAGTACCTTGAGCACACGCGCGTCTTTATTTTTCACAATGGAGGCAATGAACAGATCTATTTGTCTTCAGCTGATTGGATGAGCCGGAATCTCGATAGCAGAAGCGAGGTGGCTGTTCCGGTCAAAGATCCTGAGATAAGAAAACAGATCAAGGATATTATCAATATCCAATTGAGTGGAAATACAAAGGTCAGGATCATTGATAAAAAGCAGTTGAATACTTACAAAAGATCGAAGGCAGGAGAGAAGAAGGTCAGAGTGCAGGATGAAGTGTATGCCTATCTCAAACAGGATACTGAAAAGTTTCTGTCTAAGCATAAACCTAAAAAAACAATTCACGCCTGATGGTATTTGCAGCAATTGATATAGGGAGTAATGCCATGCGTTTGTTATTCTGCCGGGTGTATACCTTAGATGGCAAGCCCCACTTCAATAAGGAAGAGTTGATTCGAATGCCAATTCGTTTGGGTGAGGATGTATTTATGGGAGGAAAGATTTCGGATAGTAAATGTGAAAGACTGATCGGCACCATTAAGGGATTCAATGAGTTGATCAAGGCTTATGGGGTTGAAGCCTCAAGAGCTGTTGCTACTTCTGCCATGCGAGATGCTTCGAATGGTCAGGAGATCATTGCAAGGATAAAGAATGAAACAGGGGTCACGGTTGAAATTATTGACGGTAAGCTTGAAGCAGCTCTGGTTTTTTCCAATCATGTGGCGGAAATGCTGAATCCAAGGCATGCTTATATGTACATCGATGTGGGTGGTGGTAGTACGGAATTGACTTTGTATTACGATCAAAAAGTGATCGCAGCCAGATCATTCAATATAGGTACGGTGCGTATGCTTTTGGATAAGATCAATAAAGAGGAGTGGGAAGAAATGAAAGCCTGGATGAAGAAGAATACGTATGGAATTCATCCTTTAAGTGCGATCGGTTCGGGTGGAAATATCAATAAGATCTACAAAATGAGCGGGAAGAAGGAAACCAAGCACATGAGTTACGACAAGTTGAGGTCCATACATGAGATGCTGGCCTCCTATACCATCAAAGAAAGAATAGAACGACTGGATCTTAAGCCTGATCGTGCCGATGTGATCGTTCCCGCAGCAAAGATCTTCCTTTACATCATGAAACATTGCGAGATCGAAAAGATATTTGTACCACAAATAGGTCTGTCAGATGGATTGGTACATCAGATGTACGAGAAATATAAAAGTAAAAAGTCCTGAATTTGAAAAACGGCTTCATACAATTCATCTCATTTGGAATTACAGATGTTGTTGACATCTTCCTCGTTGCCATTATACTCTACATCGTGTATAATCTGGTAAAGGGAACCTCAGCGATCAATATTTTTATTGGCATCACTTTCATCTATGTAGCTTATATCATCATCAATGCATTTGAGCTTCATCTATTGTCTTCTATTCTCGGGAAATTTGTGAATGTGGGCGTGATCGTGATCATGATCGTTTTTCAGCAGGAGATCAGGAAATTCCTTCTCTACATTGGTTCCAATGAGTTTCTTAGAAGTATAAAGTGGAGGAATATCTTTCGTCTCAATTTTTCATCTGAAAGCAATCAGATCGAACTTGACATCAATGAGGTTGCAACTGCCTGTTTCAATATGGGTGCAGTGCGAACAGGGGCGCTTATCATCATTGCCCGAAAAAGTGACCTGAAGTCCATCATGAATTCCGGCGATGTGATCGATTCCACACTCTCAGCTCGAATGCTGGAAAATATCTTCTTCAAAAACTCACCTCTTCATGATGGGGCAGTGGTGATCAAAGACAACAGGATCATGGCTGCCAGATGCGTGTTACCGGTGACTGAAAAAGAGAATTTTCCGGCGCATTATGGCATGCGACACCGCGCTGCTGTTGGAATAACGGAAACTACAGATGCACTTGCCATTAGTGTGAGTGAACAAACCGGAGCCGTTTCTCTGAGTATAGGAGGAGAGATCAATGCCGGACTCAGTAAAGAGAAATTCCTTTACTTGCTGGAAAAGAACCTGCATTTCTGATGCTTAAAATCACAAGGTTTTTTATGGCAGTATCACAGAAAAAGATTAATTTCAAAAAAAATTAAGAATATGCAAATAGCAGAAGATAAAGTAGTATCGGTTTCCTATTATTTAACAGCAGGAAAAGCCGGGGCAAATGAAGAATTGGTAGAACAAACCTCACCGGACAGACCTTTCGTTTTTTTAAATGGATACGGTGCCGTTCTTCCGGATTTTGAAGGCGGTTTGAATGGAAAATCAAAAGGCGATAAGTTTGATTTCAGGATCAAGGCGGAAGCAGCCTATGGAAATTTTGAAAAGGATTATATTGTCAAAGTGGATAAGCAGTCTTTTATTGTAGATGGTAAATTTGATGATACAAGGATCCGGGTGGGTGAAGATATTGAAATGAATGATCAGGATGGAAATCAATTAGTAGGCCGCGTGAAGGAGATCACGGATGCCCATGTTGAAATGGATTTTAATCATCCTTTGGCTGGCATGGATCTTCACTTTGTAGGTGAAGTATTGGATGTGAGACAGGCCACAGAAGAAGAACTGGCGCATGGACATGTTCATGGTCCACACGGACATCATCATTAATAAAAAATTAAATTGAATTCAATAAGCTGTTACTAAAAGTAACGGCTTATTCTGTTTTCAGGAATTCCACATAGAAGGTACTGCCTTTATCCTTTTCAGATTCAAACCAGATCTTTCCTCCAAAACTGTTCATGATATTGCTTACCATGGCTAATCCGAGTCCTGAACCCGAACTTTTGGTTGTGAAATTAGGAGTAAAGATCTTTTCCTTCATTTCATTGGGAATGCCACATCCGTTATCGCTCACGCGAATGACATAGCTATTTTCATTGATCTCAGCACTGATCCTGATATGCGCGTCCTGCGTTTCCTTGCAGGCTTGTCGGGCATTTTTGATCAGATTGTTGAACACACGCAGAGCTTGTTCTTTATCTCCTTTCACCCACATTTCACTCAATGGAATTTCAATTTGTATATGCGCGTCTTTTCTTTCAAAAAGATTTACGGATGATTGGATCACCTCCATCAAATTGATCTTTTCTAGTTTGGTTCCGGGCAATTTCGCAAAGTTACTGAACTCTGTTGCTATAGCCGCAAGTGTATCGATCTGCTCAATGATACTGTTGCTTGCCTTTTGAAATTTCTCTTTGAAATCATCCGGATTTGAATTCATCACGTGCTGCAAATACTGAAGATTCAGTTTCATTGGCGTAAGCGGATTTTTGATCTCATGGGCTACTTGTTTCGCCATTTCACGCCATGCACTCTCTCTCTCACTTTGTGCAAGCAATCCTGCACTTTGTTCAAGTTTCAAAAGCATGTTGTTGTACTCCTGAACCAATTTCCCTACTTCGTCATTACTTTCCCAAACAAGGGTTTCATTCTGTTTTCCTAATGTGATGCCTGAGATCTGTTGTTGGATCAAGCGCAATGGCTTGGTGATGTATCCTGCTAGCACTAATCCGGCAAGGATACTGATCACAAAAAGGATCACATAAACGTTGATGAGTGCGCTGATGATATTTGATAATTCACTTGTTAAATTGCTTTGTCTCGCAAAATAGGGCAGGTTGATGAATCCGATCAGCTTGTTATTATCATTGAATACAGGGGTGTAAAGCGAAAGATAATTCAGTGTTCCTGCCTTTTCAGTAACACACATGGAAGAAGTTTTATTTTCCTTGATGGCAAAGTAAGCGCGTGGATTGGCAACGGGTGCTGCCAGTCCGAGTTCATACAATTTAAGCTGACTGGTGTTGAACAAACCACCTTCACTGTCAAAGAAGCTAATGTCCGAATGATACAATCCCGAGTATTCCTGTAATTTCAGATTGATCAACTCTCGTTGTGCTGCATTAAAAAGTTCATCGGGTTTGAATTGCGTTGTAAACTCATTGAAGATCGCTTGTGTCTTTTCTTCCAGTGTCTTTACATTTTCCGCTTCGAATTGATCTGTAACAAGTTTTCCTGATGTGATCCCAACGGCCGACATGGCTAGTAACAACAGAAGAATGATAATGGTCTGTATCCTTCTGGTTAATGAAGAGGACCTGAACTTGGAAGTAAAGAAAAGGGTATATATGAAATAAGAGAAGAAACTGATGGAGGAGAAGAATAAGAATAAGTAAGAGTTATAAGTGAAGTAATATTCCCAGTTCTTGATCTTTTCAGAAATGATAATGGTCGAAGTTTCATCCGGGGTGAAGAAATGATGATTGAAAGAAACTTCTGATTTACTAAGCGTGATGGAGTCTGCGAGGTTGAATGGATAATTAATTTCTCCGTATTTATTGATCCTCTGTCCTGCCCGGTAAACAACGTGTGGCAGACTTTTTAATTTCTCATTCTTTTGTTGCGATGCATCCAGTAATAGATCAGGGAATGTGCCCATTTCTTCAAATTGTTTTTTCTCCATGAGGATGTACAGATGCAATCCGGCAATTTCGATCTTGCCGATATAACGGGTATTCTTTAAATGTCCGCTCACAAAGAACAGCTCTTTACTTATGGTGGAGTCAGAGTAGAATTTTATCTGGTCTTCAAAAAATCCTTCATTCATTAGAATGGCTTGTGATGGATCCAGTAATGGTTTACATTCGTTGTTGAAGAGTGAAAAATCGATATTGTATGTTTTAAAATATCCTTTGAAATACCGGAGTTTTAAGAATTGGTCTATTTCCTTTTTTGTTTCCGGTAAAATATTAATGAGTGCTTCCAGATTTTTGTCAGAACGAATCTTTTCAGGAAGTGCGGAAAATTCATTCTCAAGATAAGCATCTTGTCTCTCACTTAGTTTATCAGCAAGATAACTTAATTCTGATCTTTGATTGATGGTGATGTAGTGATTGAAGATGCCTGCGCCGGTTATAGAAAGAAATGCAATTAGAAATCCGAGTCCAAGTGAAAATCGCTGAAAACGAAGTTTTACCAAAGAGATCAGAAAAAGAGAGAATAAGAGCGGCCAAATTGTTTCAATCAATGTTTGTTCTTTGTCTGTGAAATAAAGTCCTGCTGAAACAGGCAGCATGCAAAGTGCAAGCGAAGTATAAGATCTCCAGCCAGTGCCTTTCAATAAAGCGGATGCCTGATACAATAGAAGGAACACGGTTATTGCATTCAGGGCAAGTGCGCCTAATCCACAAAGGGTAGGAGCATCAATGCTGCTGATGCTTAAGAGATCAAAGGAGAGTGTTGAATTGGCAACAAGACTTTTGATGCTGTGATTGAATTGCCAGGCGGTAAGAAAACAGAGCAACAGAAGAATGACAAGTTTGATCTTTGATTGCATTCCTTCTCTTAAATTCTTCAACGAGAAAAAAAGCAGTAGGGCAGTGTACAAGAGGAAACAGGAATTGAATAAAAGATCCGCCAAAGTAGGATTGAAAAAGGAATGTCCGTCACCGAAGATCCTTACATCATACAAAAAACTTGATCTTAAAAAAGAAGGGGCCCATCCTGCTAAAAAAATAATCCTTATTAAAAGCGCGGAAAGAAAAAGGATCGTGCCTTTTTTCAGTGAAGGGTTTTGTTGGAGGTCAATTAGAAAAGCGAGATACAAGAATAAAATACCTGTTAGCAATAGAAAAGCACAAGTGCCACCGTAATCTGAATACGAATAATCTTCTTCTGAACTAGTAATTGAAAAGAGTTTTTCACCTCGTAATTCAACATGAACACCTTTCGTTTTGTCTTTGCTGAATTCGATCTCAGCCGGTAATCCTATCCAATTCGTGAATTCGTTTTTCAGGTGGTTGTTCCTCACATCATAATCGGGTTTGATGAGACAAAGTGAAAATGCGGTAAGACTATCCTTTCTTATTTTTTTAAATAAGTAATAACCTCTTTTTATTTCAAGCATTCCGTCTTTTCGGGTTCCTGATTGAAGCGTATCACTCAAGGGGATCTGTGAATTATTCCAAAAGAGGCCGGCGCCGTTGGATTTTAATAAATAGATCCCTATCTGTTCTTCCTGAAACAAACGATAATATTCCTCTCTGTCAATAGAACCTGCATGATCGATCAATCTGTAGAGTGCATCTTCACATACCTGCAGTTTCTTTTCCATTCGAGTTGAAGCAAGTGCTGCAAGTTCATTCAGGTCCTTGGATCTGTAGCTGTGAAACAAAAAGGAAAACACGATCAGTATCAGACCTGAAAAAGTGAAGAACCAGTAAGATTTATGCCTGATCATGTAACCTAGCAAATTAAGAAAAATAATGTGAAAATAAGGCAAAATTTATACGTTTAATGAACTTTTTGCCGTTATATTTGTAATTCTGATAAAACTAAACTATGGCACAGCCTACAAAGGGATCTTCTGCAACTGTTAAGGGATTGAAGCAACCAACCTTCCCTGAACTATCTACAACTTTCAAGTATTTTCCTTTTCTGACACATAAAATGGCAATGATACTTGTCGGTATCGTTGGGTTTACTTTTTACATCACTTCCATTAACGGGGAGTATGCACTGGATGATGGTATCATCATTCACCAGAATGATCACGTGATCAAAGGATTCAGAGGGATAAAAGATATTCTCACAAAAGACGCATATGAAAGTTTTTACAGAAGAATGTGCGCTACCGATCAGCTTGCGGGTGGTCGTTATCGTCCGCTTTCCGTTGTGAGTTTCGCTATTGAGCAGCAATTCATTCATCCTTATCGAACCGGTCTCTACATGAAAGTAGAAGACTCCAATAAGAATGGAGTGTTGGATAAAGACAAAGTAAATTATATCACTCCTTGTGGCAGACCGGAAACAAACTACGAGTACAATGAATCGATCGATGTGAACAACGACGGTATTGTACAGGCTAATGAGTGTTACACTTGTTGGGATCAGAATCAGAATTTTAAAAATGATTTTGAAGAGGATTTAAACGTAGACGGAGTTTTTAACGAGGTGGATTGTCAGGTTTATGGAGCAAAGGTTCGGCACTTCAACAACATATGGACCTTCGCATTGGGTTGCGTTTTCCTGTTCCTTGTTTTCTCTAAATGTTTCTTCCGTACCAATCAGGATCTGGCTTTGATCTCTGCATTGCTTTTCACCATGCACCCAATACACTCGGAAGCCATTGCGAATGTGAAAAGTCGTGATGAGATCTTCTCCTTGATATTTGTTTCGCTCACATTCCTCTATTCATTCAGATACCTGGAAACAAGAAAAATGAAGGAATTGATCTGGGCTTCCGTTATGTTCCTTCTTGCACTGCTTTCAAAAGAGTATGCCATCATGCTCCTTTTCCTCGTACCAATGGCTGTGTACACATTCACCGATAATGATTTTGACATCAAAACCTTTACTAAAACTCCTGAATTCAAATTAACTTTCAGGATAGGGTTGGTGTTCGTGATCTGTGCTGTAGTGATGCTGTATATCAAACGTGATTTTGACATGCACGCAAGACCCGATTCAAAACCTATTAAATCATTCTGGATCTTCCCATTCCTTTACATGCTGGTGGGAATCTTTATGATGGGAGCTAATAAGAAAAAGAATTTTCAGACTTTAATGAGCTGGTTCTATTTCATTATGCTCTTCTATTTGGGAATGCGTTTAATGGCGGTGAAACTGAAACCCGGAGTACCGGATACTGAGATCCTCAACAATCCGTATTTACTTGCAAATGGAGAAGAACGTTTCTGTACAAAAGTTTACGTGCTGATGAAATACATCTGGTTGCAGATCTTCCCGCATCCGCTATCTTCTGACTACTCGTACAATACAATTGACTATAGACATTTCACAAGCTGGGATTTCATTCTCTCTTTAATACTTCATTTGAGTATGGTGGTAGCAGCGATCTATTATACACTGAAAAAGCACATCATTGGGTTTGCCTTGATGACCTATATATTCTTCGCCTTGCTAATTGGTAACGTATTGATGGATATCGGAGCAACAATGGGTGAACGTCTTATCTTTCATTCATCGATTGGATTCGCCATCCTAAGTGGCTACTTCCTCTTGTGGCTATTCGATCGCTTCTCCAAAGTTTCATTTGGCATGAGCAAAACAGTTTTAACTGCCTTGTTACTAATTGTCGGATTCCTTTACGGATGCAAGACGTGGGAGAGAAACTGGGACTGGAAGAATGACGTGACCTTGTTCTTGAAAGATGTTACCCATAAACCACATTCTGTTCTTGTATTAGGAAATGCGGGTGCACGTTGGGTGGATCTTGCCGATACGAAGGAAGTAACAGGTATCAATGTGCCGGGCCAGGATTCGACTAAATACAACGATTATAACGGAACACTGAAGATCACGGATGAAGAAGTGAAACAAGGTGGATACAGGAACAAACGTGAGGCCGCACTTTACAAAGGAATAAAATTCCTGAAGCATGCGATCGAACTGCACCCTCGCTATGTGAACGGTTACCTGAATTTGGGTTTGGCTCATTTTAAATTGAGGAAAGATTTCGAAGCACTTTACTATTGGAAAATGGCGGAACGCTTGTATCCGAACAATCCTTATCTGCGAAATTATTACATGGTGTATTACAATGATCTGAAGAATCGTGGATCCATGGCCTTTCAGAGAGGTAGAATGGACAGTGCTGCTATCCATTACAGAGCGGCCACTATTCTGGATCCAAGCAATGCAGAAGGATGGTATAATTTAGGAGGTTCGTATTTCAACAGTGGACGATACCCTCAGGCAAAAGCGTGTTGGGACAGAGCTTTGCAGATCAATCCGAACTATGCGGACGTGAAAAAAGTATTACCAATGATCACGCCTCAGATGTTAGGTCAGGCTCCTGCAGTGAATGTTGTGCCTCAACCGGTTCAAAGACATTGATGAAATTTTTTTTTCTGATAGGACTGTTACAGATCACTGTGTGCTCTTTGAACGCACAAGAAATTGGGTTTGGAACTGACACTATCGGAAAGAAAAGCAGCTCTGAGAACATTTATAGTCGGCATTTATTCAGTGATAGTTTGGCAAGTACTTTTTGTATTGTGATAAAAAAAGAAGTTAAGTCACACAAGCATTTGGAACATAGCGAGAATGTTCTTGTTTTGGATGGAGAAGGAAACATGAAGTTGGGCGAAAAAGAATTTAAAATTAAAAAAGGAGATGTTGTGTTCATCCCAAAGAATACGGTTCATTCAGTAAAGTCAGTAGGAAAAGATCCATTGAAAGTAATTAGTGTTCAAGCTCCTTTTTTTGACGGAAAAGACAGGGTAATGATCGATTGATATGAGAAAGTTATTTGTATACATAAGCGGTTTATTTTTTATTACTGGAAATGCTCAGACAGTTTTCAGTGAACGTTTTGGATCACTCTCTCTTTCTTCCCATACTGCAGGTAGCACAGTAAGTCAATACACACTGGTGCCGGGCAACTTCAGTCTCATTCAGGATAACAATGCAAATAATATCGGGAACCTGAACAATTACAATGTGCCCTTTCATGTACCTGTGCTAAAGAACAGTGGCTGGGTTGTTGCCTACAATGCAAATGTGAATGATACGTTTTTGGTTAGCACAAGCTGGTTCGATAACAATACATTAAGCGCTGATCGCTGGGTCATTACACCAACAGTGAATATCAGCGCTAATACAATACTCACGTGGATGGCTATGAGTCCGGACCCCGTTAGTCCTGATGGATACGAAGTTTACGGCACCAACAAAACCGGTTCACTTACTGCCGGCGATTTCACTATTGGAGATAAATTATTCTCATTGGCTGATGGAAATACCAGTGGAGGAGGAGAGAGGTCGAGTTGGACTCGCAGGTCGGTTTATCTTGGTTTATTTCAGGGACAGAATCTTCGTTTTGCGTTCAGGAATAATTCCAAGAACATGTATCAGCTTTGGATCGATGATATTGAAGTGATCAATCAGTCAAAATCAAGAGACGCACAAGTTTACAATATTGCCGCAAAGAAATATTTCCTGATCAACACACCTCAGACTTTGGTTGCGGAAGTGAAGAATACAGGAGCTGTGAATATCAATACGCTTGTTCTGAATTACAAATACGGAAATTCTTCTGTCAATTCGCAAACCTTTGTGTTGTCAAGTAGTTTAACTGCGCTTCAAACACAAACCTTCGTTTTTCCTCAGACCTTCAATTTCACATCAGCCGGATTGTATGATTTGAAAGTATGGTTAGGCGCTGTGAATGGGTCGAACGATGAAGATCTCAGCAATGATACCTTAAAGATGACTGTTACTGCATTAGCAAGCGCTCCAACAAAGTCAGTGCTGGTAGAACAATTCGTGAATGCCTATGATGGTGAAAGTCCGGATGCGCAGGAAAGAGGTTTGTCCTTACAAAATGCCGGAGCAGTGGTTGTGAATATTCATGACGACGATCTGCTGGAAGCAACCGAAGCTGGAACATTGATCAATAATTACAAAAAGATCAGTTCTAGTGCATTGATCGACAGAGTTTATTTTCCTGATCTGAAAACGAGTGCGATCAGAAGAACACAGTACTACGACAAATTCATTTCGCAGAGTGTTCAGTCCAGTCCGGTGAAGGTGAGCATCATGAATGTGAATTATTTTCCCGGCACCAATGCACTTTCTTTTCAGGTGAACGCAGAATTTTTCGGACCTGTAAAAGGAGAATACAGGATCGGAGCTTATTTGGTGGAGAATAATGTTTACGGAAATAAGACCGATACAACGGTGAATGGCTATAATCAGTTGAGCAATTATTACAATGTCCCTTGGTCACCGTATTATCAATTAGGGTATTATTCAGTCCCGATGAATGCCCATGTGCTGGATGCCTGGAGATTCAAGCATCAGAACGTACTCGTTCATTTATTTGATGGAACGGATGGAGTAGGGGGAATAATTCCACTGAATGGTGTAACAACAGGGCAGATCTTTCAAAAGAATTATCTCTACACAGTTAATACCCCTACCGGAATAAGCAAATTCAATCCTGATAACATGTACATTGTGGCTTTTGTTGCTGAATATGATACAGATCTAACAAAGAAAGATGTTTTGAATGCAACGAGAGTGAAAATGACAGCAGGCGCGGAAGTAATAGGGGTGAAGGAAGTAGCTCTCAATGGAAAAGTGAAAGTCTATCCGAATCCGACACAATATGAGGTTAGCGTTGATCTAGGTTCTTACAGAGGAAATGTAGGGGTCGAGATAAGCGATGCGCTTGGAAAAGTGGTACTTAAGTCCAAATTTCTTTCTAATGGAATAGAAAGGAAGCTGGATATTCGCGATCTGGAAGAAGGACTTTACTTCCTGACAATTGAGCAAGGTTCCGAAAAATCGACCATTAAGCTTTTAAAACAAAAAGCAGATTAAATAAATTTTATTACCTTTGTAGTGGTAATTAACCTGCGGATGTGGCGTAATTGGTAGCCGTGCCAGACTTAGGATCTGGTGCCGAAAGGCGTGGGGGTTCGAGTCCCTTCATCCGTACACGATAAGTGCAAAAGTCCCGCGAAAGCGGGATTTTTTATTTGGATGGATGCATGAAGCTTGCTTCAATGCAACCATACGAATAAAAAAACAGATCCGCTAGGATCTGACTTTTGCATTTGCAACCGACGGATCGTAAGGGACCTTTGCTTGCAAAAATCCCTTCATTCGTACTTAACCGGAAAGCCCCTGATAAAGTCTTATTTATCAGGGGTTTTTGGTTCGATAAAGTAGCATCGAAGTCAAAAAACAGTTCGTTTTCAAGTAGTTACTCGTTCGAGTTCTGAAGGGGATTTAGTATTTTTAAGGCCTAGTATTTATTAAAATGGAAAAGGGAAAATATTTTCTGAGCTACGTAGAGCCAAAAACAAATATTTAAAAACTGATAAGTACCGCCTAGCCACTAGTTATGTGCAATTTGTTCCCGAAGAGTTAAACAATCAACTTATAAAAAAATAACTTAATATGAAATGGTATGACATTATTGCTCCGATTTATGATAAAGCTATACGAAGTTTATATCTTCCTTATCGACAAAAAGTTGTTGAGTCCTTACAACTCCAAGCTGGCCAAACAGTTTTGGATGTAGGCTGTGGTTCGGGTTTAAACTTTGAATTAATCATAGATGCTATTGGACCACATGGAACTTTAATTGGGGTTGATTTCTCAGCTAAAATGCTTAAGCTTGCACAGCAAACAATTGATAAGCATGGCTGGAAAAATGTTTTTCTGCTACAGCAAGATGCAACCAAACTAAATTTAAAGGAACTTAATATTCATTCAGGCAATGACATTCGTATTGACAGGATTCTTTGTACGCTTGGATTATCGGTTTTCCCTGATTGGCAGCTTGTATTCGAAAAATCGTTTAGTTTATTGGGACCCAACGGTAAGTTTGGCATAATGGATCTGTATAATAGTGAGAGGACATTTCAGACCCGAATGGTCAACTTTTTTGCCGACTCAGATATCTCTCGAAAGGTATGGGAACCGCTTCAGAAAATAAGCACCAATTATTTTTGGGAACGACTACCCTTAATGCATGGAAAAGATGTTGTAATAATTGCAACTGGTAATAAGCTTTGATTAGTAAGATTGCCTTAACCTAAAAATGAAATCTGCACATCCCAGTAATGCTAGCATAATAATGTATTAAAGGCAATGCTACGATAAACATTCAATTACGAAATGACCGAAACCCTAGACAAAATATTAAATCACCTCGGCATTAGTTCGACAGCTTCAAAAAAATTGTTTAAGGACAAATCTGTAATTAAAGAATTGCCGAAGAACAAAGACATTTTTGTGGAGCGAAAGAAAAACGAATTTGAATATTTTTTAATTTCGGGAGTTACTCATCGTTACAATATTTCAGATAAAGGAGAAATTGTAACTACAGGTTTTTATATAGGACAATCTGTAATCACGCCACATTTTGCCCGCACCAATATGAGCAAAAGTATTTTCAGTTTGCAGTCCTTAACGGATATTGTGTTAGCTGAAATACCCGTTGTTGAATTAAATAATTTAAGAAACAGTAACAGGGAGTTTCAAGAATTTGGACAAAAAACAATTGAAACAGAATTAACAAAAACATTTTATAACGAAGTTGTTTTTCGTTCCTATAGTGCTAAAGAACGACTACTCGAACTCCGTAAGCAATGTCCAAACTTGGAAAACCTTATTCCACATAATATCATTGCATCTTATTTAGGTATCACCAATGTGTCATTTAGCAGGTTAAGAAGAGAGTTAACCAAGTCTTGACGATTTTATCAAATGATAACATCTTTGTTTTTTATTGCCCCCACTTTTGCATCATCAAATAATTTAAACAATTATAAAAATGAAGCAAATATTCTCAGCGCTAGTCTTGATTTCTCTTTGGAGCAATGCAAGCGCACAATCAAACGAATTAAAAAAACAAAGCAAAATGACAAATCTAATCGACAACCAAGGTGACAAACTTTTCTCAACAATTTATCCAAACCTTAGCAAGGAGACAATCATATTGTTACATGGTGGACCTGGCTTTCCAAGTGATTTATTAGAAGTCGTAGAAATTTTTAAGGATAGTTTTCAGATTATCACCTTTCACCAGAGAGGAACAAAACAATCGCCTTGTAAAACCAAGGATTATTCAATGAATGCTTACATAACAGATGTTGATGCTGTTGCCAAATTTTATGGTATACAAAAATTTCATCTATGGGGTCATTCATGGGGCGGGCTATATGCTCAGATATATGCAGACAAGCATCCTGAAAATTTATTGAGTTTATTTCTATGTTGTCCGGGTTCAGGGACAGGAATTGAATGGAAGCAAACAGAAAAAGAAGTAATGCAATTGAATAAATCTAAATGCACTTCAGGTCAGTGGATGAAAATGGGAATGAACAATGTATTCGGTATGCTTGGTAGTGATAATGCTTACAAGCGACTTTTCAAACAGGTGATGAAAAACTATAATGAAGACTTTGTAAAAACGGAAGATTTAGGGATAGATTTTGGAAATTTGAAATCTGCACCTATAAATAAAACTAGACCAGAAATTTTAAAATATCCTATTCTAAAAAAACAGGAGAACCCAAAATACAAAATCACTCTAATTTATGGCGACCAAGACATCTATAAATCAAGTAAAGACTTCGTAATAAATCGTTACCCCACAGCAAAAATTTGTGTAATTAAAAATTGCGGACACATTCCTTGGTTACATAATCCAGTAGACTATAAAGAAATGTTAAGAACGCATTATAATTAAATAAGCCCAGCCACAAATATTAGATTTTTGTCAGAAATAAATTTAATGCTCTTTTATAACATTACTGGAAATTCCGAGCAAACTGACCCCACTTCTTCGGTCGTAATTGACCCCCTTGATTCCGGAGTAAATTGACCCCAGTGTCCGGACCAAATTGACCCCCTGTTTTTGTGAATTGATCATACTGTTTTATCATGATTTTCTTGATTACTAAAGTTGTAAATAGCTTATAGTAAATATAGAAAATAATGGCGAATAAAACAATTAGTATGAGCAAAGTACGAAACATCATTAAACTCTATTCCCAGGGAATAGGTAAAAAGAACATCGCAGAGAGGTTATCCCTTTCAAAGAATACTGTAAAGACCTATGTAAAGAAGTTTCTTAAGCTGGGCAGATCCATTAATGAACTTCTCGACATGAGCGATCAGGATCTAAATAATTTGTTTAATCCGCCAACACAGCCAAACAAGCCAATGCGACTTGAAAAGTTGCAGGAGTTCTTTCCGTTAATGGAAAAGAAGCTTCGCAGAAGAGGAACCACTGTTGGAATGCTATATAGGGAGTTTAAACAAAACAATCCGGATACATATGGAGAAACATCATTTTACTATTACTATGGATTGTGGAGGAAGAAGATCAGTCCGAGTATGCACATCGAACACAAGGTTGGAGACAAAGTGTATGTTGATTATGCAGGAGAGAAATTGCCATACGTGGATGAAGACACAGGAGAAGTAAAGCAGGCAGAAGTGTTCGTAGCGATATTAGGATGGAGTCAGTATGCTTATGTGGAAGCAATGAAAGACCAAACCCTGGAAGAATTTATTGCAGCCTGTGAGAATGCTCTTCATTATTTTGGAGGAGTTCCGCTGGCCATCGTACCGGATAATTTAAAATCAGCTGTGTTCAAAGCAAGTAATTACGAACCACAGCTGAACATGAACTTCAAGGCTTTCGGAGATCATTACGGAACAACAATACTTCCCACGCGCTCAAGAAAACCAAAAGACAAAGCACATGTAGAAAACATGGTGAAGATAGCTTACCAAAGGATCTATACTCAGTTGGATGAAAAGAAGATATTATCACTCAAAGAACTCAATGTGGAAATGCATAAGCACCTAGTAGTGCATAATGACACAAAGCTCACCGGCAAGGAAACATCAAGAACAGATCAGTGGATCGTTGAACGTCCCTCACTTCAATCATTGCCGCAGAAGCGTTATGAGATGAGAAACATGAAACAAGTAACGGTAATGAAGAACGGACATGTTTATTTAACGGAAGATCAGCATTATTACAGTGTGCCATATCAACTCATCACTAAAAAGCTTCAGATGCAATACTCGCGCTCAACGGTAAATCTGTACCTGAACTATGAGGTCATTGCTTCACATCCAAGAGTTAGAAGTCCACACAACTACAGCACGATAGCGGAACACCTTTCTCCCAATCACAAATACCTTACTGAATGGAACCCTGACTTTTTCATTGAGAGGGCAAAGGCAATCGATCCAATAGTAGAGATCTACATAAGTGAAGTGTTGGCCAAGAAAGAACATCCTGAGCAAGCCTATAAATCCTGTAATGGCATCTTGTCTTTTGCAAAGCGCGCAGGAGAACAAAGATTGATCAACGCTTGCAAGCGAGCTCATGAGATCGGTTATTACAATTATAAGATCATTGAAGAAATTTTAAGACAGAACCTTGACAGATATGAGGAGGACACACAAGTAGTGCATATGCCTGAGCACGAGAATATACGTGGAGGAAATTATTACAACTAAAACCAAATAAAAAACCAAACAATATGAATGACATCTTAGAAAAAATGAGAAAGATGCGTCTTGCCGGGATGGCAAGAGCATTAAAGTTAACAATGGAATCAGGAAAGAATGAAAAGTTCACACCTGATGAACTCATCACGCATCTGATAGAATCAGAATGGGACGAGCGATACAATCGAAAGCTGGATCGTTCTGTTCATGCTGCTCGCTTCCGATATAAAGCAAGCGTTGAACAAATGGATTTTGCCGATAATCGTTTGGATAAAAATCAGGTCTTGCGGTTAGCAGATTGTGAGTTCATCAAACGAAAAGAGAACATCATTATTACAGGAAGTACAGGCATCGGAAAAAGTTATTTGGGTTCTGCACTTGGTCATCAGGCATGTTCCCTTGGATACAAAGTGCTTTACCAACACAGTACAAAATTGTTCGGCAGATTAAAAGTAGCTAAGGCTGACGGATCCTATTTAAAGGAGCTAGCTAAGATCGAGAAGCAGCATTTACTCTTTATTGATGATTTTGGCTTACAACCTTTGGATGCACAGAGTCGTTCAGCGCTTATGGAAATCATTGAGGACAGACACGGAAAGTCATCTACTATATTTACCTCTCAGGTGCCGGTTAGTAAATGGCACGACATTATAGGGGAGCAAACTATTGCCGATGCAATCCTTGATCGTATCGTTCATGACGCACACCGTATTGAAATGAAAGGCGAATCTTTAAGAAAGAAACGTGGACCCCGCCTCACTGACGGGCTGGCTAAAACCGAAGAAAAAATTGAATTGGAAACTTTAAAAAACTAACTTAGCCTTAAAATTGTAAAACAGTTTTGATCAGCATAAAAAACATAGGTCAACAAGGGGGGTCAATTTGCTCCGAAGAACAGGGGTCAATTTGGACTGAAGAGAAGGGGTCACATTGTCCGGAATTTCCAATGAACACCGGATTAACAAATAATGCAGTTCGTGCCATTGCAATTAGCAGTGCTAATATTTTTGCAGGTACTGCCGGAAATGGAGTATTTCTTTCAACTAACAATGCCTCTAATTGGGCTCCCATCGTATCTGGCATCACAAATTCAAACGTAACATCTATTATTGCAATGAGTCCGTATCTATCCTTAGGCACTAATGGAGGTGGAGTTTTTGCATCAAATGATAATGGAACAACGTGGTCACCAAATAATACGGGTTTGACGGATTTAAATGTGAAAGCATTGGGAATTTGTGGATACAGTCTGTTTGCCGGCACCACAGGGTCTGGAGTGTTTAAATATACTTATCCTGTATCCTGGGCCACAGCCAACACAGGGTTAACGAATCTGAATATATATACATTTATAAATGTTGGCACTGATCTTTATGCTGGAACACAAGGTGGTGGTGTGTTTAAATCTACCGATAATGGAGTCAATTGGACGGCAGTCAACAACGGATTATCATTTTTGTATGTTAGTTGTTTTGCTGTGAGTGGAAGTGCGATTTTTGTTGGAACAAATGGAGGAGGGGTATTTGTTTCGTTAAATAACGGTGCGAGTTGGTCAGCTGTGAATACCGGTTTAACACCGTTAGATGTTTATTCATTAGCTGCAAATGCAACAGACATTTTTGCCGGGACAAACAACAATGGTATTTGGAAAAGGGCCTTGTCAGAAGTCGTCGGATTGAAAAATGAATCAAAAGAGCAGAATAGCGTAAAGATTTTCCCTAACCCGTTCAATGACAAAATAAAATTTGAATCATTGGAATCGTTTGCTCAAGTTTCCATTACTGACGCATTTGGAAAAATAGTTTATAATGAAACAATAATCCGAGATTCAAGTGAGATCGATCTTTCTTCACTATCGAGTGGAGTTTACTTTCTCAGTATTAAATCAAAAAATTCGTCCATTGTAAGAAGGTTAGTCAAGGAAAACTAAATTATTATAACGGATCTGAAAAGGTCAGATCCGTTTTTTTTAATTCTGTTTCTTCATTATAAATTCAACCCTTCTGTTCATTTTTCTTCCTTCTTCACTTGCATTTGATTCGATAGGTTTTGAACTTCCGAAACCTTCAAATTTCACTTGTGTAGCATTCACGCCCTTTGCAATTAAATAATCACCAACAGCCTTGGCTCGATTGGTTGAAAGCTCTACATTCTTTTTTTCATCACCTGCATTATCTGTATGTCCATAGATCTCAATGTTCAGTTTAGGATCAACTTTTAAATAAGAGGCGATGATATCCAGCTCTGAATAAGAAGATCTTGAGAGGACAGATTCTCCACTTTGAAACAAGAGGTTTTTAAAGACAGTGAGTACATCGGAAGGAACTTTGTCGATGGTAACGGGCTCCACCAAAACGGTATCCGGAACTTCTGAGTAAGTAAAAGGCCATGGAGTTTCGGTTGTATCGATCACTTCCGGTTTAAATTCAAACAGACTCACATCATCAATGTAGTAATAGGCATCTCTTTCATACTTTCGATTGATGGGAGAACTTACTTCACGAGGTGGTGCATTTCCTGTTCTCCATAATCGTTTAATTCCGAATCCACCAAGGATCAATTTATTTTCTCCACCTTTGGCTTTAAAGTGAACGAGTAATTGATGCCATTCATTCACATCCATCCCCACTTCATCTTCTAATGGAATGTAAATTGGATGCAAATTGGTGATGATATCTGAATGTTCGTATTTTACATCTCCTTTGATAAAACTTACGCCAAGTCGATCCACAGCCAGTGATGCATAATCTGAAAGACTGATGAAAAAACTCAATACATATTCTTTGTTACTTTCCAAAGGGGCATTCAAGGAGGTTTGCAAATATTCTCTGTAGTAACCGTGTGAACAAGCAAAGATGCCCGCATAGCATTTACCGGAATGCGCTTCCTGCGTTCCCATTCCGTTGTTCGGGACATTTACCCGTGAGATCTTTGCATCTTTTTTCTTACAGGCACAAAAAAGATCGGTAGTTGCGCGACTGGGAGAAGACCATGAACCGTTCGCGCCAATCATTGAATAATCCAATGGAACGAATTTATTGCTTTCGAAACTGGAATCGGGGATAAGGTTTTGAGATTCAGCTGAGCTTATAAAAGCAAAGTAAAATAGAAGTAAACTGATCTTTTTAAATGTCCGGTTCATTTGCGAAGTACTATAATACAAATTTTTTTTAAGTTATGGTTTTGAGTTACTGGCCTATTAAGCGAAAAGTCCTGATGAATAAATCAACAGGACTTAATGGTGATAGAACCCGAACACGTCGATTAATCGACCTTTTTCGCTGATTTTAAGGCGATTATTGAATTTAAGAAATTGAATGTGGTGAAATGCTTTCAATTCTAATTATGAATTCCGGCCAAATTTTGAATTATACTTTTCTTTAACTCTATCTACTAAATAATAAACCATTGGCACTAAATAAACCGTTAATATCAATGATGAAAATAATCCCCCGATAATAACCCACGCCAATCCATTCTTCCATTCACTTGCTGTTCCTTTACCAAGAGCAATTGGCAGCATCCCAATGATCATAGCTATTGTAGTCATTAAGATTGGGCGCATTCGACCTTTGCCTGCAATGATCAATGCTTCTTTGAAATGTTTTCCCTCCGCCTTCAATTGATTTGTAAAGTCTACAATTAAAATTGCGTTTTTCACTACTAATCCCATGAGCATAATCAATCCAAGCAAGGCAAATAAACTAAGATTGCTTAATGATAAATTCAAAGCTAAAAATGCACCGATAGCAGCCACGGGAATTGAAAATAAAACTACGAAAGGGTAAACAAAGCTATCATACAAAGCCACCATGATTAAATAAATCAGTAGAAATGAAATAAGTAGTACAGAACCTAAAGCGCCGAAGCTATCATTTTGTCTTTTGATATCACTGCCCCATGTCATTTGAATTCCATTTGGTAATGGGTTGTTTTTGAGGTAGGAAACTACATCATCTGCAACTGTACCCGAAGGTCTGCCAAGCGCATCGGAGCTAATTGTAACTGCCGGCTGGCGATCTTTTCTTTCCAATAAGGATGGTGAATTTTCTCGCTCTACCGTTGCAAACTGCGATACTTCTACCGGTATCCCTATTGGGTTAACAATCGAGAGGCGTTGCACATCTTGGTAATTTTGCCTGCTATAACCGTCAAGCCAAATTCTGACAGGATATTCTGTTCCGTTTTCTGTTAATGTTGCGTCGTCATTGCCGGTAAAAGCTGTTCTTAAATTCATGCCAACATAAGCTGTCGTTAAGCCTAATCGTTGCATTTTATCTTTGTCAGGAATTATTTTGTACTCCGGACTACCTTGTTCTACTGATAAACGTACATTATCTGAACCCGGTATTTTTTCAATCACCGACTTTAAATCATTACCTGTTTTCATTACTAGATCTAAATTGCTTCCACTTAAGGTAATTTCAATTGGAGCTGAACGCGGGATCAATCCTAATGCAGCCATTGAGTAATTTATTCCGGGGAATTTCATTTTTAAGTCTTCCCGAAGTTTTTTCATAAACTCTTCAGTAGGTTGTTTGTTTCGTTCTTTAGTAGATTTCAACTGAATAGTAAACTCCGTTTTATTAGCAGATCCTACACCTAAACTTCCAATGCCTGTACTCGGACCACCTATGTTACTAAACACAGTAGAGACATCTGCTAGCTTCATAATGTAGGTTTCTATTTTCTGAGCGACTAAATTATTTTGGTGAATAGAAGTTGATTTATCAAACTCTAAATTCATACGGAATTTACCCTGATCACCAGTAGAGATAAGTTCTTTACCAATGATGCCTTGTTTCATCACTCCTAAAGTAACTACGAAAAGAAAAATGACTATTCCAGTAAAAATTAACTTATGGCTAAGTATCCATTCTAATTGTTTGCCATACCAATTGGTGAATTTTTCTAATTGATGTTCAAATCCAAGCAAAAAGCGATTGAAGAAGTTGGCAGGTTGTAAGTCTTCTTTCTTGCCTATTCTTGATACCAGCCAGGGTGTAAGCGTAAAGCCAACTAACAAACTTGTTAGGGTTGAAGTTACAACAACTACTGAAAATTGTTTGAGCATATCTGCCACAAATACTTGCAAAAACAATATCGGTAAAAACACAACCACGTCAACCAATGTGATCGACAATGCAGAAAATCCAATTTCCATACGTCCATCCATGGAGGCAGTACGTTTTTCTTTTCCCATATCTAAATGTCTTTGAATGTTTTCTAACACAACAGTAGCATCATCCACCAAGATCCCAATAATTAAAGACATGGCGAGTAAGGTCATTAAATTTAATGTATATCCTAAAAGCCACATAACGGCAAAAGCTGTGACCAAAGAGGTAGGGATTGCGATGATAACAATTAATGAATTTCTAAAACTTCGTAAAAACAGAAGCATAACTAACGAAACCAATACAACTGCTAAACCTAAATCAAATACAACTGAATTAACAGCTGCAATAGTATTGTCTGTGCTATCATCTGCAATGGTGAATTTTACAGCTGAATTACTGTTTTGTGCTTCGATGCTTTTAAATTTTGCACGAACCAATTTAGAAACATCAACAGCATTTGCATCGCCTTGTTTTTTTAATAGAATTCCAATGCCATCTTTTCCATTGTATCTACTGATCGATGTTGTTTCTTTTATTCCATCAACTACCTGAGCAACATCTTTTACATAGACTGGGCTGCCTAGCATTGGCATAGCAACTTGAACATTTTTTATATCATCGATCGAGGCAAACTTTCCGGTTAAACGAACGGAGTTATTCTCTTGATCCGTTTGTATCTTTCCGACAGGTAAGTCTAAGCCAGAGCGATTAATTGCCTCCACTACCTGATACAAAGTAATTTTATATAGTTTCAGTTTATCTCGATTCGCTTTAACCTGAATCTCTCGCTCTGCACCACCCAAGATTGTCAACTCCGCAACTCCTTTTATTTGTTGAATTTGGGGCAGATATTCGTCTTTCATTTTTTGATAGAACTCAGTTGCAGGTAAATTACTAGTTGCGCTAATTGACATAATGGGCAAATCATTTGGCGACACTTTACTCATTACCGGACTTAAAATATCCTGTGGTAAATCCTTGCGAATGTTATCAATGTAGCGTTGAGCGTCTTGCATGGTTTTATCCAAATCAGTTCCATATTTCAGGTTGGCAATAATGATAGATGCATTTGGTAAAGATTTAGTTACCAAATAATCCACTCCTTCTAGGTTGGATAAAGCATCCTCTATTTTACGTGACACCGAAGTTTCTACCTCGCTGGGTTCTGCACCTGGATACACAGTCTTAATAACCACAACTGGTTGATTAAAATCAGGCATCAATTCATAACTCAAATTTTTATATCCGATAATTCCCAATAAGGTAAGTACGCTGAAAAGAACAATTATCAGCGATGGACGTTTGATTGATATTTCTGTAATATTCATAATTCTAATATTTTATTTAACAATTACATTCGCATTGTCAAATAGATTAATAAATCCATTTGTTACAATCACATCACCTTCTTCTAATCCCTTTGCCACAACAGTTTTATTTTTTATTTTTTGGGCAATAGTTATGTTATGCAAAACAGCCTTTCCATTCTCTACTTTATATACTTGTGGTTGACTTGAAACGCCTACAATGACGGAAGTCGGTATAATAATTCCGATTTTTTGATTATCACTTTTCACTCCGTTAGCTATGGGGGTTACTTTACCAAACATTCCGGATTTAATTTTTAAATCGACGGTGTTATTGACGATAAACTGGACAGGAAAACTACTGCCTGCATTGGCTTTACTACCTATCATTGTTGCTTTACCTGACAACAGTACATCCGAATAAGCATCTGCATTAATCGAAAAGGTTTGATTTAGTTTAAACGAACTCAAATCATTTTCTGACACATTAATCGTAAATTTTAAAACTGAAATATCTGTAATTTGAAGCAATGGCACACCCGGTGCAGCAAATGCCCCCTCTTCAGTAAGTTTAGCAGTAACCACTCCATTAAATGGTGCTTTGATGGTTGTTTTATTAATTTGTTCAAGTAAAGTTGCTCTTTGAACTTTTGCAGATTTTAAACCTAACTCTGCTTTTTCTATTTGAACCCCCTGTACAGCATCTGCATTCGCTAAAACAGTAAATCGTTTTACATCAGCTTCTAATCCTTCAACTTGAACTTCCGCTGATTGCAATTGAAGTTTTAATAGCGAATTATCCAGCTGAATTAATGATTGTCCCTTTGTTACAATCGATCCAACATCAACTAAAACATCATTTATTTTGCCTTGTATCTCGGCGCTCAGTTTAGTTTCTTTATAAGGCTCAAATGTTCCGGAATAGGCGAATTCACTTCTTATTGTTTCGGATTTGATCGTATCTACCTGAACATGGATAGCTTGCTCTTTATCGTAGTGATAAACTTTATCATTTACGATTTCTTTATTGCTTTTTAATTTTATGACTACAATTGCAATTAATGCCAATGGTATGATGATGTATAAAACCTTTTTCATTATCTGATATTTTTAATTATTAATTTATTTCGTTTTTAAAATATTTCCTGATACTTTTTTTAGTTCTAAGTCTGCCTTCATCACATCCACTAATGCCGACAAATAATTTTGTTGTGCTTCCTTTTGGGTATTATCTGAAAGTAAAACATCTGTTAATGAGGCAACACCCTCCTTTTGCTGAATAAGTGTTTTAGAATAAATTGTTTCTGCTAATGTCAATTGTGATTTTGCATTTAATAGATTAGAACTTGCTACTTCATATTGCATTTGTGCATTTTCTATCTGAACGTTTTGTTTATCATTTAATAATTCTAATCGAGTTGTATTTTGCTTTATCTCTTCTCTCTTTTGAAAAACCTTATGTTCTAAAGTAGTACCGGAGAATATCATCCAAGACATTTTTACCCCGGCAAATCCAATGGGGTATGTTTTAAAGAAATCATTTGTACCACTGTAGTTTCCAAATCCGGTAGTTCCATAAGTACCATAAAGTGAGAAAGAAGGTAAATGTGACAGTTTCAAAGTTTTTAATTCAGATTTTAAGAGCCGTTCTTTCGTATTAAACAATAATATATCAGAGGTTGGTTTGCTTGTATACTTTACTACTTCTGACGATGTGCTAAATGTTTCTTCAATTGTAATTGGTCTGGATGGTGTTATGCCCAACTGAAGCTTTAATAGATTTATGATTTGTTTGTACTGTGCGTTAGCCTTGCTTAACTGAGTATTTAGCTGACTTTGTTGCAGCTTAATTTTGTCGATATCTGTCACCTTAGCCATCTGTTGCGAATAGAGCAATTGAATATTACTAAGTAGTTTAGTGCTGTTATTTAAACCATTTTTAATAAACACGATCTGATTTGACAACAGTTGTGCATTGTAATACAAATTTGAAACATCATATACCATTTGCTCCTCGGTTTGTTGAAACTGGATGTGATTTAATTCTTTAGCTCTTTTTGAAATAGTAATTGCTCCAATAGTTTGAGGGTTGTATAAAGACACATCAAGAGTTAGGTTTGCATTCAGATTATGAGGAACACCAAATTGAGCCTCTTTGTAAACGCCTGCCGGTCCACCAAAAACTGAGGCAGGAAGTAACTGATACGGAAGATCGGTGTAATAACGATAGTCAACATTGCCATACAATTTGGGTTCTAAACCAGCTTTTGCTTCCTTGTTTCTTTCATTAGCGATCTCAATATCGCCTTGTGCTATTTTCAACGTTTTATTATGAACTAATGCCGTATCAATACATTGCTTTAGTGACCAATTTTGAGCCTCAGAATTGGTTGTGAAAATTAAAATGGTGAGAACCATTAGTAATTTCATTTTTAATAAGTAAGTGTTTACTAACATGATTAGGCAAATTTTTTTATTTGATTAATAGTAATTGAGTGTCCTGAATTCCTTCTACCCAATGTTTTAGGTTTGGCTCAATGTGAATCATATCGCCACTTGAAAGATTTTCTGTTACACCTTTTTCATTTTTAAAAACAGCATTGCCATTAATACAAATGAGTAAAGCTGGAACAGTAGTAATGTGTTCTTTTAAAACGCCAGTTGCTTTAATTTGTAATGCAGTTACGTTTCCTTCTGTAGTAGAAAATACTTTCTTTGCGCTGACAGGTT
>Ga0268298_10001334_pt1 | contig 29335 bp, 29 predicted proteins | sample WWTPWeurt_MetaG_FD_194462 | JGI IMG/M metagenome (GOLD analysis project Ga0268298, IMG submission 194462) | Activated sludge microbial communities from WWTP in Nijmegen, Gelderland, Netherland - WWTP Weurt | ecosystem: Engineered > WWTP > Aerobic digester > Activated sludge | place... | reverse complement strand
GTTTTCTCTGCTGGTGGATATATCAAACGCACTGATCCTTCTGAATATCGCGCACAAAAGCGTGGTGGTGTCGGTGTAGTTGATCTTGAAACAAAAGAAGAAGATTTCGTTACGATGCTCGTCTCTGGTTCTACACACAGTGATCTTCTTTTCTTCACAAATCTCGGTAAAGCATATCAAATAAAAATGTATGATATTCCTGAAGGCCGTCGTGCTACGAAAGGTAAGTCTGTAATGAATTTCCTTTCTCTTACTTCTGAAGAAAAAGTCACTTCAATTTTGCCAATGACAAAAGAATCAAAAAAATCAGCTATTTCTCTTATGCTTGTTACAAAAAATGGTACAACAAAGAAAATGTCTGGTGAAAGTTTCAAAGATGTTCGTAGAAGTGGAATTATCTCTATTAAACTTGATAAAGGTGACGAACTTGCTTCTGCACTTATAGTAGAAAAAGGTGATGAAGTAATGCTCGCTACTTCAGCAGGACAATCTATACGTTTCAAAGAATCAGATATTCGTGAGATGGGACGTACAGCTGGAGGTGTGCGTGGTATGAAACTCGATAAAGGTGATGAGATTATTGGTGTAGATGTAATTAAAAAAGGTCATGGTGATGGTTCATTTCTAATTATGTCTGCAAATGGTCTCGGTAAGAAAACAAAACTTTCAGAATACAAAGTTCAAAATCGTGGTGGCTCTGGTATCAAAACTGCAAAAGTAACCCCAAAAACAGGTAAGCTTATTGTTGCAAAAGTTTTGATGGGTGATGAAGAAGAATTAATAGCAATGTCAAAGAAGGGACAAGTTATTCGTACAGCTCTCAAAGATATTCCTTCACTAGGAAGACAAACTCAAGGAGTCACTATTATGCGTCTCCGTGCTGGTGACGGTATCGCATCACTTACTTGTGCATAAAAACAGAGTTTAAATGCTCTGTTTTTATTTTTTTAATAATATAAATCAATATTATAGCTTTTAAAAAGCTTAACTACAGGGTATAATAAAACTATGTTTGCTGATCCAGAGAAAATTTTAAAAAATTTTGGTATTGCTGATACTATGATCGTAGCTGATTTTGGTGCAGGGTCAGGTTTCTATTCTATTCCTGCTGCTAAAATGGCACAAAATGGAAAAGTTTATGCAATAGAAATACAAAAAGATTTCCTCACTACACTTAAAGATAAAGCAGAAAAAGAAAATGTTGGAAATATTGAAATCCTTTGGGCTGATATAGAAAAATCAGCTGGTACAAGATTAAATGATTCTATCGTAGATGTTGTTATTCTTTCAAATATTTTATTTCAAGCAGTACATAAAGAAAAAGTTTTAGAAGAAGCTTACAGAATTCTTAAAAATGGCGGTAGAGTTTTATTTATTGATTGGTCTGAAGTTTCTACTTTTAGTCCAAGAAAAGAAAATTTAATTATGCCGACTGTTGCTCGCGAAATGTTTAAGGCTCAAAAATTTGTTTATGATAAAGACATAGATGCAGGAGAGCATCATTATGGTATGATATTTAGAAAGATATGAAAAAATTAGGAAATTTTCAAATTATAGTTCTCATAGTATTCGTCGCCTTAGCTGTCTTTGGTGTTTTGGTTTTTGCTGGAATTATTCCAATAGGAAATTCTGACAAAGCAGTCGTCACTGGTAATGTAGTTCTTTGGGGTACAGCAAAAGCAGATATGATGAATAATTTGATAGATAATTTTGTTCAAGCAAATCCTACTCTCGGTATAAAATATGTTCAAAAAGATAGAGCTACTTTTGGTCAAGATTTATTAGAAGCTCTTGCTACAAATACTGGACCTGATTTGTTTATTCTTCCTGACGATATGATAGTAAATTTTAGAAATAAAATAATGCCTATACCTTATGCTAGTTATCCTCAGGCTACATTCCAGACAAACTTTGCCGGAGCAGGGGAAATATATTTGAATTCAACAGGAATACTTGCTTTGCCTTTGACGATAGACCCAATGGTAATGTATTACAATCGTAGTCAGCTTGATTCAGAAAATATTGTCACTCCTCCACTGTATTGGAATGATTTAGAAAATTTAGTTGGAGTATTTACAAAGAAAGATCAAAATAGAAAAATTACAAAAAGTGCTTTTGCTTTGGGTCAATACAGCAACATAAATCATGCGAAAGATATACTTTCTATGATGTTTATGCAATCAGGTAATCCTATAGTAAAAGAAAGTAATGGTTCTTTTGTTCCTGTTTTGAGTCAAGGTTCTACTGTGTATCAAGGAGGCCTCGATAGTATGCTTAAATTCTATACTGCTTTCGCTGACCCACTTGGAAGTTTATATTCTTGGAATAAATCTTTACCAAGTTCTCGTGATGCTTTTTCTAGAGAAGAACTTACTTTTTATTTTGGTTTTGCTAGTGAGCTTCCAGATCTCGCTTCAAGAAACCCAAATCAAAATTTTTATGTTGCTCCTGTTCCACAGATTAAAAATTCAAATTTCAAACTGACTTTTGGTCATACACAAGCAGTCGCAATATCTGCTTCCACAAAAGATCCTACAGTAGCATTCACTGTCGCTGGTCTTTTAGCGACTGGTAATTTCTCAAAACAATTTTCAGACAATTTACTTTTAGCTCCTGCGAGAAGAGATTTGTTGAATACAAAACAGACGGATTCATATCTTCCTATTTTTTATAGTTCTGCTTTATTTGCTCGTAGTTGGCTCGACCCTTCATCTACTGATACAGATGGAATATTTCAAAGAATGATAGAAAATGTTTTATCAAACAATTTATCAGCTGAAGCGGCTATAAATGATGCTTCTTCAAAATTAGGTTTCCTTTTAATTAAATAAAATGTATAAAAATTTTTTAAAATCTTTTCTCTCAATAATACTTACCCTTACTATTTTTATTCCTCCTGTGTCTTTCGCAGACACAATAAATGACGCTTCTAATTCTTCTTTTTCGGGACTTATTCCTTGTGGTGTTGAGAAATTTACTGCTCAAACAACTATAAACAATGTCGTGTATGAAGCAGGACAGACGAAGCCTTGTGGTTGGAATGATTTAATTTCTTTAATAAATAAAGTTTTAAATTTTATTTTATTTAAATTAGCTATACCTATCGGAGCTATTATGTTTTGTTATGCAGGATTTTTGCTTATAACCTCAGGGGGTGATACAGAGGCTCGAGGTACAGCAAAAAAAATAGCCCTTGGTGTGGTAAAAGGGCTCGTATTTGCAGCCGCTGCATGGCTCATAGTGCATTTAATACTTGATACTTTGGGTTACGACGGTTCTTGGATTGGTTTTTAATATGATGTATAATATAAAAATGAAATCTATAAATAAAAAGATACTCTCAATATTTTCAGCCGTTTTAATTTTTACTTTCGTTTTCTCTTTTGCAAGTATAAATAAAGTTTTTGCTTATAGTTTAAGTGTCACAGGTATTTCTGGTACATCAGCATCTGTAGGTGGAGCAGGTTTTAATGGGGGAACAATATACGATCTTCATTTAATAAAAGGATTAGTTAATATCAACACTATTCATTTAAGTACAAATAGTGCTGGTGTTTTTGGAACTAATCTTACAAATCTTGATCCAAGTACTCAATACACAGTATCTATTTTTCCACAAAATTCAAATATAGCTTCGATAATAGATCAGAGTTTTACTACTACAACAGCACCTTCTACTCTTCCTGTTTTAAATTTCTCTGCGAATCCTACTACTATTACTTTAGGTCAATCTACGACTTTGACTTGGACATCTACAAATACAGCATCTTGTACGGCTGGAGGTAATGGATGGAGTGGACCTAAACCAGTAAATGGAACTGCTACTTATTCTCCTACAGTTAATGCTAGTTATTCTTTGTTTTGTACTGGTACGGGGGGAACTACTTCAATTATAAATGCAAGTATAATTGTGAATCCTGTAAATACTTCTGGTCAAACAGGCCTTAGTGGAAATTCTACAGGACAAAATGGACTCAGTGGAAATTCAACCGGTCAAACAGGCCTTAGTGGAAATTCTACAGGACAAAATTTAGTTTCTTCTGATGGAAAAATAAAAAATCCAATAAGTTATAATAATATTAATGATTTTATTAGAGCTATCTTACAAGGTGCAATAAAAATTGGTATTCCTATTATCGCTCTTGCTATTATTTATTCTGGTTTTCTTTTTGTATCTGCACGAGGTAATAGTGAGAAATTATCAGAAGCAAAAAATGCATTACTTTATACTTGTATCGGAGCTGCTATATTATTAGGTGCTTGGGCAATTGCTCAGCTTATATCAGAGACGATTCTTGCTTTATAATATGAACTTACTTAAAAACAATACAAACATTTTATTTGCAGGATGTGTACTCAAAGCAAATTTACCTCAATTTTATGATGTTGTGAATTATGTTATTTGTATTATTGGTTCTTCTGTTTTGCCTTTTATTTTTGGTTTAGCAATTTTGGTTTTCGTTTGGGGTGTAGTGCAATACATTGCTGGGGCAGAAGAAGAGGCAAAAAGAGAACAAGGCAGGCAGTTTATCATCTGGGGGCTTGTCGCATTGTTTGCAATGGTTTCTGTGTGGGGACTTGTACGAGTACTCAACAACACTTTCGGTGTACCTTTTGTTATTCCTAAAGTTCATGTAAACAACTAATATGAAAAAATTATTTATTTTTGCTTTTCTATTTTTATTTTCTTTTGGTCAAGTTACTTTTGCACAATTAGACCTCGCTCCACAATGGGAACCAAGTAATAATTTTTCTGGAATTAATCGTCCACCTACAGCACCAAATGTAACTAATATAACTATTGATCCAGCTCAAGCTGGTACAGGTCAAACAGTACCAAGTATTTTGTGTGCTCTTCCTGGTGATATGAAAATACAAGATATTCTAAATTATGGAACTTGTTTAGTTTTCAAATCTTTCGTACCTCTCGTGCTTGGTTTCTCTTTCCTTGTTTTCGTTTGGGGAGTTTTTCAATTTGTCGCTGGTGCACAAGAAGAAGCAAAGAGAGAAAAGGGAAGACAATTCATAATATGGGGGCTTATAGCTATGTCCGTGATAGTTTCAATATATAGTCTTATAAATGTAATAAGTGGAAGTTTTGGTATACAGTCAGCTGGTCCTAAGGTTGAAGTAGATTCCGCAACCCCTCAGCCTATCAATCAAAACAGTGGTATAGCACAATAAGATTTAAGTATTGCATCAAATTTACCGTCACGATATAATATAACAAGCCTAATATTTTAGGGAAATTATTTTAAAAAAGGTCGTTGAATTTTAAAAATTATTATTAGTAAATAAAATTAAATTATGAAAAAAATATTCGTTTCTTTAATGCTTTTAGCTATCGTTTTGGTTCCTACTTTGTCTTTCGCTCAAATAATAGGAGTAAATGCTAATACTTGTAAAAGTTTTTCACAAGATATTACATTAGGTACTGGTAATCAAGCTGTTACAACTACAGGTATTGCTGCTATTATTTGTAAAATAGCTGTATGGATTAACCTTATAATCCCTATAGTTATCGGTCTAGCTACTTTGATATTCATCTGGGGAGTTGTGCAATACGTTATTGCAAAGGAAGAAGAAGCAAAGACAGAAGGAAGAGACAAGATGATCTATGGTCTTATTGGTCTCGCTGTTATCGTATCTGTTTGGGGCCTCGTTGCAGTACTCAAGAACTCTTTCGGTATTTCAAATACTACAAGTATTCAAGTACCTTGTATCCCTGGTAGTTGTTAATATTTTATGAATTTATTCTTTACAAATGTAGCATATGCGAGTGAGAGTTTAGATACTTTCATTAGTAATGTAGATAAGTTGATTATCAACCCTATCATTATGTTGCTTTTTGCTCTCGCTGTCGTTTATTTTCTTTGGGGGTTATTTGAATTTCTTTCAAATACTGAAAATGAAGAGAAACGCACAATAGGCAAGAGTCATATGCTCTATGGCGTCATAGGTATATTTATTATGATTGCAGTCTGGAGTATTTTAAGTGTTATTATGAATACTTTAAATATCACTGGTATTGATCCAAAAGCCGGAACTGTAAATCTGAAAGATTATACTCCTAGTAATCCAAATGGTTTCCTTAAACCTTAAGTAAAAAATAAATACATAAAATAAAAAGCAGTTGAACATTTCGTTCAACTGCTTTTGTTTTGCACATTTTGTGCGTTTTACTGATTTAAACTCCAACTAAAACCAATACCTTCATCTTGTGGGTCGATAGGGTAGATGAGATAATCACCAGTAGGCATTTTATGCCATTCACTATTTAGTCCCGGAGAATCAAAGTATTTAGTAGCATCACTTGCAAGAACATATCTAGCTCTTGATGTCCTTGAAGGGTCATCATTTACTTGTGATGTTGTGCTTGTAAGAGGACAAAGTCCCGCCTTAGCTGGATTGTCTCTTGTTGCGTATACATTTTTACCAGATGTAGAAAATGTAAAAGCAGATGTTTCATTATTTCCTTTTGTTCCTTGTTCAGTGTTAGTAGGATTTTTATCCTCACTCTTTTTTGTTTTGTAGTAACTTTTTAAACCAAAAATTACCATAAATAAAACAATAACCATTATTCCTCCTACAATAAATTTGTAGGTTTCGATTCCACCTTCTGCGTGGTCATCTTTTTTTTCTTCTGACATTTTTTATTTTTTAAAGTTTTTTAGTATTTCGTTTATGATCGCTAAGAGTTCTGGTGATAAACCAAATTTGTTCTCTTTTACTTCTCTTGTCCATTTACTTTCATCTATAAGATACATTGCTCTTTCTTTTGCTTCTTCAGCACTGTAACCACCTTTGTCAATTAATTCTTTGGTGATTTTCGCTACTGTCTCAGCTCTGAATAAAGCACTCATAGATTTTTGCATTTCATCGCTATAATCTATGTCTTTTATAGCATACTTCGTTACTTCAGCAGATAGGTCATTTTCTAAATTAGAAAAGTCAGATTTTTTTAGTAAATCATCTGATTTCATATTTTTTACTGTCTCTGAAGGTTCTTTAGCAACTCTTTCGCGTATTACTTTTTTAGCTATAGTTTCTTGTTGTTTCTTAATAGTGTCTTCGAACTTTGTGTAATTTATCATTTTAACTGTACGAGTTCTTTCACTTTCACCATTTTTAGGACCAACAGCTTTAGACATTAATGAAAATGTTATTTTAACACTGCCATCTTTTGTTTGAAATGTTTCTGTGATTTCAGAAGAAATAGAGGCTGCTAAGTTTATTCTGTTTACTATATCTTCCCAAGGTAGTTTAAAAAAGAATCCAGATTCAACTGCTCTTTTTGCACCTGTAAATAGGTTCATAATAAGTCCAGTTTCGTTATTTTTTATGTTACCAGAAATCTTAATCATAATAGATGCCAATAAACATAAGAATGCTATTGTTCCAATGTAGAAATGTTCTTCTTCAAACATAACTATTATTAGAATATTTAACACACCCCAAGAAACAATCATAAGTAGTACAAGAATAAGATATGCCTCAGTAGATGTACCGATTTTGTCGGAATTTTGATTTGTTGTCATTTTTTGTTTTTATTAGTTAGTTTTTATTTTTATTTGTGTTCAACTAAGGAGCCAAAAGGGGATTTCGCCACTTGGTTGAACACAAATCTAACTCTTTTTAAAATAACATTTAACTACTATAAGTATAGCATAAACAAACAAAAAAGTCAAGCTTTTAGGCCTGACTTTTTTGTTTAATTTACCTTAATTTTTAAGCGTGTTTTAGAGGTGCATGTTCTTCTTTTGTCATATATGTCTTACGAACTAATATAACAACAAGGAAGATAAGTATTGCGAGTAATAACCATTCTATAAGACTAGATGGAAGGAATCCATTTGATCCAGATAATGCATTTGCTGTTAAAGCATTTGAACTATCAGTAGTACTTGTAGAAGTTGTTTTTGCTTTGGCTACTGTTGTAGCTGTTGTTGATTTCGCTACGGTTTTCTTTGCTACAGTAGTACCAGCTGAACTAGCTGCAACTACTCTGTTTAATGTAAATGAAACTCCATTTGATACAGAACCATTTGAAGGATTGTATACACTTACAAGGTAAGTACCTTTTCCATCAAGGTCGATAGGGGATAAAACCATTCCAAGGTGCTTGCTATCATAATATCTTGTTTCTTTATCAGAACCATTAAATCTTGCTGTTGCACTTGTTGAAAAGTTTGAACCAGTGATAGTAACTAAAATGTTATTATTTCCTGATACAGCAGAATTTGGTGTTATAGAATAAATGATAGGTGTAGCATTGTAATTAGTGTTATCTGTTACTACATTGTTAGTAGTGTAATTATTACTATTGTATCCATTATCACCATACATACTACCATCATAGCCATTATTGTTTGAAGAAACATAACTACCAGATGTAGTTTCAGTAATGTTATAAGATGCATTTAAAGCACTCGCTTTTTGTGGGGAAACAAGTAATGTTCCACCGAAAATAACTAATAAAGATAAGGCTAAAATTATATTTTTGTTTTGTATTTTATTCATCATGCTTTAAGTATAGCATATATGAATATAAAAGTCAAGTACTTATTTATGGTGCTGGAGGAGGGACTCGAACCCTCAAACCTTGCGGTACTAGTTCCTAAGACTAGCGCGTATACCAATTCCGCCACTCCAGCATCTATATTGCTTTAAGCAATGTGCACCCAGCAGGGATCGAACCTGCGACATTCTCCTTAAGAGGGAGCTACTCTACCAGCTGAGTTATGGGTGCATTATCTCGTTCTACCAAAACAGTTATGGGTGTATATCTTACTATTATTTACCAAAACAGTTATGAGTTCAATAAAGACTCATTGTGCCCGGAGTGGGGGTCGAACCCACATCCCTTGCGAGACACGATTTTAAGTCGTGCGCGTATACCAATTCCGCCATCCGGGCAAATGCTTATAAATTATAATATTTAATTCTAAAATTACAACTGAGGCCTAGGACGGAATCGAACCGTCGTATAAAGATTTTGCAGATCTTTGCCTTACCACTTGGCGACTAGGCCGACTTTTACATACTACTTTTCTCTAAGCAATTCGTCAATTTTTTGTCTATTCTTTTCTCCCATATCCAATTCCACTTCCAAAAACGGAATATGTTTTGTTTCCATATTTTTTTTCAAATGTTCTCGTATATCTGGAAGTTTTCTTTTTGCGAAAAGAAGAGCAGTCTTTTCTTGATTCTCCGGTAAGACACTTAAATATATAGTAGCTTTTTTTAGGTCAGGGGATGTATCTATGTTGGTAACAGATATGAGAGATGCAGAAGAACTTTCTGCATTTAAGAAATTTGCAACCAACCCTTTTATCAATTTATTTACTTTTTCTATACGTTCTGACATATTATTTTTGGAAGACTGCGAAACATTCGACTACATCTCCAGCAACGATTTCTGTTTTTGATTCTATCATCATTCCGAATTCTGTTCCTTCTTCTACTGTACTTGTTTTTGTTTTACCTTTCTCTAAGTTCACTATTTTTCCATTCCCTATTTCAAAATCACGACGCATGATTTTTACATTTTGATTAAGTCCAACATTTCCTTCAACAACTTTTCCTCCGACTATTTGTCGTTCTTTTGTTTGACTAAAGCTTTTGATTATTTTAGCTTTACCCGTAGTTTCAATACTCTCGACTCTTGGTCTTCTGTTTTCCATTTCTTCTTTCAAGAAATCAGTCATTTTATATATGATATCAAAAGTAGAAAGTTTCAAATCCATTTTCTCTGCTATGTCGGTGGCATTTTTATCAATTTTAACATTGAAGCCTATTATGATAGCTTTTTGTTCTTTACCTCCAGCATTTTTAACATCTGATTCTGATATTGGTCCTACACCTTGTCCGACAATTTTGAATTCTGCACTTTCACTTGTGATTTTACTTATTTCTTTTTCAATAGCTTCAAGTCCACCATATGCATCAGCTTTTAAAATAATAGGTATGATTTTTTTACTACTTTCTTCTTGTTTGTCTTTATTTGGTCCAGTGTTTTCAGTTTTCCAATTTTTAGCAAAATTTTCAGCATCTTTTTTATTATCAAAAGCTTGGAAGGCACTTCCTGACTTTGGCATTTTATCAAAACCAATAAGTCTTACTGGTGAAGAAAAGCTTGCTTCATTTATCATTTTCCCTAAAAAGTTTTCTATGATGCGTGTACCACAAATACTATCTTCTGATACTACATACATACCTTTTTTTAAAGATCCATTTTTAATTATGAGAGTTGCTTGTATTCCACGCTTTGAATCCATATTTGATTCAAGAACAAAACCATTTGCACTTTCTTTTACATCACCTTCAAAATTTTCTAATTCTGCGAGTATTAAAATCAGTGATAGTAAATTATCTATTCCTTCACCAGTTTTTGCAGAGATTGCAGCGAAGGGGACTTTGCCTCCATAATTTTCAAGATAGATCTCGTGTTCAGCTAAATTCATTTTTGTGCGTTCTATGTCTGCACCAGGTTTATCTATCTTGTTTATGGCTACTACAAAAGGAGTATTGCTTTCAGCAATTGCTTTGTATGCTTCGACTGTTTGTGGTTTTACTCCGTCTTCTGCAGAAACGACGAGTATTGCAATGTCAGCAATATGAGCACCACGTTCACGCATTTTTGAAAAAGCTTCGTGACCAGGAGTATCCAAGAAAGTTATTTTTTTATCTTTACCATTTTCGTCTTTATGAATAACTTCATAAGCAGATATGTGTTGAGTAATACCACCAGCTTCTTTTTCTACGATATTTGTTTTTCTTATGTAGTCTAGGAGCGTAGATTTACCGTGGTCGATATGACCCATGACTGCAACTACTGGCGGTCTTTCTACCGCATTTTTTTGTTCATTATTTTTGTTCATTATTTTATTTCTGATTTTGCTAGAGCTTCTTTTTCTTCATTTGTCAGTTCGTATTCTGATTTTCCATTTTTGATTGGTTTTGCAAAAATACTCATTCTTTCTCTTGAATACAAACTTGAAATAACAACTCCATTACCTTCTTCATTAAGCATTCCAATAGCAAAACTTTGGTTTGAGCCTTGGTCAGGGAATGGATTGAATCTGATTGTTTCAACTCCACGGATACTTTGTTTGAGTTTTTTGTTTATTATTGAAAGTTCTTGCTCTGTTGTTGTTTTACTCTGTTTTAGAGTCTTTATCTCTTCTTGTAAAGCGTTTATAGTATCTTCCAAATCACTTGCTTTTTTGCCCATAAAGAATTTATTTAAACGTTTTTCTGTTTTGACAATCCAAACAATACCAACTAGAATGGCAATACCAGAAACTATAAGAAAAATGATTTCAATTTTTGCAGTCATATGAGCATATAGTATATACTTTTTATATGAAAAAATCAAAGAAAATATATTTAGATTACGCTTCAGCGACGCCTCTAGAAAAAGATGTTTTGTTTGTGATGAACAAAATTTTTAAAGAGAATTTTGCTAATTCTAGTGCTATACATGACCTCGGAGTGCAATCTAAAAATATTTTAAGTGAATCTAGAAAAAATATTGCCAAAATTATAGACGCTCATCAAAATGAGATAATTTTTACTAGTGGTTCAACCGAAAGTAATAATTTGGCTATAACTGGTATTATTACAAAAAATCTTCCGCATGTTATTACTAGTAACATAGAGCATTCTTCCGTATTAGAAGTTTTTAAATATCTCACAGAAAATAAATTAGCAGAAGTTACTTATGTTCCAGTAGAACGAAGCGGAATTATTGATCCGAAAAAAATTAAAAAAGTTATGCGTAAAGAAACAATTTTAGTTTCTGTTATGTATGCGAACAATGAAATAGGAACAATACAACCAATAAAAGAAATTGCAAAAGAAATTCGTCATTTTAATAAATTAAATAATACAAAAGTACTTCTACATACCGACGCAACACAAGCCATAAATTATTTAGAAATAAACGTTGAAAAACTTGGCATAGATATGATGTCTTTTAATGCTGGAAAAATATATGGACCAAAAGGTATCGGAGCACTTTATATAAGAAGAAGAACACCAGTAAGAAAAATTATTTTTGGCGGAGATCAAGAATATGGTGTGCGTGCTGGAACAGAGAACCTTGCTAGTGTTGTGGGTTTTGCTAATGCTTTAGAAATAACAGAAAAAATAAAAGAAAAAGAAAATAAAAGATTAAAAAAACTCCAAGATTATTTTATTAAAAAATTACAAAATTTAGAAAAAGATAAAGATATAGTACTAAACGGAGATTTAGAAAATAGATTACCAAACAATATAAATATTACTATTCCAAAAATCCCTAGTGATTTGCTTGTAATAGAACTTTCCGCTAGAGGAATTATGGTTTCAGCTAAAAGTGCGTGCAAGTCGGGCGAGGAGGGTGAGTCTTATGTTATAAAAGCTATTAAACCAGAAGCTGACCAAGAAAATGGAAGTATCCGCTTTTCTCTTGGAAGAAGTACAACAAAAGAAGATTTGGATTTCACTTTAAAATCTCTAAAAGAAATTTTGACCAAATTGAAAAAGTGGTATAATTAAAGTATGGATATACAAGATTTAAATAAATCACAATTAATACTTTTAGCGATATTGATTTCTTTTGTCACATCTATTGCGACAGGGATTTCTACTGTAACATTGATGCAACAAGCACCGAGTTCTGTAACGGTACCAATAAATAGAATCGTAAAACAAACAATTGAAAAAGTAGTTCCTGTCGAAAGTAAAACCCAGCCACTCTCAGTAGACCAACAAAAGTTATTGGAAGATTTGAAAGCAATAAAACCACTTACAGTTTCACTTTTCTTAAAAGGGGAAAAAGAAGATAAGATTTTAGGAACAGGATTATTTTTAGGAAATGATAAAGTAGTGATTGCATCCATAATCGCACAACCAAAAGATGGGGAAGTATATGTAGTCAAAAGTATTTTAGGAGAACAAAAAATATCTAAAGTGACACAAGAAAAAGATTTTACTATTATCGAGCTTATTAAAGCCGATGCAACTACAACAACAGATACAACCGTAGAAGTTCCAAAAATTTAATATCGTGCTGTTTGACTTTTAATTATAAATGTTTTATTATATTTTATATATATGCCACCATTAGAAAATTTTACAACAAAAGCAAAAGAAGCAATAAAAAAAGCTCACGAGCTCGCTATCGAACGTGGACAAAATCATGTTTCTAGTTCACATATGCTCTCTGCTCTACTTTTACAAGATGAAAGTATGGTTCTTTCTATTTTAGATCGTCTTGAAATAGATACAATAGCTCTGACAGACATAGTTTTAGAATCAATAGAATCACCAGAATCTCGTAGTACGCTTTCACCATCTTATCAAATATATTTAACTCCAGACCTTGCTCAAGTATTAGAAAATTCTGCTAAAGTTGCAAAATTATTAAAAGATGGATTTGTTTCTACTGAACATCTTTTTATTTCTATTTTAGAAATTCAAAGTGAAGCAAAAGAAATACTTTCAAAATTCCATATTGCTAAAGATATAGTTGTGAAAATTTTTGAAGAATTTAAAGGGCAAGATATGTCTGAATTAAGTGCACCAAAGAAAAATAAATTAATACTCAAATATACTAGAAATCTAACAAAGATTGCTCGTGAAGATAAACTCGATCCTGTTATAGGTCGTGATACTGAGATAATGCGTATAATGCAAATACTTTCTCGTCGTACAAAAAATAATCCCATACTTATAGGTGAAGCGGGAACAGGAAAGACTGCTGTCGTAGAAGGTCTTGCAAATCGTATTGCGAAAGGAGATGTTTCTGAATCACTTCGTGAAAAAGAAATTGTTTCCCTTGACCTCGGTGCCCTTATTGCTGGGACAAAATATCGTGGAGAATTTGAAGAAAGACTAAACGGTATAATGAAAGAAATAAATAAAGCAGAAGGAAAGATAATTCTTTTTATTGATGAGATACATACTATCGTAGGAGCTGGCGGAGCAGAGGGAACACTCGATGCTTCAAACATGCTAAAGCCAGCACTTTCACGTGGAGAGCTTCGTGCTATAGGTGCTACAACCTTAAAAGAATATCAAAAACATATTGAAAAAGATCCTGCTTTGGCAAGACGTTTTCAACCTGTATATGTCGATGAACCAAGTATCGATGATGCTATTGCTGTACTTCGTGGACTTAAAGAAAGATATGAACTTTTTCATGGTGTACGCATTACAGATGACGCTATTATTTCAGCTGTAAATTTAAGTACAAGATATATAACAAATAGATTTTTGCCAGATAAGGCTATTGACCTTATTGACGAAGCTTCTTCATCTTTGAAAATTGCGCTTGAAAACAAGCCACCAGTTTTAGAAGAAGCACATAGAAAAATAATGCGTTTGGAAATTGAAAAAGAAGCTTTGAAAAAAGAACTTGAAAGTTCTAGTATTGCTATTGCAAAAGATACAAAAGCTAGAATAAAAACTATTGATACTGAAATTAGTAATTTGCGTGAAAAAACAAAAGAGATAGAACTAAAATGGCAAAATGAAAAAAATATAGTAGTAGAAATTCGTGCAATAAAGAAAGATTTAGAAGGTCTTCGTCTTGAAGCAGAAAATGCAGAAATGCGTGCTGACCTTTCTCTCGCAGCGGAGATTCGTTATGGAAAAATTCCAACACTTAAGAAAGATTTGGAAACAAAACTTACTCGTCTAAAGAAACTTCAAAAGTCTCGCAGAATTCTCAAAGAAGAAATAACAGCTGAAGATATTGCTGAAGTCGTCGCTCGTTGGACAGGCATACCTCTTACAAAAATGCTTGAAGAAGAACGTGCAAAACTTGCTAGAATGGAAGACGAACTTCATAAACGAGTGATAGGCCAAGATGAAGCAATAAAACGTGTATCTGACGTTATACGTCGTTCTCGAGCTGGTATTTCAGACCCAAATAGACCCATAGGTTCATTTATTTTCCTTGGTCCTACTGGGGTTGGAAAGACAGAACTTACAAAAGCATTAGCACAATTTATGTTCAATGATGACAAAGCACTTATACGTGTAGATATGTCTGAATATATGGAAAGACATACAGTTTCAAAATTGATTGGTTCTCCACCTGGATATGTTGGTTACGAAGAATCAGGACAATTAACAGAAGCAGTTCGTCATCGACCATATGCAGTGATTCTTTTTGATGAAATTGAAAAAGCACACCCTGAAGTTTTCAATATGCTTTTGCAAATGTTAGACGAAGGAAGACTTACAGATGGAAAGGGAAGAATTGTTAACTTTAAAAATACAATTATTATTCTTACTTCAAATATTGGTTCTGAATATATAGAAAAAATGGAATCAATTGGTTTTTCAAATAAAACAGAAGAAGAGGATTATAAAAACACAAAAGATAAATTGTTAGCAAGTCTAAAAGATCATTTCCGTCCAGAGTTTTTGAATCGTTTAGATGAAATAATTGCTTTCGACATTTTGTCTAAAGACGCTATAAAACAAATTGTAAATATCCGTATTAATATTGTAAGAGAAAGACTTCTTGGTAAAGGTATTGGTCTTGAGATTTCAGAAGAAGCTTTGGAGTATTTGGCTAAAGAAGGTTATGATCCACATTTTGGTGCACGCCCTTTAAATCGTCTTATACAAAACAAAATTCTTAACCAAGTAGCCTCATATATAATTTCAAATGGTGTAAAGAAAGATGATACTGTTTATGTTTCAGTAAAAAACAAAGAACTTCTAATTGAAACAAAAAAAGCTAAAATTAAAAGTCCCTTTATTACTAAAACAAAACAAGAAAAGAAATAATTAAAAATCCTCAGCTTAGGCTGAGGATTTTTAATTTATGTGCGTCGGGAAGGATTTGAACCTTCGTAGGCCGAAGCCGACAGATTTACAGTCTGTTGTAATTGACCACTCTACCACCGACGCATTCATATAAAATAGCATAAAATATATTTTTTTGCTAGACTTTGTTTTATAAAATAAATGAATCATAAAAATCTACCTTTTTCATATATTGAAATATCAAAGAAAAATTTGATCCACAATATCAAGCAATTTAGGGATTTTGTTGGTAAAAATACTAAAATTGTTTCTGTAATAAAAGCCAATGCTTATGGTCATGGACAGACTGAAATATCTAGCATACTTGAGCCATATACAGATTTTTTTATGGTAAATAGTATTTCTGAATTAGAGCTTTTAAGAAAGAAAAATAAAAAAAAATGTTTTGTTTTTGGATATATTTCTGAGAATGATTTAAGGAATGCTATAAATTTGGGTTGTATATTGTCTGTTTTTTCTATTGATCATTTAAAAAAGATAAATAAAAAAGCAAAAGAATTAAAAAAAATACAAGAAGTGCATCTATCCATAGATGCATATTTAGGAAGGGAAGGTTTATTGTTTGAAGAACTCCCAGATTTCTTTTTGGAAATAAAAAAATGTAAAAATATAAAATTGACTGGAATATACACACACTTTGCAAACATTGAAGATACTAAAGATTTTTCTCATGCACAAAAACAAATAGATATATATGAAAATGCAAAAAAAATAGCAGAAAAACATGGTTTTAAAAATTTATATACTCACATATCTGCTACTTCTGGGGTTTTGGTTTATGAAAAAAATAAAGAAATAAACTCTTTAGTTCGTATAGGTTTAGGTTTATATGGTTTGTGGCCTTCAAAACATTTAGAATCTTTGTATAAAAATTCTAAATTTAAATTACTTCCTGTTCTTTCTTGGAAAACAAAAATTGCTCAAATAAAAGTTTTACCAAAAGGAAGTACCATTGGTTATGGTCTTACTTATAAAACAAAAATTGATACAAAAATAGCAGTTATTCCTCAAGGGTACTCTGATGGATATGACAGAAGATTTTCAAACAAAGGAGAAGTTTTGATTTGTGGCACTAGATGTAAGGTCTTAGGAAGAGTTGCTATGAATATGTTCGTTGTTGACGTAAATCATTTAAAAAATGTATCAGTTGAATCAGAAGTTGTTATTTTAGGTAAACAGGGTAAAGAAGAGATTACAGCTGAAGAAATGGCAGGGGAAAATTCTATAAATTATGAGGTTGTAGCTAGAATTAATCCTTTATTACCTCGTATTATCGTTTAGGTTGCTTTTTTAGGCTTTTTATATTAAGATAGCAATATGTCACAAGATAGACTTATAAAACTTGCGTGTGGAACTTGCAAAAGAATAAATTACTGGTCAAGTAAGAACAAAAAACTCGTCACAAAAAAGATCGAGCTTAATAAATACTGCAAGTGGTGCAAGAAAAAAACTAAGCATAAAGAAGTTAAAAAATAATTCTCAATTTTTGAAAGTTATGATACAATGGACTCGCAGTAAAAAGTATACTGCGTGTTCTTTGTTTTAAGGGATATCTGTTATGGATATCCCTAGGGGATACTCGAATTATTATTTCAGTGTCCTTGTACTCCGGCTATGCCGGAGTATGGGCGATTAGTTTAGTGGTAGAACGAAGGTCTCCAAAACCTTTGGTGGGGGTTCGATTCCCTCATCGCCCGCAATGTTCTCAAATCTTTTTAACATAACTTATCTCATTTCTACCTACGGATATTTCGGTATTTTTATTGTGGTCTTTTTGGAATCAGGGATATTTTTTGCATTGCCAGGGGATAGTTTGCTTTTCTCTATTGGAATTTTGTCTTCAAGTCATATTTTGAATATTTATGAAGTTATTCCTCTTGTTTTTGTTAGTACATTTTTGGGTGGAATATTTGGCTACTATGTAGGTACACATATTGAAAAATTATTTCATTACTCTTTATTTAGAAAAATTTTAAAGCAAGAACATATAGAAAAAGCTAGAATGTTTTTTGAAAAACATGGCAAGTCTGCAATTATTTTTTCTCGTTTTGTACCAGTAATTCGTACATTCACACCTATTGTAGCTGGGGTTGTAAAAATGAAATATAGTTTATTTATAAAATATTCTCTTATTAGTTCTCTTCTATGGTCTACAACTATTACATTACTGGGATATTTTCTTGGGAATGCATTTCCTTGGATAAAAGATTATATGCCGATAGTAATTGTATTGGTAATTATATTATCTATTATCCCTGCATTTTTAGAAGTATTAAGAAAGAAAAAGAAAAATTAAATTTTAATATTTTTTATTTCTTCTGGTGTGTACCATTTTATATTTTTATCTCTTTTGAACCAAGTCATTTGGCGTTTTGCGTATTTTATATTTTCTTGTATTGTCTTTTCAATCATTTCTTGTTTAGTAATTTTCTTATTTAAGAAAAGGTTAGGGTAGAGATATTCAAATCCAAGTTCAGAAATTCTTTTGTCTGAGAGTCCTATTTTTTTTAAATTCTTTACTTCATTTATTAATTTATTTTTCTCAAACATTTCTTTTATTCTTTTCTCAATTCTTTTTGCTAAAACTTCATTTGGTGCATATAAACCGATCTTTATGAATTCATATTTTGAGGGGGATTTCTTTAGCACAGGCACTTTACCAAGTGCCTGTGCTATTTCTATAGCACGCACCAAGCGTACCTTATTTTTCGCATCTATTGTTTTCGCTCTATGACTATCGAGATTTTTTAATATTTTTAAAAGCCCTATTTCAGATTTTTTCTCTAATTCTTTACGAAGTTTTGTATTTGGTTTAACTTCAGGCAATATTACATTGTTTACAACTGAATCTATATAAAATCCTGTGCCTCCACAAATAATAGGAGTTTTGCCTTTTTTTACTATTTCTTCTATTTTTTTATCAGCTAGTTTTTTATATTTTACTATCGTGAATTTTGTTTTCGGATTAGCAATATTTAAAAGATGATGCGGAATACCAAGCATTTCTTTTTTTGTTATTATTCCAGAACCAATATCAAGGTTTGTATATACTTGCCTTGAATCAGCAGAAATTATTTCTCCATTTATTTGTTTAGCGATTTTTACAGCCAAATTACTTTTACCTGTAGCTGTTTGACCGAGAATGACGATAACTTTTTGCATCTTAATCTTCTATAGCTTTAATTTTTGCACCGATTTTGTTTAAGCGTTTTACTATATCTTCATACCCTCGGTGTATCATATAAACATTTCGTAATATTGAAGTACCTGGAGCTGCGAGCATTGCAAGCATAATTACGACAGATGGGCGAAGTGCAGGAGGGCACATAACTTGAGCTTTTTTGAAGCTTGTAGGACCTTCTACATAAACTCTATGTGGGTCAGCGAGTAATACTGTCGCTCCTAGTCGGTTTAATTCTGTAAGGTAAATAGCTCTATTTTCATAAACCCAATCATGAATAAGTGTTCTGCCTTTTGCACAAGCTGCAATAAGCCCAAAGAAAGGGAGGTTGTCTATATTGAGTCCTGGATATGGGCGACTTTCTATTTTGTCTTCTAAAGCTTTTAGTTTTGATGGATAGATAATAAGATCTGCTAGATTTGTTCTTTCGTTTTTTGATTTATAAATCTTTGAAAGATCAAATTTTAATCCCATTTTTTTTAATTTATAAAGTTCGAGTTCTAAGAAATCAATAGGGCATCTTTTGATTTCAAGTTTTGAATTAGTAACAATTCCTGCAGTGATCCACATCATTGATTCTATTGGGTCTTCACTATTGTGATATTCTATATTTTTATTTATTTCTTTTACTCCGTGAATTATGAGTGTTGTAGATCCGACACCTTCTATTTTTATTCCAATTTTTTGTAAGAAAAAACAAAGTTCCTGGACCATATAATTTGAACTTGTGAATTTGATAGTAGTGATACCAGGTATTAAACTTGCAGCCATAATGATATTTTCACAAGCGGTGTCTCCAGATTCATACATAATAACATTTGCTGGTTTCGGTTTTTTGTTTGTTATTTCATAATTCTCATTTGTAACTTTTATTTTTACACCCAATTCCTCGAGTCCATAAATGTGTGCAGAAACTGTTCTTTTTCCTAATTTGCATCCTTGAGCATGGGGAAGTTTGAAAGATTCAAATCGGTGTATTAATGGTCCAGCAAACATTATGATACTTCTTGTGCGTATTGCTGTTTCTCTATTTAAATTTTCAATTTTTATTTTTGTTGGCGGAGTAATTTTTAAACTTTGATCACCAATCCACTCAACTTTTACACCAATACTTTCTAATGCTTCTATTACTCTGTTTACTTCTTCAATTCTTGAGATTCCATGAAGTGTAGTCACGCCTTTATTTAAAAGTGATGCACACAAAAGCCCCACAGATCCATTTTTAGAAGTATTTGTAGAAATACTTCCTGACAAAGTATATCCACCTTCAATTTCAAAATTGTCTGTTTTTTTATCTTTTGATTTATTCATGTGTAATTGTGCCGGAGGAGAGAATCGAACTCTCACACCTTGCGATACACGATTTTGAGTCGTGCGCGTCTACCAATTCCGCCACTCCGGCAATTCACACATTTTACACAAAAATTGATTTAAAATCAATTTTTTAAAAATATTTTAATATGCTAAAATAGCTCCATGTCTAACTTATATTCCAATTCAATTTTCTGGGTTGATGTCGATAAAATCAAACCAAACCCTTATCAACCTCGTAGAGAATTCGATGAAGCGCGCTTGCGTGATTTAGCTGATTCTATACGTCAATACGGTGTACTACAACCTCTTACAGTGTCTCGTGTAGAAGTAGAAAAAGAAGAAGGAGGTCTTGTTACAGAATATGAACTGATAGCAGGAGAAAGACGTCTTCGTGCATCCAAACTCGCAGGAGTAAAACAAGTGCCGACTATCATCCGTGTTGGAGATAATTCAATGATGAAGCTCGAACTTGCTATTATTGAAAACTTACAAAGAGAAGATCTAAATGTTGTCGATCGTGCAAGAGCCTTTTTTCGTTTGATAGAAGAATTTAAATTTACTCATGCGCAAGTTGGTATTAAAGTTGGAAAAAGTCGTGAACATGTTTCAAACACACTCCGTATTCTTACATTACCTGAAGAAGTTTTAAATGCTCTTTCAGAAGGTAAAATAAGTGAAGGACATACACGACCAATACTTATGCTAGCAGATAGACCAGAAGAACAAATAGTTTTATTCAAAGAAATTTTATATAAAAAACTCACAGTACGTGAAGCAGAAAAAATTGCTAGAAAAATAGCTTACGACAGAGTTCGTAAGAAAGAATATATGCCTGATCCAGAGATAACAGATCTTGAAGAAGAATTTCAAGAGAAGCTTGGTACTAGAGTGCATATAGAGAAAAAAGAAATTGGAGGACAAATAAAGATAGATTATTTTTCTGCAGATGATTTACGTAGTATTTTAGATATGTTGAATAAAACAACAGGAGATAAAAAACCAGAGGAGATGATGCAGAATTTTATCGATAAAAATGTAGAACAAAATCAAACAGTTAATACTATAAGTGATAGTGTGGTTGATACAGAAATCCCTGCACCTGTTTCAGAAAATGGAAATCCTATTGATGATACTAATAAAGAAGATGCTCAAAAAGACGAAGCAGAACTTTATAATATTTCTAATTTTAGTGTTTAGCTTCTGCCGAAAGATTTAAGTTTGTTGAGTAAACTATTTTTATCTAAATAAGACTTTATGTGTTTTTTTGCTACAGTAGTTTTTACTAATTCAAGCCATTTGCTTGATGGATGAGAACTATCTTTTGTTATTATTTCTACTATGTCTCTATTTTTTAATTTTGTAGAAATAGGAGACATTTTACCATTTATTTTTACTGCAGAAATATGGTCACCAATATCAGAGTGTATAGAATAAGCAAAATCAATTGGACTTGAATTTTCTGGTAAATCTACTACATCTCCATCAGGAGTAAGGATGAAAATACGATCATTAAAAAAATCTGTTTTTAAATGCTCTATGAAATTTTCAGGATTATGAGCTATGTCTTTTAAATTTTGTAATTGTTCTATCCATTCAAATTTACTTTTGTCATCTTGTGCTTTCTTGTCACCATTTTCTTTGTATGCAAAGTGAGCTGCGATACCATAAGCTGCTTCCGCATGCATTTTCATTGTACGGATTTGTATTTCAGCAATTCCTCCAGAACCTGTGAAAATAGTTGTATGTAAACTTCTGTAACCGTTTGGTTTTGGTAAGGCAATGTAGTCTTTGATTCTTCCTGGAACTGGTTTCCAAATGCCGTGTACTATACCGAGTACTCTATAACAATCTTCTTCGTTTTCCACTATTACTCTTAGTGCTACGACATCATGAATCTTCTCTATATCCATATTATGACGTAATAATTTTTTGTATAAACTATATTTGTGTTTGATACGATAATCTATTTCAACAAATTTTATGTTGTTTTTCTTTAATTCTTTTTCTATTTCAATAGAAACTTCGTTTAGATTTTTTTGGAATTCATTTTCTTTTTCTTTGATTATATTTTCTACTTGAGTGTATTCTGTTGGGTACGCATATGGAAATGCGGCATCTTCTATTTCTCCTTTTAGTTTTCCCATACCGAGACGGTTTGCAAGGGGAGCATATACGTCGATTGACTCAAGTGCTATTCTTGCTCTTTTGTCTTCGCGCACGTGTTCTAGTGTACGAAGGTTGTGTAATCTATCTGCAAGTTTAATGATGACTACGCGTAAATCATTGGACATTGCTACGAAGAATTTACGAAGACTTTCTACATGACGTTCGTGTCCACGATATTTTAATGTTCCAAGTTTTGTAACTCCATTTACTAAGAAAACGATATCTTTTCCAAATTTTTCTTCCATTTCACTTTCTTTTATTTCTGTATCTTCTAAAACATCGTGCATAAAACCTGCAGCAATTGTTTTTGCATCCATTCCTAAACTAGCCAATATTTTTGCAGTTTCAAATACGTGTACGAAATATGGGTCTCCACTGTGACGCTTCTGTCCTTCATGTGCTTTTTCTGCAAAAGCATAGGCATTTTCTAAGAGTTCTTTTTCTCCAGCCTTTAATTCTCCTGTGAGGTCAAATATTTGTTTGATATCTGTGGACATAGAAAAAGTATAGCATTTATTTATTGAAAATGAATTATTTGCTAAAAGTAATTTTTTGTTGTAATGTAAAGAAAAATAGTAATCTTAACAAATAAAAAAAGTCCGTGGAGGGGCTAGTAAATGAGCTTTAAAATAGAAAAAAGAGAAAATTTTACTTTGGTAATTTTACCGGAAAAATTAGATTTAAATGTTTCTACTTCTTTAAAAGAAGAATGTATTATTATTCATAATATAGGAGCAGAAAATTTAATTTTTGATTTATCGGCTACTCGTTATGCTGATAGCTCTGGGATTTATGCAATGGTGCAAATTCAAAAGTTGTTTAGTAATACAAATGGTATTTGTGTGATAATAGGTTTTCAAGAACAAATAAAAAAACTTTTTTTGTTGTCAGGATTAGATAAAAAATTTAAATTTTCTGATAATTTGGAAAAAGCTGTTGATCTGATTCAGGATTTTATTATAGAAAAATATGATGCTGATTAATTAAATTTTTTACCTTAAAACTAAGAAAATGAAAAAAGTACTATTAACAGGCTTTGAGCCCTTCGGAGATTATGAGTTTAATCCAACTATGGATATAGTAGATTGGAATAATGGTCGCACTATCACTGGTGCGGAAGAAATTATTGGTATGGTTTTACCTGCTACTTATTTTGGTCCTTTTTTGAAAGTATCGAAATTTATTGATGAAGAGAAACCAAATTCAATTATAAGTCTAGGATTATCATCAAGTATCCGTTCAATACATATTGAAACACTTTTTATAAATAAAATGCTGTCAAAATATAGTGATGCTCATGGATATAAACCAAACGGTGTACCTATTGATAAAAGTATTGGTTCTTTAAAAACTTTAACCCCATTAATCGAAACATTAATGTTAAAAGAAAGGCTGATGAATAACGGTATTGTTTCTAAAATATCTAAAGATGCTGGCACTTTCATTTGTAATTCTTTGGGTTATCAACTAACAAAAAAAATTACTGATCAGAATTTACCTATTAAATTTATCTTTATTCATATACCATGGACTGTTGATTATAAATCAAAGATTCAATTAGAAAAAGGTAAACAATTTATTAAAAAAGAGATTGTGTATAATACAATTGATACTTTGATTAAATATATTTAATCATTATGTAAATTAAAACTGGACATTGCTGTCCAGTTTTTTTATTTGCTAAAAGTAATTTTTTGTTGTAATGTATAGAAAAATAGTAGTATTAATAATTTAAAAAAGGAGGTGAAAATGTTAAATAAAAAAGAAAATTTTGAAACAAAGTACGATTTTAATCGTGATACTTTATGGCCTTATTTAAAAACATTGATTTTGCTTTTATTTGTTGGTGCCGTAATTTTTTTTGTTCCAGGAAATTTTAGTCCTTTTTGGTCTATAATTCCTTTTGGGCTTGCATTTTTAATGATTATAATAATTATTTTTGCATGCAAAAATCCTGAAAAATTTAATTACAAAGGACGCAGGATAGATGATCTTGATTTTGATGATGAAGAAGATTCATAAAGAATTTTTAAAACCGGATATTATGTCCGGTTTTTTTTATTTCATTAATTTATGTGGATTGTGGTTTGGGCAAGTTTTTAGCGAGCATCTTTCTGGTATGGTCTTGGTGCCTTCCATCATAAGAGATCCGCAAAGGTCGCAGATACGGCCAGTTGGTTTTGCTTTAATAGCATTTTTACAATCAGGGTAATTTGAACAAGAATAGAAAATTCCAAATCTTCCACGGCGTTCCATCATTTCTCCTTTTTTACAAACAGGGCACTCTACTCCACTCATTTTTTTCTTTTTCTCTTCTTCATCTTCTTCTATGTATTTACATTTTGGATAACGAGAACAAGAAACGAATGCACCAAATTTTCCTTGTCGAAGTACGAGGTGTCCGAGTTCAGGTACTTTTGTACTCTTTCTTTTTTTCTTTCCATTTTTATCAAGACCAGAATCTTCTACTGGTGTTCCACATTTAGGACAAGGACGTCCCAAATCTTTCGGTCCTTCTAATTCTAAACCTTCGAGAGTTCTTGCACCTTTACAATCAGGGAATTTACTACAAGAATAAAACTTTCCATTACGAGCAAGTTTTATAATCATACTACTACCACAAATAGGACATTTCATATCGCTAGGTGCTTCACCCATATTTGTAGCTTTCGCAAGTTTATCTTTTTCTTTTACATCTTTTAAGAATGGTCCGTAGAAATCTTTTAATGTTTTTAAATATTCTCTTTCTCCACGAGCTATTTGATCGAGCTCATCTTCCATCTCTGCTGTGAATGTATCTGAAATATATTCCGCAAAATTATTTTCCAAGAAATCAGAAACAACTTCACCTGTGTCAGTAGGGAATAAAGTTCTACCTTCTTTGTTTACATATGCTCTTTCTTCAAGAGTACGCATTATAGAAGCATAAGTAGAAGGGCGTCCTATATCACGAGATTCGAGTTCTTTCACAAGTCCTGCTTCACTGTATCTGCTTGGTGGTTGTGTTTCTTTTCCAATACTTACCAAATCTATCAAATCTAATTTTTCTCCTTTTTTAACTTCTGGAAGTTCTACATCTTCACCTCGTGCATCAGCATCTACTTTGAGCCAGCCAGGGAAAAGTACACGTGAACCATTAGCAGAAAAATCAGGAATTTCATCGTGACCTTCGACAACAGCTGAGACTTTTGTTTTTAGAAGTTTTGCATCAGTCATTTGTGATGAAACTGCTCGCTCCCAAATGAGTTTATAAAGTCTACTTTGTTCTTCATTCATTCCTGCAGAAATATTTTCTATGTGAGTTGGACGAATAGCCTCGTGAGCCTCTTGAGCATTTTTACTTTTTGCTTTATAGATATGTGCTTCAGCATATTCTTTTCCATATTTTTTTTCTACAAGTGAAAGTATTGATGATTGTGCAACTTTTGAAAGATTTGTAGAGTCAGTACGCATATATGTAATGTGTCCAGCTTCGTAAAGTTTCTGTGCAACTTGCATGGTACGAGAAGGAGAAAATCCGAGACGAGTACTTGCTGTTTGTTGTAGAGATGAAGTTGTAAATGGTGCACGAGGTGAACGTTTCTGTTCACTTTCTTTTACATCAGAAACTATCCATTTTCCAGCTTTTCCTATTTTTAAAATATTTTCTACAGTTTTTTCGTCACGTGGTTCTTCGTTGCAAGTAAGTTTTATTTCTATCTTTTTCTCTGTTTTGAAAAGTCCTTCGAGTACCCAATATTTTTCTGGTACGAATGCGCGTATTTCTCTTTCGCGTTCCATTATGATACGAAGTGCAGGGGATTGTACTCGTCCAGCAGAAAGTCCATAACGAACTTTTTTCCAAATAATTCCAGAAAGGTCATAACCAACGAGACGATCGAGCACACGACGAGCTTCTTGAGCTTTAACCATTTTGGCGTCTATATCACGTGGATGTTTCAATGCTTCTTCGACAGCTTCTTTTGTGATTTCATTAAAAGTAACTCTTTTTATTGGAGCTTTTACTTTTTTATCAGCATCTAGAATTTCTTTTAAGTGCCAAGAAATAGCTTCTCCTTCACGGTCGGGGTCAGTCGCTAGCATTATCTCTGTAGCTTTTTCTGCAAGTCCTCTGAGATCCATAATGACTTTTTCTTTGCCTTTTGAGATTTCATAATGAGGAATAAATCCACCTTCTATATCGATAGCTTTTTTATTTGATTTTGGTAAATCACGTACGTGCCCTACAGACGCGCGCACAGTAAAAGCGCCATCTAAATATTTTTCGATGGTCTTTGCTTTACTTGGTGATTCCACTATTAATAGTTTCATTATTGCTAAGTATTACACGAGAAATAACTTTTTAGCAAATTATGTGCATAACTAAATTAGGTAAATTACTGCGGGGGGGGTATACTTTTAGTGTTATTGGTAAATTTATAAAAATATGAAAATCAAAAAATTTTGTTTTATATTATTCGTTTTATTTTTTTACAACTTTTCTTTTGCGCAGCAAAATCCTCCAGTCATAACCGAAACTCAAGTATTCCTTCCTGTCGATAGTTCTGGTATGGGATTATTGATGCCATCATATACTCAACTAACGTGTGGTCTTGGGGTTTCCACTGATCCACAAAATGTTTTATATATTAAAAATCCAACAGTATTTTGGAATTCACCTAATATTTTTACTTTAAAAGCAGATTCATTTATAGATAGTACTACAGGAACTGCAAAAGTTTATAATAATCTTTCTATTTCTGGAACTATTTCTGTGCAGAATCATGGAATTAAATTTTCTCTTTCTTCTGTTTTGCCAAATAATTTTGATATGATGTGTGCAAATTCTTTTTCAAATAATATTACTAGCGTACTGACTTCAAATATAACCCCATCTAATTATAATACCTATAATGAAGACCCAAATAATTTAAAATGTTTGGAAATACAAGGGAACAACCTTATGCTTGTTTATGATAGTAATGGTTCTACTAATATTGTTCCACATCCATATGAATTTTGCGCCCCAACAAGTCAGGGAGGAATGTTGCTATATAGTAATGGAAGTGGTCCTAGTTCATCAAATTTACAAACATCACAAAATCAAATCCAAGAACCATCTTTAGATTTATCAACAAAAGGTGAAGGTCTTAGTGTTGCTTGTCCAAAAACGGGATGTGGTTTTAAGGAACTTATAGATTTAGTAAATAAAGTTTTGAATTTCATTCTATTTAAACTAGCTATACCCATCGGAGCTATTATGTTTTGTTATGCAGGATTTTTGCTTATAACCTCAGGAGGTGATACAGAGGCTCGAGGTACAGCAAAAAAAATAGCCCTTGGTGTTGTAAAAGGGCTTGTATTTGCAGCCGCTGCATGGCTCATAGTGCATCTTATCCTTGATACTTTGGGTTATGACGGTTCTTGGATTGGGTTTTAACAAAGTCTAATTTCTCCTAATTCTTCTTTTATGAGTCCCTTAATTTCCATTACAGAAAGTATTGAATTTGCATTTTGAATTGGCATTTTCATTGCACGAATAAGATCGTCTCTTTCGATTGGTTCACGAAGCAAATCCACAACGATTTTTTCTTCAGGTGATAAATCTTCAAAGAGTTTCATTTGTTTGTCTTCATTATCAGGTAAATCAAAACCGAGAGCTTCGAGTACATCTTCTGCACAAGTTATCGGTGTTGCTCCTTGTCTTAATAATTTATTTGTTCCTTTTGAACTTGGAGAAAAAACAGATCCTGGAATTGCTAATACATCACGATTGTATTCTGTCGCAAGTCGAGCTGTGATAAGTGTTCCAGATTTTTCTTCTGCTTCTATTATGAGTGTTGCTTTGCAAAGTCCTGCCATAAGTCTGTTTCTCATTGGGAAGCTCCATAGTGTTGCCTTAAAGTTCGGCTCGAATTCTGAAATAAAACATCCACCACTTTCTATTATTTCTTCAACCATACATGCATTTGTTCTTGGATATATTGCTTGAGGTGATAGTCCTGAACCAGGGAAGACCATAGTGCGTAAGTTGTTTTTTATTGCTCTTTTGTGTGCGATTGTATCGATACCTAGACAAAAACCAGATACGATGACCACTGGGTAACCTTTTAGACCATCAATTATTTTTTCACAAATGTCGCGTCCATAAGAAGTGAAACGCCGAGAGCCGACTACACATAAATAAACTTGATCTTCGACTTCTTCTGGCCAATCACCACAAATCCAAAGTTCTTTTGGTGGCTGAGGAATTTCTAGTAAGGGTTTAGGGAATTCTTTTTCTAAAAGTTTCCTTATATTCATATTTGTAATTATATCAAAACTTTTATATAATAAAAATTATGTTGGATATTAAATTTATACGTGAAAATAAGGATATAGTTCAAGCGGGAGCTGTCAAAAAACAGATAGATTTGAATATTGATAGACTTATCGCACTCGACGATGAAAGATTAAAAGCTTTAAAAGAAGTGGAAGAACTTCGCACAGAAGTAAACAGAGTTTCAAATGATATTGCTCGTGACCAAGATCCAGCTTTGAAAGTACAACTCATCGAAGAGATGCGTATTGTAAAAGAAGAAATAAAAGCAAAAGAAGAAAATTTGAAACTTATAATGGAAGATTGGCAGAAAATGATGATACAAGTTCCAAATGTTCCCGACATGACCGTCCCAGATGGAAAAAGTGATGAAGACAATGTCGAAGTGCGTTCTTGGGGAGAAAAACCAGTTTTCAATTTCACACCAAAGAGTCACATAGAACTTATGGAAGGTTTGGATATGGTTGATTTTGATAGAGGTGTAAAAGTTTCAGGCTTTCGCGGATACTTTATGAAAAATGAAGGAGCGACTCTTTTCTTTGCACTTTGGC
>Ga0268298_10001333_pt1 | contig 29401 bp, 22 predicted proteins | sample WWTPWeurt_MetaG_FD_194462 | JGI IMG/M metagenome (GOLD analysis project Ga0268298, IMG submission 194462) | Activated sludge microbial communities from WWTP in Nijmegen, Gelderland, Netherland - WWTP Weurt | ecosystem: Engineered > WWTP > Aerobic digester > Activated sludge | place... | reverse complement strand
TGGGAGGCGCGCGCGCGCTGGGAACGGTCGTGCGCACGGTGGACGGGGAGCGCGAGGTCGAGGAGACCCTCTGGTGGGCGCTGGTGAACGCGGCGAACGACGGAGGTGACGACGTGGGCCGGCTGCAGCGCTCCGTGCCGCCGGCCGTGCTCCTCGAGGCGACCGCGGAGTACATGCTCCTCGAGAAGAACGGCGACTTCACCGACCAGGACTTGGGGCTCGAACCGCTCGCCGCGGCCATCGACGCGCTGGGCGCGGGCGCGCGGCCGTGGGCGGAACGAACGCTCGAGCGGTTGCGCGCGGCCGGAAAGAAGCACTCACCATTCGCGAGCATGTGCTTCCTCGCTGCATCGCTTGGCATGACCTCGAACGAGACCTGGAAGGACTCGTGGAACCTCCTCATCAACCCCAGCGTGATCGACGACGCAATCTACGAGCGCGCGTACGCCGCGATTCGGGCGCATTGGCCCTCGGCGCAGCGTGAGCCCGTCTTCCTCTCGGTGCTCGCGCGCCGGTCCCCCTTCTCCGCGCGTCGGCTCGCCCCTCGACTCGGTGACTGTCCTTCGCCGGCCGTGGTCGAGGCGCTCCTCGCGTCGGTGGACGAGGACGAGTGCGACGAAGCCGGAGAGGTGGTGGCCGCCATTCGCACCTGCGCGGCCGCCGACGCGCACCTGGCCAGCGCGCTCAGCGCCTACGCTGCGCAGTCGACGACGCTGAAGGCGCTGCTGACCTCGAGTCCGCTGCCTCGAGAGGCCTGACGCGAGCATGGACTAGGAGAAATGACGAAGCTGGACCTTCTCGCTGGTCCATGCCCTCGGCAGCCTCCTGCGCATGAACGAGGTGCCTTTCCAGCTGATCTCGGTGTTCGGTTCACGCGCCGCTGCGGGAAACCCGACTGGCGTCGTCCTCGGACGTCCCTCCTCCAGCGAGGCAGCGCAAGCCATCGCTGGCCGGCTCGGGTGTCCCGACACGGTCTTCGTCTGGAAGGAGGCTGAACGGTGGCACACGCGGTTCTTCTCGCCGCTCGAGGAGCTCTCGGTCTGCTACCAAGCCCTGCTCGCCGCTGCGTACGTCGTCGGCGATTCGCCGTGCTCCTTCGTCTTGGGCGCGCGCACCCTCGCCGTGGAGCGTGACGAAGCAGGGGCCTGGGCGGTGCAGACTCCGCGCGCGAGCCTCCTTGAACGCGGCACCGTCGAGACGCCCTTCGGCCCTGGGCGGATCATCGACGCCGGTCGCGTGCGTGCCTACGTGCTCCTCGACCTCGAGCGGTTCCAGGAGGCGACCTGGTTCGCGTCGGAGGCGCGCTCGTGGCTCGACGCGCAGCAGTTGGGAGGCCTCTGCCTCGTGGCGCCACTCGATGGTGGTCGAGCTCGGCTGCGCGTCTTCACCACCTCGCTCGGCGGCGGCGAGGACGTCGCGACCGGCGGCGCCGTGGCCGGGCTTCCGCTGATGCTTGGAAACGGTCGACTCGAGCTCGACCAGGGCCTCGGCCCCTTCGCGCGCCGCGGCGCCCTCTGGGTCTGCAGCGATGATCGACTGGTACGCGTCGGAGGAGCGACCAAGTGGCTGATTCGCGGCGTCCTTTCGGCCGACTCGAGTGTCGCGCACACCTGACGTACATGTCGCACGCCGGGCAAAAAGCTGCCTGAAAGTGGCCCATTGGGCACTTTGCACATGACGCACAGGCCCCGGGTTGTCCGCACGCCATGTTCTTCCGCGAGTTCTCCGTGCAGAAGGTTCGACGATCGACCCGCGAGTGGGAATTCCCGCTCAAGTTCGAGGAGTGCCCCGTCAACCCGCTCGCCGGTGCGTTCGACGAGAACCTGATGCGGGCCTTCGACCGCGCGGTTGGCCACCTCCCGTTTGCGCGTCGTCCGCACGACGGACGTCGGGCGTGGACCATCAGCGCCGACAAGGGGTCGCTCGACGTGTGGCTCACCAGTGACGGCAGCGTGTTCGTCGAAGGGGTGACCTCGTTGAACGTCGTCTACGCGCTCTTTCTGCAGTTGCTCGAGGTCTGCCCGGAGCTGGTGCTCGAGGACCGAATCACCGGCGAGCTGCATGATCGCCGCAGCCTCCTCGCCCTGGTGCGGCTCGACGAAGAGAAGCGCGCGCGTCGCCTCTCACAGGAGTTGTCGCTCGCTTTCGCCACGGCCTGATGAAGGCAGGTCTCTCGAAGCGCGCGGCATCCCTGCCTGGTCTCAAAATAGCGGCGTCCTTTCAACGACGCCTGCCGAAGTGTGGCTGTATCGGCATCGGTGAGTCAGCCCTCGATCCACCGCCTCCGCGCCGAACAAACGCGATAGAAGCGGCCCGATGGCGGCCGACCTCCAGCCAGTGCTCGCCGACACCCACCTCTCCAACGGTGGCGCCTTCGCCCCCGGAGCGCTCGTGCTCGACGGCCGGTTCCGCGTCGAGAAGCTCCTCGGTGGCGGAGGGATGGGGCTCGTCTACGTCGCCGAGCAGGTCTCCCTCGGTCGCAAGGTCGCGCTCAAGGTGCTGCGGGAAGATCTCCTCAACACCCAGGGCATGGCGGAGCGGTTTCGGCGCGAGGCGCTCCTGCTCTCCTCGGTCGATCACCCCGCGGTCGTCCGCGTCATCGACTTCGGGATGCACCAGCAGTCGATGTGCCTGGTGATGGAGCTCGTCGAGGGTCCGTCGCTTCAGCAGCTCATCGAGCAGGAGGCACCCTTCGCGGTCGAGCGCGTCGAGCGCATCATCGGGCAGCTCGCGCAGGGCCTCGCGGCGATTCACGCCAAGGGCATCGTCCATCGCGACTTGAAGCCCGACAACGTGGTGATGATCGTCACGCCCGATGGTCGCGAGCAGGCGCGGGTGCTCGACTTCGGCATCGCGCGCCTCGCCGAGCCCGAGCAGGACCGGCAGGTGACCCAGACCGGCTTCGTCGTCGGCACGCCGGAGTACATGTCTCCCGAGCAAGCGATGGGACAGGCGCTCGACCCGCGCAGCGATCTCTACACGCTCGGCCTCATCGCCTACCGCATGCTCACCGGGCGCTCGCCGTTTCCTGGGCCGTCGCCGCGCGAGCTCGTCTCCCAACAGATTCACCAGCCGCCGCCGGAGCTGCTCGAGCTCGCCCCTCACCTCTCCGCGTCGCCGACGCTGGTGAGCGTGGTCAACGCCTGCCTCGCCAAGGCTCCCGACGGACGACCGCCCTCGGCGCAAGCGGTGCTCGAGCAGCTCGCGCTCACGCCCATTCAGCTCAGCTCCACCCTCAGCGGGTCGATGCGTGCGGCGTCTCAGCCCAAGCTCGAGCCGGTGAAGCGCCGGGTGCCTCCATGGCAGCTCATCGCCGCGGGCGGCCTCCTCGCCGCGGTCCTCGTCGCTGGCCTCATCTGGTACTTCCAGGCCGAGCGCCGCGCGCGCCGGTTGCTCGACGCTCGTCGCGGGAGTGAAGCGCTGCAGATCATCGATGATGCGGTCGAGGGCAAGCCGACTGGGCCCATGCTCCAGCTGAAGGCGGCGGCGCTCTATCAAGTCGGGCGCCCCGAAGAAGGGCGCAAGCTCCTCGAGACGCTGCCGGTGCCTCAGGGCGCCAAGGCCGAAGAGCTCGAGCTCGAAGCCGATGCGCTCGAGGCCCTCGCCGACGAGTTCGGTCAAGCCGAAGGACGCGGGGAAGGGGTTCGCACCCGCAAGCTGCTCGCGTCGTGGCCAAAGGCGAAGGTCTTGCCGGTGATGCAGCGGTTGGCCAAGCGCGAAGAGGGCTGGACGCAGTGGGGCGCGCTCCGCTTCGTCGACTCGGAGTACGCAGGCCAGGGCCTCAACCTCACCGAACTCTACGTGGCCGCGCTCGAGGCGAAGGACTGCGGGCGACGTGTCCTCGCGGCGCGCCGGCTGGGCGAGCTGCGAAACCAGGAGGCCATCGAAGCGCTCACCAAGCTCAAGAACGTGCCGAAGAAGCGCGGCGGAGTGCTGGGCCTCGACGAGGAGCAGTGTGGTCAGGACGCGGCCGCCGCTGCGCTCAAGAAGATCGAGCGCGATCAGGGCCCCTGACAGTCACCACGCGTCGGAGTTCGCGCTCACTGAGCTGGTGGCTCCGCGGCGAACTCGACGCGACCGCAACCGCTCGACGCTCGGCCCACTCGAACACGCCGTCAGCGCGCGCCTGGCGCCTCCCCACCGTCGGGCCCGTAGAAGAACACCCACACGGCGAAGTCGGCATCGAACCGCCTGAATCGATGCTCACGGCCGGCAGGAACGAAGAGAAAATCGCCCGCGCCAACCTCGTGCTCGGAAGCGCCGTCGAAGAACGTCGCCGTTCCTCGCGCCACGACGTACACCTCGTCGCGCGTGTGAGGCGTCTGCAGATCGACGCCCGTCGGACGGTACAGCTCGGCCTCGAGCGTGCCGTGACTGAAGATGGGAATCGCCAGATTGCCCGGAGGCGGCGCTCCGCGCTCCAGGGCCTCGCTCAGCCGCTCGACGTGGCCGTGCTTCGGTTCTCGCTCGTTCATGTCGCAGACCTCACGGCTCGACGCACTGGCCCTTCTGCGGGAACCACCGCTCGGCGGTCGCCTCGGTGATGCCGCCCGAGGTGCCCCCGGTGAACAGCACCGAGCCATCGGCCAGCGCCGTCGCGGTGTGTGACTTGCGCGACGTCTTCAGCTGCCCGGCGAGACACCACTTCTCGTCCTGGCTCGACCAGCGTTGCACCCGTGCAGTGTCGACCGCCGTGGGAGGCTCTCCGCCCGCGACCAACACGTCTCCCGACGGCAGCACCGTCGCCGAGTGCCCCGCGATGGGCACCGAGAGGTTGTTCGCCACCTGCGTCCATCCGTCGCTGCCCGGCTCCCACCACTCGACGTAGTTCGTCGACATCGTCGTCGTCTGCCCGCCGAAGACCATCACCCTTCTTCCGAAGCTCACCACCGCCGTCCGCTGCCGCGGCTCGGTCATCTCCGGTACGCGATGCCAGACGCCGGTCGCCACGTCGAACCGCTCCACCGTCGCCACCGCGAGGCCGGGCCGGGGAATGGCGACGCCTCCGTCCGACGCGGGACCCGGCTGGTTCGAGCGCCCACCCAACACCACCACGCTGCCGTCCGAGAGCAGCACTGCGTCGTGCAGCCAACGCCCCTGTGCGAGCGGTCGCCGCTCGGAGAACGTCCCCGCCGAGGGGTCGAACCGCTCCACGGTCACCAGGTGTTGGTGGACCGGTCGCGCGCCACCGATGATCAGCACGCTCCCATCGGCGAGCCGCGTCGCCGAATGGCCGTTGCGAGGGTTGGCGAGCGCGCCCACGGTCGTCCACCCGTTCCGCTTTGGATCGAACAGCTCCGCCGACGCGAGCGCCTCGAAGCGGTTGGTGCCGTCCTCGGACGCGGCTGGCGCGCTCCCACCCACGACCAGCACCCGCCCGTCCACCAAGATGGTCGCCGTGTGCCCGGCCCGCGCCGTGCTCATCGGAGGCCCCAGCTTCCAGGTGTTCGTCCTGGGGTCGAACAGCTCGGTGCTCGAGAGCGCCACCGTCGCGTCCTGCGAGCGCCCGCCCGCCACCAACACCCGGCCGTCGGCCAACCGCGTGGCGGTGTGTTGCGAGCGCGCAGTCGCCAGACTCCCAGCTGGACTCACCTTTCCCTGCGCCACCACAAGGCAGACGAGCAGCGCGGGGAACATTCGTTCGTCAGTATGCCCTGGGCGTGGCGCGGCGACCACGCCGGACTCAGCGGTGAAATCCGCGCCGAGCGTCATCGACATGCTACCGTTCGGGTGTCCGTGCGTCTGATCGGTCTCCTCTCCGTCCTCGTCGCCGTTGGAGCGGGTGCGCAACCGCTCCACGAGGATCAGTGGGCTTCGACGCGGGTCTGGCTGACGGCAGGCACCTACGGGCGAACCGTCAACACCGCGTTCAGCGACGGCGACAAGATCGCCATCAACGGCACCTTCCCGGCGGGCACCAGCCTCCAGGGCTCGTTTTCCCAGTACGTGCGCAAGTGGTTCGGCGTCACCGTCGACGCCCGCGCAGAGCTCGCGAAGGTTCGCCTGTCTTCCGACACCGCGGCCGACACCACGTATGCCCAGCACGGGTTCAAGGGTTCGGTCTCGGCGTCCTTCCGCTGGCAGGCCACGTCCCTCTTTGGACTGGAGGGCCGGCTCGGCGTGCTGGGAGGCGTCGCCCCCTTCATCGACCTCAACCTCTCGAAGATTCCGGAGTCGGACCCCCGCTCCATCTTGGGCCCCGTCCTCACCGTGGTGGGCACCTTCGACACCACTCCGCACTTCACCGCGCAGGTCTTCGCCGGCCTCGAGGCGCGGTTCGGAGGCCTCGAGAGCGGGAACCTCTTCTTCGGGCTGAACGCTCGGTACGGGTTCTTGACCATCGGCGATCTCGAGCTCGGCATCGCGCTCTCCGTCGAAGCGAACGCCGGGGGCAACACCGACTTGAAGAAGGTGGTGAGCAGCTACGACGAGAAGTTCTTCCGGGTGGGCATCGGCCCCTCGCTCACCGTGCGCAAACCGGCACCTGCTGGAACGGGCTCGACCGTCGTGGCGCCTTCGGTGGTGGGCTCCGTCACTCGCGTCGACGGCAGTGGCATCGGCGGCGCGACCGTCTCGGCCGGCGGGGTCACCACCTCGACCGATGCGCAGGGCGCGTACAGCCTCGAGGGCCTCGCCCCCGGGCCGACGACCGTCATCGCCGAGGCGAGCGGCTTCCGCCCCGCCAAGAAGGACCTCGTGGTGACGCCTGGCACCCCAGTCGAGGCGCCCTTCGTGCTCGTGGTGCCGACGGGCCCGGGCAGCATCAGCGGCGTCGTCCGCGCCGGCCCTGACAAGCTGCTCGCTGGCGCGAAGGTGATGGTGGGCAGCGCGACGCTGACGACCTCGACGACGGGCGCGTGGTCGGTCGACGGTGTCGGCCCCGGCCCGGTGAAGGTGAAGATCGCGCTCGACGGCTACGCGCCAGCCGACGAGGTCGTCCAGGTGCCTCCCGAAGCGAAGGCCACCCTCGACCTCACCTTGGAGCCCGTCGCGCAGCGAACCAAGGCGAAGATCCGCGGAGTGATCAGCAGCGCCTCGGGGCCCGTCGCCAAGGCGACGGTGCGCATCGTCGAGCTCAAGCTCAAGCAGGCGGTGAAGCCCGACGGCCGCTTCGAAGCCGAGGTCGCGGGCGGGAAGTACACCCTGATCATCGAGGCGCCCAAGCACGTCACCCAGACTCGAACCGTCGAAGTGCTCGACGGTGATCAGGCCATCTTCCAGATCGAGCTCGAGAAGGCGCGATGAGATGGGTCGGCGCGCTCGTCGGGGTCGTGCTCGCGGCGTGCTCCGAAGGACCGCCCTCGAAGCCGCCGCCTCCGCCGGTGACGGTGCTCGAGCCAGTCAGCGTTCCCTCGGTCGCCGCCCTCGTCGCCGCTCAAGGCCTCGTCACCATCGAGCGGCACGGCACGCCCGCCAAGGCCGAGCCGGGTCCGGTCTACGAGGAGGACCTCATCGTCACCGGGCCTGCGAGCTCGGCGCTCTTGCGAGATCCCCTCGGCCGCGAGCTGGAGCTGGGAGAGGACACCCGGTTTCGAGTGGGCCAGAAGCTGACGACCATCGAGGTGCTCACTGGTGACATCTCCTTCTCCGCGGAGGACGGCGGGAGCGGCTGGAGCGGCCTGTCGGTGAAGACCCCGTTTGGCGTGGCGACCCTGAAGGACGGCGCCCAGGGGCGGCTGCGCTTCGTCGACGGCGGCGTCTCGGCCGACGTCTCGTTCGGGAGCATCGAGTTCGACGTCGTCGACGGTGGGGTGAAGACGGCCAAGGCCGGCGAGTCGATCGAGGTGAGCTTCGGCTCGCTCCAGTTCGACACGCCCCCTGCGAAGGCGGAGCCCTCGGCGCTCGACCTCGTCGTCGAAGGGGGCAAGCCCCAGGTGAAGCGCCCAGGCGAGAAGCGCTTCTCCACCGCCAAGTCGCACGAGGCCGTTGCCCCAGGCACCGCCGTTCAGACCGGCGCGGGCGGCGCGGCTCGACTCGAGGGCCCGCACGTGCGGGTCGTGCTGGGGGCGAGCACCACCGGAGTCGCCGAAGGCCTGCGAACCGAGGGCGGACCACCGACGGTGCTGCTCTCGAAGGTCGTGGGTCCGTTGGTGATGCACTTCGACGGGGCCGGTCCCGCGGCAGTCGACCTGGGCGACGTCACGATCGGCAGTGGAGGCGAGGCGTCGGTCGCGGTGATTCAGCAGGGAAAGAAGCGGCGGCTCGAGGTGCGTGGCGGCGAGGTCGCGGTCACGGTGAAGGGTCAGGCGACGACCCTCAAGGCAGGCGACGCGGTGTTGGTGGACGGCGGCTCGGCGGTCGCGGCTCAGGCGCTCAAGCCCACCTTGGTCGTGAACGCGACCAGCCGGGTTCGAGTGAACGTCGAGGGCGTGGTGGCGCTCGGGCTCTCGCTGCCGAACGACTCGAACCGCGTGCAGGTCGCGAGAGACGCGCAGTTCGCCTCGCTGGTCGTCGCCGGCACGGTGGGAAAGACTCTGGTGATTCCGGTGAACGCCCGCACGCCGCTCTACTATCGAGTGCAGGACGCGCAGAACGAGGTGGTCAAACAAGGGCGCATCGACTTCGGGCCGGACACCGCCTCGGCGCGCGACACGGCCACTCGGAGCGACGTCGTCTCCGAGACTGGCCAGAAGGCGACGGTCTTCTATCAATCGAAGGTGCCGGCGCTGACCTTCAACTTCACCCCCCAAGCGGAGGCGAAGGCCTGGCGCTTTCGGCTCTACCGCGCGAGCAACGGCACGCCGGAGTCTTCACCACTCGTCGATCGCAAGGCCGGAGAGCCCAAGCTCGTACTCGAGCCAGGGGTGCTGGAGGAGGGCGAGTTCGTCTGGTCGGCGACTCCGCTCGACGGCAGCGGCAACGACAAGGTTGGTGGGAGAATGAACAAGCTGTCGGTCGTCTACGACAACGCACGCACCACGCTCTTCCTCGACCGACCCATCAATGGAGAGCGGGCGGCGGGCGCGAAGGCGGTGGGGGTGTCTCCGAAGAACTCGCAGCTCTACTTGAACGGCAAGCCGGTGAAGGCCGACGACGCAGGGCGCTTCTCGGTTCCGTTGGGGGGCGCAGAGACGGCGCTCTTCCGGGTCGTTCAAGGAGACGGCACCGAGCTGTACTGGCTGCGTCGGCTCAAGCGCTGAACGCACCGACGCCGGAGGAACGTGAGGGTCCCTCCGGCGCCGCGAGGCATCGAGTTGGTGGGACTCAGAACGACGCGACGGTGATCATCGCCGACTCCGCCCGATTCGAGACCGCCGCCATTCGCTTGAGGTTCGCGAGCTCGCGCTCGGCCGCGCTGCGCTGCTGAATGAGCGACTCACGCTGGGCGTTCGCCTCCGCGGCGACCCGGGTGCCACCCACCGCGCCGACGACGATCATCGCGACACCACCGAGGCCGATGAGCAGCACCGGAATCCCGACGACGGGAACGACCAGGAGGATGAGGCCGACGAGCGCGAGCGGCGAGAGGACCGAGCCGATGACGACGAGCGCGATGGAGCCGCCCGGCCAGCCGGTGTCGACGCCGCGGAGCTGCGCGTTGAAGCCATCGATGTCGGCCTCGAGCTGGGAGATGTGCTGAGCGAGGCTCAGGTTGCCGCCGACGCTCGCGATGGGGGCAGACGTCTGGCCGCCGGTCAGGCTCGCCGAGCGAGTGGGCGCAGCCGGTGCTTCGACGAGGCGAGCGCTCGAAGGAGCGTAGTTCGTCGGCGGGAGCGGCGGAGGCGAGAAGGCGTTCGCAGTCGACGACGAGCCTCCACGCAGCACGCAGACCTTCGCTACGCAGCGGAGCGAACCGTCGCTCGAGCACTCGGCGCTCGCCTCGCACGCGTGGCCTTCCTTCGAGGGCGCGACGACGGGTGCCGCCACGGCGGGCGCGGTGCAGGTGGCGTTGACGCACTTGAGGCCGGAGCGGCAATCGGAGCGGGCCCGGCACGACTCGCCAACGTCTCCGAGCGAGAGGTCAGGGGTCTGGGTCAGCAACACGACGATGAGATGAGCGGTCAGCATGGAGTCCTCGAGGGGAAGGGAGTGATTGCGGCGGAGGGTGCCTGTGCAAGCCATCGACACATCGAAGTCGTTGAAATCAGGTCACTCTTTGGCCGCTTCGTCTCGGTGATTGGACGAGGCACTGCCTCGAGCGTCTGGCGACCGAAGGCTGCCGCGGTCGTGCACAAGAAGATCGAGTTGAAGCGCCCCACCGAGTTCGCCTCGGACGAACATCATTCCATCGCGGCGGATCAACCGCGCGTCGGTCGGTCGCTCGTGAGATCACGCGCTTCGGGTGGCACGGCGACTGCTCAAACGAGCCGCCATGCTCACTTCACTCATCGTCATCTCCCTCTCTCAGGTTCCTGTTCTCGGCGAAGCCGGCGAGTCGTGCCGAACTGATCGCGACTGCGAGGCCTCGTTGGCCTGCGTGCGCATGGTGTGTTCGCCAAAGCCCGTCGTCGCTCCGCGCGTCGAGCCGATTCCCTCAGCGGCGTCTCCTCGGGTGGTGAGCGCGCCAGCGAGTGAGGTGAAGGAGTCGGCCGTCGAAGTGAAGGACTCGGCGGAGCCGCAAGAGCCGCCGTCGCAGTTCAGCGGCATTCACTTCTTCGTCGGAGCGAACGTCGGTGCCGGGCCGTCGTTCGTTCAGGTCCACGGCGCCACCTACGAGGGCGCCTATCGCTCCGCTGATTTCAGCGGCGTGGTCGCGAAGCTGCCCCTCGAGCTGCGGCTCGGCGTGGTGTTCGGGAAGTTCGAGGTCGCCTTGGAAGGAGCGCCGACGAGTCCAGTGACGGGAAGCACCGTGTCCTGGCTTTCTTCGGTTGGGCTCTCGGCCGGGTGGCTCTTCCGCCTCCACGAGTCGGGCGACTTCGGCATCTACCTTCCTGCGCGCCTTCGAGCGGGAGCGATCTTCCAGTACGGCAGAGAAGGCGCCGGCGTCGCCGGGAGCGCGAACCTCGGGGTTGGCTTTCGTTTCGGTCAGGTCCTGTTGGAAGCGCGCGCGGCGATCGAAGTGTCCCAGCTCTCTTCACGTGGTCTGTGGACAGCCGTCTCGGTCCCGCTCACTGGCAGTGCCACCTTCATCTTCTGATCACCACCCCACAACAAGGAGCCCGTCATGAACCGAAACCTCTCTGCCATCATCCTCGCCGTCGCCCTCTCTGCCTGCGGTGAAGTCTCTCTCAAACCGACGGTGACTCTCAGCCAGACCGAAGCGAAGTTGCTCAAGCGCGGCACGCAATGGTCCATCAGTGCCCCGTTGTCCGTGAACCTGCCGCCAGCGAGCTCGAACTGGAAGCTCGTCGCGACGGCGGACGAGGCGTCCTCCACCGGGTTTCTCGAGCACTCCCAAGGCCAGACCGAAGTCGCTCACGATGCGCCGAGCTTCGAGCTTCCACTCAAGACCACGGGAAACCTCCGGAGTGGGGTCGAGACGCGCATCAAGCTGTTCGTGACCGTCTTCGTCTGGAACGGCGGTATCGAGTCGGACAGCGAGAGCGCGACTGCCCAGTACACGTTCGTGGGCCAGTGACGAACGCTGGTTGCCACGGCTCCAGCGCTGCGCTCGTCAGTTGCAGCACCAGATGTCGGCGTTGAGGTGTTTGCAGGTACCAGCCGGCGTGGCGGAACCTGCGCAGCTGTACGGCTTCGAGTACTGGCCCGGAGTGCCCATGAACATGACGAAGGCGTTGTCGCACTGGTTGCTCGACGACTTGGCAGTGCAGGTCCCCGTGTTCGCACCGCAGCAGAAGAACGTTGGGTCCACCGACGACTGGGTGCACTGACCGACGGGTTGGTCGCCGTTCGAGCACGCGAAGCCTTGACTCCCTTTCCCTTCGCTCGTGCATCGCGAGCTCGCGAAGTTGTCGGCCTTGCACTGCGAACCCATTCCACAGGTGGGGGTCTGTCCGCAGCGAATGCAGGTTCCGACTGCTTCCCCGGAGCATTTCCCGCAGAACTCGGTCGAGCCGCAGTTCGCGTCCGAGGTGCACCCAGGCTTGCAGTACTCGGACACCATGAAGTTGTTGGTGCAGTAGTTGCCGGCTTGGCAGGTGATTCCGCGACAGTCGGTGAGTCCGTTCTGCTGGCCACAGCTCGACGAAGGCTGCTGAGGCACGTTGCCTGCCGGTCCACACCCAAGAGCCGCAACCACCAAGAAAGTCATTCGAAACGTCATTGTGTCTGCTCCTTTTGCGCTCAGTCGGGCGGGGCGAGTCGAAGTCTCGAGAGGAGGGAACGAATCTGGAGCGTTCGGCTCGAGCGGTCGGGTCGCGACGGCTCAAGCGCTGACAAACCTGGGGAACGGCGAAAGCTCCGCTAGAGTGGAGCCGCCTGATGTCCTCCGACGGTCGAGTCACCCTCCAACAGCGACTGAGCAGCGGCCCCATTCCCGTCGACGAGGCGGTGCGCATCATCTGGGCGCTCTGCGACCGCTTCGAGAAGTCGGGGAAGACCGAGACGCTGGGTGACGTCACTCCGTCGCGGGTGACGGCCTACGGGCGAGTCGTCGAGGTCGCGATTCCAGACGCCGCGCCAGTCGCTGGCTACTCCGCTCCCGAGCGTGCCCGTTCGTCACCGACGCCTCGCTCCGACGTCTTCGCGATGGGCGCGCTGTTGGTGCACCTCATCTCCGGCAAGCCCTACGACGGCACCTACCCACCGAACGCGACCCACCTCCACCCAGTGCTGAGCCGGTGCCTCGCGGTCGACCCCTCGCAGCGGTTCGCGAACCTCTCCGAGCTCAAGCGCGCGCTCGTGCGCATGGACAAGACGTTGATGTCGGGTCCGAAGTCGGCCGGAGACAAGGTCTTCTCCCGCACCTCGCTCGGCCCCTGGCAGCTCGAAGGGCTGCTTGGCCAGGGCTCGATGGGCCACGTCTTCCGCGCCAAGCACCAGGCGCTCGGCCGCCTCGCTGCCATCAAGGTGCTGCGGCCCGAGCAGTACGCGAACCCGGAGCTGGTGCAGCGGTTCTTCCAGGAAGCGCGCACCGTCAACCAGATCAACCACGAGCACATCGTGGAGATCAGCGACTTCGTCCAGGAGCCAGGCGCGAACGGCCCGGAGGTCGTCTACTGCGTGATGGAGCTGCTCCAGGGCCACACGCTCAGCGACGAGCTCGACACCGGCACGGTGAGCCTCGAGCGCGGGCTGCGCATCACCGAACAGCTCTGCGACGCGCTCTCGGCCGCGCACCGGGTCGGGGTGGTTCACCGCGACGTGAAGCCCGACAACATCATGCTCATCGAGCGTGGTGGCTCGAAGGACTACGTGAAGGTGCTCGACTTCGGCGTGGCCAAGCTCGTCGACACCTCGGGCAAGGCCGTCGTCGCCACCACCGAGGGCGCCATCATCGGCACGCCCATCTGCATGTCGCCGGAGCAGGCGCAGGGTGACGACATCGACGCGCGCTCCGACGTGTGGGCCGTCGGCGTCATCCTCTACCGGTTGATCACCGGCCGCTTCCCCTTCGACGCGCCCACCTTCGTCAACATCGCGGTGCAGATCATCACCAAGCCGTACCTGCCGCTCCCGAGCAAGACGGCGGCTGGCGAGGTGCTCCCGGTGCGCCTCAAGCGCCTGGTGGAGCAGTGCCTCAAGAAGCCGAGGGACCAACGCCCCGCGTCGATGGAGGTCGTGCGCGACGAGCTGCGCGCAGTGCTCCGAGGCGACCGCGACGACCTCGACGAGGCGGCGGCGCGTGGTGGTGGGCGAGGGTGGATGGCGGTGGCCGGGTTGGTCGCCGTGCTGGGCCTCGCGGCGGGTGCGTGGAAGTTCTTCGGCAGTGAGCCCGTCACTCCGGTCGTCGAGGTGCCCGATGCGTCACCCATGCTGACGCCGCTCCTGCCAGTCTCCGAGGACGCGGGCGCCGAGGCGCCGCTCGACGCAGGGGTCGACGAGGAAGCAGACGCGGGCACCGACCTCGAGGCCGACGCAGGCGCCTCCCTCGACGCTGGAACGAAGGTGAAGCCGGCCGCGAAGCCCATCAAGCTCACCGGGCCGGTCGTCTCTGGCTTGGTGAAGCAGTTGCTCCCGAAGATCAGCGGGTGCGTCGTGAAGTTCCCCGACCATCGCCCCGCGCTCCAGGGCCGCCTGCTCGTCTTCGAGATCCAGAAGTCGGGCAAGCTCGCCACCGTGCATCTCGAGCCGGCGGGTGAGAGCAACCCGCTCGAGGCGTGCATCGTCTCGGCCGTCGCGCGCACGACCTTTCCCCCGAACGACGCGAACCCCCAGGTCAACCGACCACGCCTGCCCCTCAAGGTCGGGCCGTGAGCCTGCACGAGAAGGTGCTCGGGGCAGGCGCAAGCCGAACGGCCTTGCTGCTGGCGTTCGGGCTCTCGCTCCCGTTCTGCGTGAGCGGCCTCTTCCTCGATGACTACATGCATTGGTACCTGCTCGAGGGGCTCACACCGGCGATGGGAGACCGCTGGCACCTCTTCACCTTCGCGGGCGGCGGCCCCGAGCGAATGACGCCGTACCTCGTCGACGGCCCGTTCCCGTGGTGGACGTCGCTGCAGCTCCACTTCGCCTTCTTCCGGCCCTTCACCGCGTTGGTGGCGAACGTCGAGCACCTGCTCTGGGGCTCGAACGCCGTGCTGATGCACCTCCACTCCATCGCTTGGTACGTGGCGTTGGTGGCGGTGGCGACGCGGCTGTTCGGCCGGGCCTTCGGTGCCGTCGCGGTCGCTTCGTTGGCGTCGGTGTTGTTCGCGCTCGATGACGTGCACGCGTTGGTGGCGGGGTGGGTCGCGAACCGGAACGCCACCATCGCCTCGGTGCCGGCGCTGCTCGCCGTGCTCGCGCACCTCCGTTGGAGGGACGACGGGTGGCGCTGGGGTCTGCCGCTCTCGCTGCTCGCCGCTGCGGTCGGCCTGGCCGGTGGGGAGGTCGCCATCGGAGGCCTCGCCTACCTCGGTGCCTGGGAGCTCACGCGTGGGCCCGGTGGCTGGACTCGAAGGCTCGGAGCGCTCGTGCCGATGGGCCTCTTGGGCGTGCTCTACGTCGCCGTCTACAAGTGGACCGGCTCGGGGGCGCACGGCTCGGGCATCTACGCCGACCCGCTCAACGAGACGGGCAAGTACCTCGAGCAGTTCGGCCCGAAGCTGCTGACGCTCCTCGGCGCGCAGTTCCTCGGTACGACCGCCGACTTCTGGCTCGCGCTCGAAGCGATTCGGCCTGCGCTCGTCGCCGCCGGTGTGCTCGCGGTGCTGCTGGTGGGGGCGTTGCTGCGTGCGGTGTGGAGCGGGCTCGACCCGGCGCAGCAGAGCGGGGTGAGGTGGATGGCCGTGGGTGGCGCGCTCTCGACGCTCCCGGTGTTGGCGACGTTTCCGCTCAACCGCTTGCTGTTGATGCCCTCGGTCGGCGGTGCGGCGATGACGGCGGTGTTGCTGCTCGCGGGTTGGCGGAGCGCCAAGCGGTGGGTGCGGTGGTCGATTCGGCTCCTCTTCGTCACCACGGTCGTCGGTGGGCTCTTCGGCTGGCTCGCCACCTTCGTCGGGACCTCGCTGGGCGGGTGGGTGATGCGTCACGGCCCGCTGGAGACGACGGTGCCCGATGCCGCCCTCGGTGGGCGGGTGTTCGCCTTCGCCGCGCCCGACCCGAGCGCCTTGATGTACCCGGCGGTGGTGCGGAGGCTCGACGGCAAGCCGCCGGCGCGCTCCTGGGTGACGCTCACCTTCGCGCCGTTTCCCACCAAGCTCACCCGGGTCGACGAGCGCGTCGTGGACATGGAGTTGGTCGGCGGCCGCATGTTGGGCACGCTCTTCGAGCAGCTCTTCCGGAGCGACCAGGAACCGCTCGAGGTGGGCGCTCGAGTGAAGTTGACCGGCGCGCTGGTCGAGGTCACCGAGGCGGAGGCCGGGCGCGTCGGGCGGCTGCGCATCACCTTCGACGAGCCGCCAGAGTCGGGCTTCTTCACCTTCGTGCGCTGGGACGGAGACGTGATGTCGCCGCTCGTGCTCCCGCCCGTCGGAGCGTCGCTCACCCTGCCGAAGCCGAGCGGGCTGTTGTCGCTCTGAGTTCGCTCAGTGCGCTTCGTTCACCTCGAAGATGAGCTTCACGGTTCGTCTGGCTCGATCGATCTCGGTGAGCGGAAACACCTCGAACACCTTGCCTTGCTGCTCGCCAGCGGCTCGGAGCCGCTCGAGGTCACGCTGCACCATCGAGCGAGAGAAGACCGCGCCCTGTCTGCTCTCGAGCGTCTTCAGCGCCGCCGGGCCCAGCGCCACGCCCATCAGTGAGATGGCGCCGACGCGGAAGGCGGGGCCCTCGTCGACGGTGAAGACGATGGTGGTCGCTCCCGGAGCGCCCTCGCGCCGCTGACGTTGGTGGTCGACCTTCGCCAGGACGTGACCGCGGTCGTAGTAGGTGGTGAGCAGGTTGAGCGCGTCTCGCTCGAGGAACTCCGGCCGCACTGGCGCGCCCACCTTGGTGGCGACGAGCTGCTCGAGCTCCTTGGTGGTCAGCGCCTGCACGCCCTCGAAGCGCACTGCTTCGACGACGAAGCGTGGGCCCTCGGAGATGGTGATGACGAGCTCGGTGCCGACGGCATGGGCGTCGACGGTCGCCTCGGAGAAGCCGTGCTCCTCGTAGAACGACCGCACGAGCTCGAGGCGCTGGCCTCGTTGGCCGAGGGTGTCACGAAAGCCCTTTCCGTCGAGCTGCTGGCGGAGCTCGTTGGGCAGAGACGGCCCACCCTCGAGGCGCACGGCGGAGACGATGGGGCGCTCGACGACGACGTAGGTGAGCACCACCGAGCCCGAGGCCGTTCGCTCTGCGTACGCCGACGCGTGGGCGATGAGCCCGGTGTCGAAGAGCTCGGTGAGGTCGAGGCGCACGCTGGCCGCGTCGAGCACCGTGCCCTCGCGCGGAGCGACCGCCTCTCGCAGCCGCAGCGACGTCTCATCACCCGCGCCCACGAGGCACACCGTCTCGACTCGGGCCCCGAGGATTCGTTCGGGTGCGAAGGCGGCGGTGGTTGGCGCCGACGTCGGGCAGCTCACCGTGACGGGACTCGGAGTGACGGGCACGGGAGCGACGGTGCTCTGGTGGGCGCAGGCCGCGAGCACGGCGACGGCGACGCCGGCCGCGAACCTCATTCGAACACCTCGATGACGGCGCGCTTGCGGAGGTCGGCGAGGAGCTTCGCTCGAAGGGTGGCTCGGGCTTCGGGGGTGGCGGGCGTCGTTCCCTTCGAGCGGAGCATGAGCCACCGCAGCTCGGACAGCTGGGCGCGAAGCTCCTCGCGGTAGTCGGGCAGGAGGAGGCCCTGGCGCTTCGCTTCCGCTTCGAGCCCTGCTCGATCGAGGCCAGCGTTCTTCGCGACGGCGTCGAACGCCTGGTCGACCTCCTCCTCGGTCGGCGCGGATCCAACGTCCTTGGCGATGAGGCGGGCGTCGATGAGGGCTTCGCGGGCGAGTCTCCGCGCCTCGGGCGAGGCGTGCTTCTGGGGCGCGAGCCGCCGCTCGAGCTCGGACCGGAAGACGGGCTGGCCGTCGACGCTGGCGATGACGCGGTCGACCAACACGGGGTCGGCGATCGCCGACGAGGCGAGGAGCACGACACTCGACAGGGCGCGCATGCACGCATCCTGACAGAGCGGCGGGCGGTGACGGCTACTTCTTCGGCGGCAGCGGTGGTCTCGGCATCGTGCTCGGGCCTTCGACTCGTGGACCCGCGGACACCGGTCGTGCGTCGGGTGCCTTGATCGGCTCGGGCGGCAGCAACGGCGAGCGCTGGGGAGGCCGGGAGTCACTCGACTTGGGCGGCTCGGCGGCGAGCGGCTGGGAGGGCGGTTCTTCGAGCTCTCCGCCGCGTTGGTCGCCGGCCGCTTCGCTGTCGTCCTCGGAGATGACGATGACGCGATCTTCCTCGGCGAAGACGATGGGCTCGTCCTGCTTCGGGTTGATGAGCGGCGTGCCGTTGAGCTTCAGGTAGCCGATGGCCACCTCGCCCCGCTGGCGTGCCACCTTCTGCACGGTGAGCCACGGGGTGGTGTAGCCGAGCAGCGCGTAGCAGGCGGCGCGCTTCAGGTAGATCTCGTTCCCGTCGGAGTCGAAGAGGTCGGCGAAGACGGCGTTGAGCTCGCGTCGCTCCGACACCTGGGCGAGCAGCATCGAGGTCATCTCTGCCGACACCACGAAGTCGGCGCCGTAGTCCTGCTCGAGGAGGTCCTTCGTTCTCGGGTCGAGGATCTCGGAGATGATGCGGGGCTTCTTGTCCTTGAAGCTGCGGAACATGTCGCGCAGCAGCAGCACGGTGATGACGGTGCGAGCGTCGGCCTCGTCGGCCGCGCGGGAGGTGTCAGCCACCACCATCGCCACCATGAAGTCGGGAGACACCACTCGCTTGAGCGCGTCGGGCGCGGTCGGGTCGCCCTCGACGTACTTGAGCTTGAGGTGCTTGAGGCCGCCGACGTGCTCCTTGATGAAGCCGGTGAAGGCTTCCTTGTCTTGGCCGGGCATCAGCCAGGCCTCGCTGCCGGGCAACACGTAGTTGTCGAACTCCCGCAGCATGTCGCCGAGCTTGGGGCTCATGCCGCAGATGAGCAGCCGCTCGGGCTTGCGGGCGATGGCCGAGGCGCCGGAGAAGCCTTCGGGAATGGTGGGCGCGTGCTGGGCGGCGAGGTTGAAGCTGTCGTCGTCCTCGGCGATGACGAGCAGCTCGTCGCCTTCCTGGAGGAGGAAGTCTTCGGGCGGGTTCAAGGTGCACACCGCGGCCTTGCCTTCTTCGGCCCGGCGCACGCCGCAGACGACCGCGTCTTTCGTCGCCCACTGCGCTTCGCGGTACTCCTTGCCGGCGAGGGGGCCCGCGGGGGTGAAGTAGAACTCGCTGCCTTCGTAGGTGAGGAGGTCTCGGTACACCGCGGCGAGGCCGTTCTGCCGGGCGGTCTGCACCATCATTCGAGAGAGCGTCTCGGCCATCGCCACCACCTCGACGCCGCCCGCGCCCAGCTGCTCGACGACGAGCCGACGCGACGAATCGAGCAGCTCGACGACGGCGTGGTTCTTGGTGAGCGCCCCAGGGATTCGTCGCAAGGCGAGGAGCGTCTTGATGGCCGCCATGTCCTGCGCTTCGTCGCCCTCTCCTTCTTCCGCCGCGAGGATGATGATGCTCCGCGCGCGGCCAGCGCCCACCTTGCGGAGGTCGTGGACCGAGAACGGGCTGCCCTGCCGCACCACCACGCGCGTCGTGAGCATGTCGCCCATGCGCTCGCGCACGGTGTTCTCGACCTCCTCCTTGTCCGTCTCGGAGAGGATGACGATGGAGGCGTTCGACTGGTTCGAGTTGGCCTCGCGCAGCTCGCGCAGAATGGCGAAGACCTTCTCGTTGTAGCCGAGGATGAGGGTGTGCTTCTCGTCGATGACCGGGCTGCGGCCCTTGCGGAGGTCTTCGATCTTGTCGCCGATGGTCGACGACACGAGGCCGATGAGGAGAGCCACCACGCCGACGCCGCTCAAGGTGGCCATGGTGGCGACGAAGCGAACGAGGGTGCCCTTGTCGTCACCCATCGTGCCGGCGTCGGCGACGCGCGTCATCGCCCACCAGAGCGCCTCGAAGAGGTCGAAGGTCTCGCCCGGCTCTTCCGGCGCAGGCATCACCAGCTTGGCGAAGACCGCGCAGGTGAAGACGAGGATGAACGAGAGCCCGAAGAGCCCGACGAAGCGAGCGATGGGGCTCCACGAGAGGAAACGGTCGACCTGATAGCGAACCTTGTCGCCGAAGGAGGGTGTGTCGTCAGCCATGGCGCGGCACCGTAGCAAAGCGCCCGAAAGACGCTCGGATCAGTCGCGGTGAGTGGAGCGGACCTCGCGACGGACGAATCGAGGTAGTGTCCCGAGCGTCTCCGGTGACGCGAGGTGCGGCGCGCGTGCGAAGTGGACCATGGCTCGTCGGGTTGTTCCTCTGCGGCTGCCTGCTCCCGCCGTTCGACCCAACCGGGCATGCCTGCACCACGACCTGCGGCGAAGGCTTCGTCTGCGAATGCGGTGCGGAAGGGTCGCGCTGCACTCCTGACGACGGGACCTTTCGTCGTCGCGGCGATTGCTGGGAGCACGCGGTCGCTGGAGGTGCTGGAGGCGGATCGACGGGCGGCGGAGGCGGTGGCGTCGCGGCGGGCGGAGTGAGCGGCGGTGGCGTCGCTGGTGGCCTCGCCGCCGGCGGAGTGAGCGGTGGTGGAGTCGCTGGTGGTGCTCCCGGTGGTGGCAGCGGAGGCGGGATGGAGTGTGACGCTGGGCGGGTGCTCTGCGCGCGCGACGCTGGCGTCTGTGCGGGGGCGGTGCGCTCCTGTCTCGAGCCTGGCGCCGAGTGTTCGGCCATCTCCTATGGGGCTCGGTTCGAGGACGTCGAGCGCTCGTGTGACGGGGTGGACAACGACTGCGACGGCGAGGTCGACGTCTCTCGTCCGGTCGCCCTGCTGGACACCGAGGTCAACGGCTTTCGGCTGCACACCTTCGGCGAGCGCTTCGTCGCGGTCTTCGAGGGGGCGAGCGCCTCACCCAACATCTCCTATGCGTTCTTCGGCGCCGACCTCCGCGGCGACGCTCCCTTCACGCCCTTCATCGAGGCGACCTCGAAGCGCTTCGTGTCGACGACGACGTCAGAGGGAGTCGTCATCACGAAACGCACGACGGCGGGCTTCGTCGTCGCTCGGGGCGCGCCAGACGGCTCGGTCACGACCCTCGGCCTCTTCGACGTCGGGAACGTTCGAGACTTCGACGTCGCGGGCCGGCCGACGGAGCCCGGGGTCGCCGTCGTCTACGCGCCCATCGACGGAGGCTCGGGTGCGCCAGCGCTCGTCGCGGTGTCCTTCGACGGTGGGTCGCTGCAGCCAGAGCCCTTCCCGAGGCGCGACGGTGGGCCGGTGCAGACCACCCGCGCGGTCGCGGCGACCCCCACCGATGGAGGGTTCGCGTTCTGGGTGGCGGCGCACGACGGCACCGACTACCGCTCGATGGCGCTGAGCACTCCGGGCGCGCCTCCCACGCTCCTCGAGGTCGACCCGACGGCTGGAGTCATCATGCCGAGCGAGGCTCGGCTCATCGATCGCAACGGCCTCACCGTGCTCTACCGGAATGGCTTCAATGGCCGAATCGCGCTTCGGCGGCTCGGCCAGGCGACGTTGCCCCTCGCCGACGCGGGCACCGCGGGCACCCTCGCGCTCGTCGCGACCTCCTCGGCAGTGGTCGCTGGTTTCGACCTCGCCACGCCTCAAGCGACCCGGGTGCTCTGGCTGGACCCAGCAGGCCTGACGACGATGCGCAGCATCGACTTCCCCGACACGGCGGACATCGACCTCGTCGTCGACGGAGATGGCGGCGCGGTCATCGTCGGCGTGCTCCGTGGCCAAGGGTCGGCGCGTCGGCTCGAGCTTCGACGGTGGTGCGGGCCATGAGGAGCGTCCTATGACGAGCCTCGTGCTCCAGCTGCTGCTCGGCGCGTCGGCTCGAGCTTCGACGGTGGTGCGGGCCGTGAGGAGCGTCTCATGACGAGCCTCGTGCTCCAGCTGCTGCTCCTCGGCGCGGTCGACGAACGTCCTGCCTCGCAGCTCCTCCAGGACGCCATCTCGGCCTACGAGCGCGGAGATGATCAGTCGGCGCGGCGGCTGCTCGACCGGGCGAAGAAGGCCGCGAGCACCGAGCCGGCGACGCTCGCCAAGGCGCAGCTCTACTGGGGCCTCACCTGCCGGTCTCTCGTGTGCCAACCCGAGCAGGCCGTCGCCGCCTTTCGCGCGGCCGTCATTCTCGACCACGACCTCCGGCTGCCCGACGAAGAGCTCATCTCGCCGCGGCTGCGCGAGTGGTGGACGCAGGCGGGCGGCGTCTTGGTCGGAAAACCCACGCCTGTGCCCGTCGTCACTCCGGTGGAGCCTTCGCCCGTCGTTCCACCTCCATCGGTGGTGCCAGAGGTGCCAGCCGACGCGCTCCCAGCGCCGCCTCGGCGGCCATCGGTAGCGCCAGCGATCGCCCTCGCCGCGAGCGCCGTCGTCATCGCATCGATTGGGCTCGGCTTCGGGGCGTGGGCAAAGGACTCGGCCTCGCGCGCCGCAGCGCCCTCGCTCGACGTCGAGGTGGCCCGCCGCGAGTACCAACAGGCGTCTCTCCGGGCGACGCTGGCCAACGTCGCCTTCGGGCTCGCTGGAGCGTGTGCGCTGGCGGCGGGAATCGCCTTCGCCTTCACCTTCTGACGAGGCCTCACGGCTTCGAGAGGTTCACCTCGACGGTCGTCGTGCGCCCTTCGACGACGGTGACCCACTGCGTCCTCCGCGCGCCGAGTGCGTTGTTGACGAGCAAGACGGCGTGCCGGCCCGGCTTCACTGGCAGTGGCCGGAGCGGAGTGACGCCCACGAGCTCGCCGTCGACGAAGACCTCCGCATAGGGCACCACCTTGAAGCTCAGGAGGGTGGGCGCTTGTCGCGGTGGCCGCGTGGGCGGGAGGACGGCCGTCGTTCCAGCGTCGAATGACGAGCTCCCCGCGTCGAGAGCGCTAGCACCGGCATCGAGCGCGGGCCTCGAGTCGCCGGCATCGATGGGGACGAGGACACCGAGGTCGACACCGCCGCTCCCGGCGTCGACCGCGACCTGCTCGGCTGGAGTGGGGCGACCGTCGGGCGTCACTGCCTTCGGCGCGCCGCGGCCGAGGACGAGCACTGCGCTGATGGCGGCGAGCACCACGGCACTGGCGACGAGGAGGCCTCGGCCTGCGAACGAGGGAGCGGGCTCCGCGGCGCGGGTCCCGACGACTGGTGGCGGAGCCGGTGCGTCAGCTCGTGCCTGCGCGAGCGCGGTGGCGGTCACCTCCCGCCCGAGTCCTTCTCGATGCGCGGTGAGGGCGCCCTCTGGGATGGCCTCGACGAGGGCCGCGGCGGAGCGGCGCTGCTCGGGGTCGCGCGCGAGCGCTTGGTCGACCCACTCGGCGACGGCCGGCGGCACATCGGGCCGGAGCGTGCGCAGCGCCGGGGCCGAGGTGAACATCATCGCCCGCAGCACCTGCGCGTCGTTGTCTCCGGTGAACGGCCGCACCCCGGTGAAGAGCTGAAAGAGGCACACCCCGAGCGCGTAGGCGTCGGAGCGGGTCGACGCCGCGCCGCCTTCGATCAGCTCGGGAGCGATGTGGCCGATCTTCCCGCTCACGTTTCCCGTGCGGGTCATGCGCGTCATGTCACTCACCACCGCGACGCCAAAATCGGACAAGCGCGCGACGCCGTCCGACCCGACGAGCACGTTGTCGGCGGAGATGTCGCGATGGAGGACTTGCCCGTCACCCCCACGGAAGGCATGCGCGTAGGCGAGCCCGGCCGCCACGTCGCGCGCGATGCAGAGCACCGACTCGACCGAGAGCACCCGGCGGTCGAAGGCCGCGTGTTTGAGCAGCTTGAGCGCGGTGACGCCTTCGATGAGCTCGAAGGCGATGAAGGGCCCGGAGGCGTCCTCTCCGACCTCGAGCGCCTTCACCACGTTCGGGTGTTCGAGGGTGGCGCCGATCTGCGCCTCTCGGAGGAACCGCAGCCGGTAGTCCGGGTCTTCCTGTGCGTCGGAGCGAATGCGCTTGAGCGCGACCATTCGCCGCTCCGAGCCTCGCGTCATCCGAGCGAGCCAGACGTCGGCCATGCCCCCGCTACCGAGACGCCGAACGAGCTCGAACGCTGCGCTCACCGCGCCAGCATAGGGAAGGTGGACGCGGAAGGCTCTGTCGACGAGGCGAGGTCAGTGGAGCCCGCGGAGCCGCAACAACCCATACAGATGAACCCGGCTGATGCCGCTGAGCCGAGCGGCCTCGGCGATGTTGCCCTTGGCCGCGCTCAGCAGCCGCACCAGGTAGTCCTTCTCGTAGTCGGCGATGGCGCGTTCCTTCTGGGGCCAGAACGGAAGGTCGAGCGAAGCGCCCGAGGGCATGGTGGCCGGAGCCGAGGGTGAGAGCGCGACGCCGAGCCGCGCGCGATGAACTGCGTTGCGCAGCTCGCGCACGTTGCCTGGGTACTGCGCGCGATGGAGCTGCTTGAGGACGTCGGGGGCCAGCGGCTCTCCGGGCCCGAGCTGACCGAGGAAGTGGGCGACGAGCAGCGGCACGTCTTCGGGCCGTTCTCGGAGCGGCGGCAGGCGCACCCGCCCGACGGCGAGCCGGAAGAAGAGGTCGGCGCGGAACCGCCCAGCGTTGAGCTCGGTCTCGAGGTGGCGATGCGTCGTCGCGATGACCCGCACGTCGAAGGGCCGCACCTCGACGGCGCCGAGCGGGAGCACCTCTCGTCGCTCCAGCACCCCGAGGAGCTTCGGCTGAACCGCCTTCGGCAGCTCGCCCACCTCGTCGAGGACGAGGGTGCCCTGGTGCGCCCGTTCGAACGCGCCGACGTGATCCTTGAGGGCTCCGGTGAAGGCGCCGCGCGCGTGACCGAAGAGCTCGCTCTCGACGAGCGACTCCGAGAGCGCCCGGCAGTCGACCACCACGACCGGGCCCTCACGCCGCGAGCCCTCGGTCACCAAGGCGTCGGCGGCGAGCTCCTTGCCGGTGCCGGTCTCGCCTTCGATCAACACCGTCGTGTCGTGGGCGGCGAGCCTCGCGAGCTGGTCGTAGACGAGTCGCATCGGCAGGCTCTCGCCGAGCAGCTGGCCGAACGAGGTGCGGGCGCCGACCGGGAGCGGTTGAGCGGTGGTGAGGGTGAGCCTCAGCACCGTCTTCCCGAGTCGAAGCTCGTCGCCGCTCGCCAGCCACGCTTCCTGAACGCGGCGGGCGCCGATGAAGGTGCCGTTGCGGGAGCCGAGGTCGACGACCCGCAGGCCCTGCTCGTCGAACAGCAGCTCGGCGTGGGCCGCGCTCACCGTGTCATCGGGCACCAGCACGTCGGCGCCGCTGCCCGAGCCGACGAGCGTTCGCAAGCCGGCGCCTCCGAAGGACTTGCGCTTCGCCGGGCCCGCGACCGCCGTCAGGGTGAGCCCGGGGACTCGGAGGCCGGCCGCTCGCCCCGCCGCATCGAGCGTGAAGGTGACGGTGTGCGACATGCCATCCCCACATCACGGGAGCGGTTCGACGACAAGCAGGAGCCCGTCGCGGTCTCGCAGCGTCACCGAGAGGGTCGAGAGCGTTCGCCCGTCGTTCGTCACCGGGTCCTGGTTCTCGAAGTCGGCCGCGCGGAGCCGGCGCACGCGGAAGCCGGCGGGCACGTCGGAGAGGGTGACGGTCTGCTCTCCGTTGTCGATGGGGTTGAAGAACGCCCAGTACTGCACGCCGGTCTGGGAGTTGAGGAAGCGCCGACGGAAGACGCCCTTCTGGAACGGGCCCGCGGTCGCGCCCGGCGGGTCGAGCGCCACGCCCCAATCACCTCGGCCCGTCAGGTACTCGTCGAGGACCACCATGCGGCCGCGGCTCGAGGGGGTCGCGAAGGTGTCGACGATTTGGAAGGAGAAGTCCGTGTACACCTGCGCCGCCATCAAGGCGTACCGGGCGTTCTGCCACGCCTGTGGGTAGGCTGCGCGTGGCGCCATGCCAGCGCCCATCGTCTGGAGGATGATCTTCGACTTGTCGGTGACCTCCTTGCCGAGTTGGTAGAAGTCGAGGCGCGCCTTGAGGCTGTTCTGGGGCTGCGCGGAGTTCTCGCTCCAGCCGCTGCCGAAGACGTTCCTGCACAGCGTTCCATCGGGTGGCGGCGAGGTGAAGGTGCGCCCGTCGGGGAAGGAGCGGAACGACGAGAGCGACGGCGGGGTGTCGACGCCCGTGCCGGAGCGATAGAAGAAGACGCCCTCGGGGCTGTTCCAGATGCCGATGAAGAGCTCGAGCACCGCGCCGTCGACGAGGTCTTCCATCTGGGCGCGATCGTCGATGCCCTTGCCGAAGAAGTTGAGCGACCAGGACCCGGCGTTCGCGAAGAGATGGAAGCCCGCGCGCCGGCCGTTGACGTAGGCCCGCTTGCGCCGGTGCGAGGCGATGAGCCCTGCGCGCACCGCGTCGTCGCGTTTGCCGTCGACGCTGCCGTTCTCGTCGAAGTCGAAGGCCGAGAACGCGGTGTTCTGGAGGTTGTCCGCGTACACGCCGTCGACGAGCGAGGAGTCGAGCCCGCTCGCGTCGAGGGTCTGCTGCACGAGGTACTCGGTCCAATACAGCCCGCTCGAGGGGTCCTTGCGGCCGAGCGCGACGTTGCATTGGTTGTTCCCCGGCCAGAGCGAGTCGACGGGCCCGGCGGGGAAGGGCTGGCGTGCCCACCAGTTCATCTCCTCGAGCTTGTCCCAGATGGCGCGGCGCGCACCCCAGGTGGGGCGGGCAGCGACGAACTCGGAGGTGTTGGTGTACGGGTAGATTCTCGTGCGCGGGTTGGCGGCCTTGATGGCGCGCAGATGGGTGTTGAAGTCGGCGGCGTTGGCGACGAGCGGCGAGGTGACGACGACGTGCTCGTTGAAGGCGCGGCGCTTGGCCTCTTCGAGGTCGGGGAAGCCCGTCGTGCCTTGGAGGTAGGCGCCAAGCCGCGGCCAGGGCTGACCCGACTGGGCGGTCGCGGTGACGACGGTCACCACGTTGGAGAGCGCAGAGGCGTTGTCGGCCTCGTCCCTGGTGAGGAGCGCGAAGGTGTACTTCGTGGCGGGCCGAAGCCCCGAGACGGTGAGGCGCTCCCGGGTGCCCGGCGACGAGGGCGCGCCGCTCGAGACTCGCTGGGCCGCGGCGAAGGTCGTCGCCGAGAGCGTGGTGGTGCTGGAGCGAACGTCGTACGCGGTCGCGAGGCCGGTGAGCCCGTCGTCGCCCGGCGCGGTCCACCCGAGGGTGACGCTCGTGGAGGTGATGGCCGAGCTCGAGAGATCGCCGACGGCGGCGGGTGGAGTGGTGTCTCCCAGCTCGAGGACGAGCACTGGCCGCCCTCGTCCCTGGCTCGGCCCGGAGAAGGACTCGGCGACGCGTCGTGCCGTCTGGGTGCCTCGAATGATCAGCGCGACCGAGTTGCCCGCTCGCCAGCCTGGCCGCGCGAAGAGCTCGTTGAGCACGGGCGAGAGATTGGGCGTTCGCTGCTCGACGCCTCGGGCGCCCACCACCGGCCAGGGCGCGATGTCCCAGCTCACCTTCGTCGAGGTGCGGCGTCTGGCCGACAGGTCGAACTTCGCCGTCGAGAACGCGGGCGCCGAGTCGCTCGCCTGCCCCTCGATGGACACGGTGACTGGCGCGGTGTCGGTCTGGTCGACGGAGAACTGCACGTAGGCGCTGGTGACTCGGGCACCGTTCGGGACCGAGACCGCGGCGAACCGCAAGCCCACCATCTGAACCGTGCCGTCGTAGACGAGCTCGAGATCGCTGCTCGAGGTGCTCACCTCGCCGGTCGCGGCCTCCTCGGCGTCGTCGAGCCCGGTCGCGAGTGGAATCGTCAGCGCGGTGAGACTGCTCGACGTCTCGGCCAGCGCTTCGTCCGAGGCGGCTGGAGCACAGCTCGTCAGCGTCACCAGCAGGCTGCAGCAGACCCTCTTCATGCGTTCGTCCTTTGGCTCAGGCGAGATTGCCTGCCAGCTCCTTGAGCAGGAGTCGCACCAGGGCCGCGGGCGCCGGAAATCGTCGATCGTTCAAGGGGTTGCGGGCGCTGCTCCGGCGAAGTGTATGGGCGGGCGAACACCAGTGCCGCCGCTGGGTGGGCGGGTCGACCGACCGCGGAGCCGACTCAGAAGCGAGAGACTTTTTCGAGCGTGGACCGAATCCGCTCTGCGGCGTCGCGGTCAGCGCGGCGTTCGTCGACGTTCGCGTAAGCCGCCGCCCGGTGCTCGTACGCGTCGATGAGGAGTCGGCGGCAGGTGTCGGCGTCCGAGGAGTTCGAATCCGAGCACTGCTGCCCCTCGGCGATGACGTCGTCGAGACGACCCTGGCGGGCGGCGTCGATCATTCGCCGCAGGTGAGCGATGTCCTTCGTGCGCGGGGTGAGCTCGGCGAGCGGGCTCGGCGTGGTGATCTCCAAGTGGCGCCGGGCATGGTCGAGGTAGTCGCGGCAGACGATTCCGAACTGGCCTTGACGGAGCGAGCAGCTCGCGGCCTCGGAGCCGAGCCGGCCAAGGTCGCCGCCGTCTTCGAGCGTCTGGGCGTAGAGGACGAAGTCGAGGAGCCGCTTGCGAACGCTCTCGACGCTGGGCGCGAAGTAGGTCGCGTCGAGGGCGATGTCGCTCTCGAACAAGTAGAGGTCACGAGCGTGCGCGCGAATCGTCTCGTTGTTGGGCCTGCTCGCGAGCCGCCCGAGCGCCGCCGAGCGGTGCCGATCGAAGGGATCGTTGGACTGGTTGGCGGTCTCTCTCGCGAGGTCCTCGAGCTGCCGCAGACAGCCGATGGGCGTGTCGGCCACCACCGCGCAGGCCTCGGCGAGCACCTGCGCCCTGCGGGGAAAGCCCTGGGCGCGGAGCGAGGCAACCTTGGCGGCCGTCTCGGCGGCGAGGCCGCTCTCCGGCACGAGCGACGGCGGCGTCGTGGTGCGTTGAAAGAAGGAGGCGGTGGCGGAAGCGACGACGACGGCGGCGATCGCCCCGACGGCGAAGGTGCGCCGGCGGTGAGGCGACGGCTGCTTGGGCTGGAGCGCCTTTCCACGCTCGACGTCGTCCGGGTCGAGCTGCAGCGCCCAGGGGTAGCCCGCGCGCAGCACGACGTGGGCGAGCGCTCCACGCAGTCGCTGGTCGGCCAAGGGCGAGTCGAGCAGCTCGAGCAACTTCGGAGCCCACCATCGCACGCCAGCATCACTCAGCTCGGCGAGGCGCTCGACGAGCCGCGGAAGCTCGGTGGGGTCGACGCGCGACGCCAGCACGTCCTCCAGTGGTCGCTCGCTCTCGAGGGACGCGCTCTGGTGGGTCGCGGTCGCGGTGCTCACGGCCGCATCGTACCGGTTCGGCATTTCTCGAACCACCACGGCGCTTTCGGAGAAGATGCCGGCATGGCTTTCCCGACGCTGGTTCTCCGAGGCACGCGGGTGCTGCTCCCGACTGGGCTCTCAGCTGCAGCGCTGCACGTCGCCGAGGGGAAGATCGTGGCGATCGCCGCGCACGGTGCGCCGATTCCCGAGGGCGCGCGGTTGGTGGACGCGGGCTCGCTCCTCGTCACGCCGGGCATCGTCGACTCGCACGTGCACATCAACGAGCCGGGCCGCACCGAGTGGGAAGGTTTTCAGACCGCGACCCAGGCCGCCGCCGCGGGAGGCATCACCACCGTCGTCGACATGCCGCTCAACTCGATTCCTCCGACGACGAGCGCCGACGCGGCGAAACGAAAGCAGGACGCGCTGGGTGATCAGCTCCACGTGAACGTTGCCTTCTGGGGCGGCGTGGTGCCGGGGAACACGAAGGACCTGCCTGGGCTGCAGCGCTTCGGCGTGCCGGGCTGCAAGTGCTTCACCTGTCACTCCGGGGTCGACGAGTTTCCGAGGTCGACCCGCGCCGATCTCGAGCTCGCGATGCCGGTGCTGCGGGACTTGGGTCGAACG
>Ga0268298_10001331_pt1 | contig 29463 bp, 25 predicted proteins | sample WWTPWeurt_MetaG_FD_194462 | JGI IMG/M metagenome (GOLD analysis project Ga0268298, IMG submission 194462) | Activated sludge microbial communities from WWTP in Nijmegen, Gelderland, Netherland - WWTP Weurt | ecosystem: Engineered > WWTP > Aerobic digester > Activated sludge | place... | reverse complement strand
TGAGACGGCCGATGAGGGTTCCCGCGGCGACCACGAAAGCCGCCGCTAAAGCGAATCCCCCCCAAGCGGAAAATATCGTTTCCTGCATTAACGGAATTTCCTCCCACCCCCCCCAAAAAACAAGCCGCCAATCCCATCGCCCCCCGCGGCGTGCGCCGTGGGATTCGCTGGAATGGCGGCCCGACCATCCGTATCCTCCGGGGTTCACCCCGGACCCTGTTGATTAGTCTATTTTAGGCAATTTCTACTTGTCCGACACCTCCTTAATCCTGGAACTCGATGGTGACGCCGGCGCGGAAGGTCCGGCCCGGCTGGGGGTTAAACCCGGAGAACCCGACGGACTCGGCGTAGTGCTTGTCCGTGAGGTTGTCGGCGGAGACCCAGGCCCGGGCCGCCAGGATCCGCTTGGTCAGGCCCATGTTCCAGGCGGTGAAGGAAGGGAGTTTCGATCCGGTTTCCCCGTCGCCGCTGAACTGTTTGTGCACGTACCGCACGGCGTTCCGCCAGGTCCACCCCGAGAGGGTTTCCCAAAGAATTTCCTCGGTGGCCACGTGCCGGGGGGCCAGGCGGGTGGGCCGATAATCGCTCGACGTCGTGCTGTTGCCCACGGAGCGCGAGTAGGCGTAGGACGTTCGCGCCCGCAGAACACCCCAACGCGCCCCGGCCTCCAACTCCGCGCCGGACAGTTCCGACCGGGGCCGGTTGTAGGGCACGAAGCCGGTGGTGAAATCCGCGACGATACGGTCGGTGATCTTGGCGAAATAGCCCGTGGCCCGGGCGTAGCGCCCATGAGCGCCGCCCCATTCCAGCCCCGCGTCGTAGGACCAGGACACCTCCGGCCGCAGTTGGGGGTTCGAGAACCCGGGGTAAACCAAATCCAGAAACGTCGGCGCGCGGAACGAACGCGCGGCCGAGGCCGAAAACCGCCAGCGTTCCGTGGCCCGGAACACCGCCGTCAGGCGTGGATTGGTGATGTTGCCGAAATCGCTGTGTTGGTCGAAGCGCACCGCGGGCGTCAGGCCCACCGGCCCGGCCTTCCATTCCTGCTGGGCGAACAGCGCCCAGTTGGCCACGTGGGTGGGGGTTTCGCCGCCCGAACCGGTGCGGGTGTCCCGTTCGTAACTCCCGCCCACCGTCCAGCCGGCCACGGCCCGCAAACGCAGTTCGCCGCCGGCCGTCCGCTCAAAATGATCGCTCGGGAAAGCCCCCCCGAAATTTTCGTAGGCGTGGCCGCTCATGAAGGCGGACGGCAACAGCGTCCCCCATTCCCCCAACATCCAGTCCCCCGAGAGCCGCGCGCGGGTGATTTTCTGCGCCACGCGGTTGTCGGGGTCGCTGGCTTCGCGTTCCCGTTTCCCGTTCCATTCGCCCAACGGCACGGGGGTCCCGTTGGGGGCGCCCGTCTCGTTGTCGATCCGCGCCACGGACAGGACGACCCCGCCGTGGGCACCGCGACCCCCGGCCCGGCCCGTCACGTGGATGCCGTCGGAGTCCCCGTTCTTTTGGAACCCCTCCGACAAATCCCGCCCGGCGGAAACGTAAACGGATTGGCGGTCCGTGGCCTTGCCGATTTCCCCCCGGTACGTCTGGGTGAAAAAGGAACCCCATTCGGTCGTGAGCCGAGTTTTGACCGGACCGGGGGCCGGCCGCCGGGTGATGACATTGACCACGCCGCCGATGGCGTTGGCCCCGTAGAGGACGGAGGAACCGCCCCGCACGACTTCGATGCGTTCGATGTTGCCCACGGGAATTTGCGACAGGTCGACGTTTTGAACGGCCACGCCGCTGAGGGGCTGGTCGTCGATCAGGATCAACACCTGGTTGGACGTCGGCACGCCCCGCAGACGGAGGCTCGCGAGGGAACCCACCGTCCCCGTGCGGTTGAAGACCGCGCCGGGAACGGACTCCAGGGCGTCGGCCAGGTTTTTCGCCCCGGACCGCTCCAGGTCCGCGCGGGTCACGACGGTGCGTTGGGCCGGCAGGTCGTCCAGGGCGGCTTGGGTGCGCGTCAAACTTAGGAACACGCCCTCCTCTTCGCCTTCCGGTTCCGCCGCGCGGGCGACGATCGGCAAAATCAACAGCGCCAACAGGGCCTTTTTTATCATGGTGTTTCCCTTTCGAACGAGTGATCAAATTGGACCGCGGCGGGGGCGCCCGCGCCGTCGGGGAAGAAACGCGCCGCGACGCCGTAGACTTCTTTCAGGAGCGCGGGGGTCAGCGTGGCGGCGGTCGACCCGGTGGCCACCGCCCGGCCGGACTTTAAAACCAAAATGCGCGGGCACCAGGAGAGGGCCAGGGACACGTCGTGCAGAATGGCCACCACCGCCAGGCCCCGTTCCCGCCGCAGACGGTTGACGACGGACACCAGCTCCGCCACGTGGCCGGGGTCCAGGTGGGCCGTGGGCTCGTCGAGCAACAGGACTTTGGGCTCCTGGGCCAGGGCCCGCGCCAACAGGACGCGGCGTCGTTCCCCGCCGGACAACCGGCTCACCGGCCGATGGCGAAGCGGGGTCAAATCGGTCTCTTCCAGGGCCCGGGCGACCTGGCGGTGGTCCTCCGCCGACAGACGTCCCCAGGCGCCCACCCGGCAATAACGACCCAGTCGAACCATCTCCTCCACCGTCAAGGCAAAGAGCGCGTCGAGCTCCTGCGGCACCCAGGCCAGGGCCCGGGCCACCGCGCGTTGAGACAGGGCGGAGAGGGCCGTTCCCTCCACAAACACCTCGCCGGAGGCGGGCGAAAGGCCTTTGATCAGAAGGCGCAACAGGGTCGATTTGCCCGCTCCGTTCGGGCCCAACACCCCCAGCAGATCCCCGGCGGTCAGCGCGAAATCGATCCCCTCCAATTGGAAGGGCCGGTCCCCGTTGGATTTCGGGTAAGTGTAGCGGAGACCCCGCGCGGTCAACAGGTTCATCCCAATTTGTTCCTTTCCCGCCGCAGGAGAATTAAAAAGAACGGCGCGCCCACGAGCGCGGTCACCACCCCGACGGGGATCTCCTCCGGGGCGCGGGCGGTCCGGCCGATCCAGTCGGCGGCCACCACCAACCCCGCCCCCAAAAAAGCCGAGAGCGGCAGAACGCGACGGTGGTCGTACCCGGCCAGGAGCCGCGCGGCGTGGGGCACGACGAGACCGACGAAGGGCACCACGCCGTTCAACGTCACCGCCAGCCCCGTGGCCGCGGCCGTTAACAAGAGGAACCCCCACCGCACCCGCGTCGGGTCCAGGCCCAGGGAGCGGGCGGGGTCATCCCCCAACGAAAGCAAGTTGAGCGTGGGCGCCAGGGCGAAAAGCCCCCCCAACACCAGGGCGGTCAGACCCAGCAAAGGGAGAAGGCGGGCGTAGCTCGGCGCTTCCAAACTGCCCAGGAGCCAGAAGAGCAGGCCCAGCCCCTCCTGCCGTCGGGTTTGGGACAAAATAAACGCCAGGATCGACGAGGTGAAAGCGTGCAGGGCGGCCCCCGCCAGCACCATGAGGGTCGCGGCGGGGGCGCCGCCCCAACCATCGCCGCGGGCCAACACCAACACCGCGCCCAACGACAGCACCGCGCCGGCCACGGCCGCGGGCGGCTGGGCGAACCCCAGGAGAAGCCCAATCACCGAACCCAGGGCGGCTCCGCCCGAGACGCCCAGCAAGTAAGGGTCGGCCAAGGGGTTGCGAAAGAGGCCCTGCAGGCCCGCGCCCGCCGTGGCCAAAAGAGCCCCCACCGCGCCGCCCAACAGCACCCGCGGCAATCGAAGGTCAACGAGGATATCGCGCCCGGGACCGGGGAAGAACAGGGCGTGCCACAGGCCGCCCTCCAGGGGCACGGCGCCCCCGGCCAGGGCCAGGACGAAAACGACCGCCCCCGTCAACAGGATGAACGGGGTCGCGGCCCGGGGGATTCTCATTCCGTTTGCCCCCGGCGTATTTTCATCAACAGTTCCAGGGCGTCCACGGCCCGGGGCCCCGCGCGGGAGAACGGATCCGGGTCCAACAGGATGACCCGCCCCTCCTCGACCGCGGGCAGGGTTTTCCAGCCCGGCCGTTCCAAAAAATCTTCGGCGGCCAGAACCCCGGTGTGAAAAAGATAGTCCGGCTTTTCTTTGAGAACGAATTCCCAGGAAATGAGGGGGGTGTCGCCGCGGGTGAGGGGCGCGATGTTCACAAACCCCGCCCGTTCCAAAAGATGCCCCGGCAAACTGGATTGGCCGGCGACCTGGAGGGGGCGCGGCCACAATTCAAAAATCGCCCGGGGCGGCCGACCCAAGGGAAGCCGGGCGTCGAGCCGGGCGACGCGGGCGGTCAAATCGCTCACGAGCCGCCGCGCCTCCGCGGGCCGCTCGAGGGCGGCGCCCACCTCCAGAATGATCGCAAAAACGTCCTGGAGGGAGCCCGCCCGCGTGGCGGGGAAAAAACGCACGGGGATTTTGTGGCGTTGGAATTCCGGGGCGAACCGCCGGTGGGACACGTCGGCCAGCACCAGGTCCGGCTTGAGGGAAACGAGGACTTCCCAGCGCGGGGCCAGGCCGCCGGCGCGGGGCAGGGCGTCGCGGCCCTTGTCGGCGTCCGACACGGCCACGAGGCGGTCGCCCGCCCCCAAAGCTTCCACGATGTCGGTGTGGGAAGGGACCAGGGACACAACGCGGCGGGCCTCGGCGCGGAGGAGCCAGGGGGCCAGGCACAACCCGAACAAGAGTCGACGCATAAGAGACCGTTCGCGAACGCGGGGAAGGGCAAAAAAACCCCAACCGGGCGGGACCGTGTTGGGGTACGCAAAAACCTTCCCGCGAAGGCGCCTTTGGGCGGAGGATGGGCTTTGCGCCGTAGACCGGACTTATCCTCGTCTTCCAGGTCATTCCGGCGTGGTTCCGGCCGGAATCCATGAAGCGAGGCTTCACCGTTGCGGGGCAGTGCCTGATTTTCACAGGCTTCCCCGGCGCAAAGCGATGATGTGGGGGATTGTAGGCTTATCCCCCCCCTATGTCAAGCGAAAGGGCTGGCGCCTTCGCCGGGGTAATAGGGGCGTTCCCCGGCGGCGTGGTCGGTCACGTCTTCCACCCCCCGCAATTCGGGAATTTCCCCGCGCAGGGTTTGCTCGATGCCGAGACTCAAAGTCATCTTGGCGGCGCCGCAGCCCTGGCACCCGCCCGAAAGCCGCACGCGGGCCACCCCGCCTTTCACATCCACCAACTCCGCGCGGCCGCCGTGCTGGGCCAGGCCGGGGTTGATCCGGCGGTAAAGAACGTCGGTCACCCGTTCGGTCAGATCGTCCGGGAGCGGCGCGGGCCGTCGCGGGGAAATGGGAGGGCGCCCGTCGGCCAGGGCGGCGCGGATCGCCCGGCCGACCTCTTTGGCCACGACGGCCCAATCGGGGGGCTCCGCGAAGGCGACGGTCACCCGGTCGCCGGTCGCCCAAACTTGGACCACCCCGGGCAGGGCGAAAAGGCCTTCGAAGAGCGGGGAATCGGCGGCCTCGTTCGCGTTCCGACAGAGCGCCGACCCTTCGGTCACCGGTCGGTCGAGGGTGAACGCGCACACGCGCCCGTCGGTGGGCGAGACGGCGGCGGTGATGGAAACGGGGGTCAAACGGGGAAGGAACGCACGGCGCCGCGTTTCGCGAGGCAGTCCGCGCATTCGCAGGTCTTGCGCAATTTGTCGTAGGTGTAAATGCCGGTGTTGTGCCCGTCGGAAAAGGCCAACCCCACGCCGTAACGTCCCACGGGGGTGACGCCCGCCAACTTCACGTCCAGGGGCACGCGGGAAGGGTCCAACACCCGGCGGCCGGTGTCCTCGTCCACGCAGGCCGCGCAGGGGCACACCGTCCGGAGCGGCCAGGGGGAGTGGGCGCTTTTGTGGCCGTCGGCCCACTCGATCGCGAGTTCGCCCGCCGCGGTCGTGTCCGCGCGCAAAGGTTCGTCGGCGGGGGTCAGCGCGTTCAAGCGGGCGATTTCCTTTTCAAAGGCCCGGGCCAAGGCGAAAAACGCCTTGGACGCCGCGCCGGCCGGTCGCCGGAGCACCACGGGGTCGCCCGCGTCGCTTCCTTCCACCACGTCGGCTTCGAGGGGAATCGCGCCCAGGAACGCCGCGCCCGCCTCCCGGGCGAGGGTTTGACCGCCGTCTTTTTTGAAAATGTCGTGTTTCGTGCCGCAATTCGTGCAGATGAAACCGCTCATGTTTTCGACCACGCCCACGAGGGGCACCTTCACCTGCTGAAACATTTTAAGGCCCTTGCGGGCCACGCCCAGGGCCATGTCCTGGGGGGTGGTGACCACGACGGAGCCGGTCAAGGGCGCCTGTTGGGCCAGGGACAATTGCACGTCGCCCGTGCCGGGGGGCATGTCGATAAGCAAATAATCCAAATCCCCCCATTTGACGTAGGCCAGGAACTGGTAAAGGGCCTTGACGGCCATGGGCGCCCGCCAGACCACCGGGGCGTCGTCAGCCATCACGACCCCCATGGAAATAAACCGGATGCCGTGCCGTTCGATGGGCACCAGATGTTCGCCGTCGCCCTCGGCCCGGGTTTTTTTCGCCCCCAGAAGGGCGGGCTGGCTGGGCCCGTAAATGTCGGCGTCCAGCACCGCCACGCGGGCCCCCAGAGCCGCGAGGGCCACCGCGAGGTTGGTCGTGATGGTGGATTTGCCCACCCCGCCCTTGCCGCTGCCCACGGCGACGATGTTGCGCACCGAAGCCAAGGCCTCGGGCCGCTCGCGCTGCACGCGGGGCCCCTGCCGGGCCGCCGCCATTTCAACGGAGATGTTCGGATCGCTCATCGCTCCATTTTACCATTTCCGCCGAGCCGTTCCCGCCGCACGGCGAACCGTTTTTTCCTAAAATCCCGGAATGGCCGCGCTTGTCCGCAAAATCCTTCGGGCCTTCCGGGCCGACGTCGCCGTGCCCGTGTTGGCGGATTTCATCACCGCCCGGCCCCGGACCCTGGCCGCCGCCACCTTGGCGATCGGCCTTCTGCTCGCCGCCGGGGCCGCGGGAATCCGCGCGCGCCACACCGTCGACGATTTCTTCATCGACGACACGGACAACGGCCGCTTTTTGACGGCCTTCCGCGAACGGTTCCCCAACGGGGAGTTCTTCGTGGTCGCCTACGACGACCCCGCGCTCTTCACGGCCGACGGCCTGAACCGCCTCAAAACCCTCACCCGGGGCCTGGCCGATTTGCCGGAGGTCAAGGAAGTCAAAAGTCTCGCCAACGTCACCGACATCCGGGGCGAGGAGGACGCTTTCATCGTTCGCCCGTTTCTGCACGAGGTCCCCACGGACCCCGCTGGGTGGGCGCGGTTGCGCGCCCGCGCCACGGGCCACCGCCTCTACGAAAAACAATTCGTTTCGCCCGACGGCGTCACCGCCGCCATCGTGGTTTTCGTCCAGGACCCGCCCCCGGACGAGGGATACCGCCGCCGGACCCTCGCCGCCGTGAAGGGCGTGCTCGACCGGCACCGGTCGATGGGGCCCTTTGACCTCGCGGGCTGGACCGTGACCAACGTGTCGGTCGTGGAATACATGATGAAGGATTTTCAAAGGTACATTCCCCTCACGTTCCTGTTGGTGGGGGTGGTGTCCTGGTTCGTTTTCCGCAACCCGCGCCTCATCGGCTTGGCGTTGGCGAACGTCGCCTTGACCCTCGGGGCCACGCTGGGCCTTTCGCGCGCGGCGGGTTTTTCCCTCAACGTCATTTCCTCCATCGCGGTGCCGCTCATCATGTCCCTGGCCCTCACGGACACCGTGCACGTGTTCACCCATTTGGACCGCCGCCTTTTGGCCCGGCACACCCCGGCCGGCGCGCTCAACGCCGCGCTGCGGGAAATCCTACGCCCCAGCTTCGTCACCAGCCTCAACACCGCCCTGGGCTTTTTCTCGCTCACCTTCAGCCGCACCCCGGCCATCCGCGAGTTCGGGTGGATGGGCGCGGCGGGCATGGGCCTTGAGTTCCTGTTCACCTTCGGGTTCCTCGCCCCGGCGGTGCTCTTTTTCCGGCCGGAACGCGTGTTCCGCGCCGTCGGCACCGAGAGCGACAACCGCCTCGTGGCGGGATTTTTGGTGTGGGTCAACCGCGCGGTGCAACGGTTCCCGGGCCGGATCCTGTTCCTCGGGGCGGTGGCCTTCGGCCTGTCGGCCTGGTCCGCCCGGGGTCTCACCGTGGAATCGGACCTGCTGGCCTATTTCCCGGAAAAAGACCCTCTGACCCGGGCCGTGCGTCGGGTGGAGGACAAACTGGGCGGGGTGGGTTTGCTGGAAATCTCGGTGAAGGGATCCCCGGGCGCGTTCAAAGAACCGGCCGCCCTGGCGTTCCTTGACCAGTTTCAAGGCTTTGTGGCGAACCAACCCGGGGTCGATAAAACGCTTTCGGTCGCCGACCTCTTCAAAGAAATGAACCGGGAGTTTCACAACGGGGATCCCGCCCAAGATCGGTTGCCCGACCGCCGCCGCCAAGCGGAGCAATACCTGCTGCTCTACGACGGGGACGACCTGGACGACCTCGTCACGCCGGATTTCGCCGAAGCCCGGGTCGCGGTGCGCGTCCGCGACCACCGCACGAGCGCCAACACCCGCCTGATCGCGGCGGCGCACGAATTCGCCCGCCGGGAAGCCCCCGCGGACCTGACCCTCCGCACGACCGGGGAAATTCAACGCGCCGTGGATTCCGTTGACGTGTACATGCGCGACCAACTGCAAAGCCTCGGTTTGGCGGTGCTCTTCATTTGGATCGTGATGGCGGTGGTGTTGCGGTCCATGGCGTTGTCGGTGCTGTTCCTCGTGCCGAACCTGTTTCCCATCGTCGTCAACTTCGGGGTGATGGCCGCCGCGGGCATTCCCCTCGACACAGGCACCCTGCTCATCGCCTCCTGCGCTTTCGGGGTGGTGGTCGACGACACCGTGCACTATTTTGTGGCCCTGCGGGAGCGCCGGCTCCAACACCGGCCCATCCGCGAGGCGGTGCAGGAAGTCTTGTTGTTGAAAGGGGAAGGCTCGACGGCCTCTCTTCTGATCCTGTCGGCGGGGTTCGGGGTGTTGATGCTGGGCCACTTCGTGCCCGTTTTCGAGTTCGGCCGTTTGAATCTGCTCATCATGGCCGTGGGCGCGGCCGGCGACATGTTCGTCATGAACGCCCTTCTGCTCGTCACCGCCCGCCGCCGCTACCAAACCCCCCTGACCTCCCTCCCCCCGGCGGGCTCCCCCCCGATTTAAAGCGACCGGTGCCGTGCGGCCACGATGCGTCCCACGCAGCGGGGCGAGCCGCACCGGCAGGGCACCGGATCGTCCCTAAAGGAATAACCGTAGTCGTAGGTGATTTCTTCGTTCTTGGCCAGGGGCCGGAGGGTTTTGAGCCAAATGCGGCCGGCGCGGATTTCACTCGCGCAATTGGGATCGCAGGCATGGTTCGCGAACCGGGCCAGGTTCCAAGGCACGGAACCGTCCACGCATTCCCGGCGGTTGAGACGGAAGACGTAGGCGTTGCCTTCCCTCGCCATACGCCGGCCGGTCCCGGCCTCCACCCGGGGCCCGTCGTATTCGACGACGTCCGTGCCCGCGGGAATGTCCCGCCGGGCCCACAGGCCCCGGCCGTGGATGGCCGAGGGGGCGGCGTGCGCCCATTCGTTGTTGGTGCGGGCGGGCCGTTTCACAAGGACGGATTACTCCAAAAGGAAGGCGGACAAATCCTTGCGCAGGGACGCCGGCGCGGGCCCGTCGGCGCGCCCGATGCGGATTAGGAAAGCGATCCGGTGGTCGGGGACGCCCAAAAGCAGTTCGAGATCCCGTCGGCAGGTGAGCAGGGTTCGCGCCTCCTCGGCGGAAAAGATTTCGGGATTCTCAAAGGCGAGGTGCAAAAGGTAAAGACCGCTCAAAAGGCACTGGGCGTCCAGGCCCGCGCGCGACAACGCGTTGAGGGTCCGCTGGATCCGCCGCCCCATTTCCACAAAAGCGGCCGGGTCGCCCGCGCCGGTGGTGAACGCGATGAAGCCGGATTGTCCCTGAAGGAACGCCCGTTGTCGCAACCGGTGGAAGTGCCCCGTGAAGGGCGCCACGGCCCCCACCCACCGGGGGTGCCGCTGCAGGAGGGGCAGGAGCCGCCGGAGGCGGGGCGGCAAGGCCAGGGTGTCGGCGTCCAGCCCGTCGCGGTGAAGCGCGTTCTCCTCTTGTCCCACGCGGATGAATTCCAGGGCCTCGGTCAATAGTTTCGGGTTCCCGAACCGCAGGGCCTCCAGATCCGCCAAAATGTCCACCAGCGTGGCCGCCGTTTCCCCCTCCAGGAGGCGCGCCGCCGCGACCCCATCGGACACCGAGGCCAAGGAGTGCGTCAAGGCCTCCCGCGTCGCCGGGGCCAGCGGCTCCGCGCGGAAAACCTCCCGGTTCGTTCGACGATCCAACACCCCGTCCATGGCCGACGGGTCCGGAGGCGCGCCGGGAAAGAGCCGAACCCGGGCGACCGGATGGTCCAGGCCAAAGGTCGTCCCTAAAAATTCCGATTCGAGCCGTTGACCCCGGGCCCGGGCCGCCGCGTCCATGTTTTCCAACAGGAAACCCAGGGTCATGGGCGAGATGCCCTGCAGTTTCAAAAAAAAGTTTTTGGTGCGCAGAACGAAGACGTCGAGGCGGTCTTCGACGACACGGAACCGCCAGGGCTGGCTGTTGTAGGGGGAAACGGCGCGCACCCCGGTCGCGAGGAGGGGGCGCCAATCCTCCAAAGAGGAGGGGGTCACCATCGCCCCGCGAACCCCAGGCGCATGAGGGCGTGGTCGCGGCGCTGCCACAGACGGGGCAAGGCCGGCCGCGCCGGCGCGTCGTTCCGTCGCGTGGACGTGATGAGCGCCATTTGAAAAAAGTTTCCCAGTCGGGGGTCCACGTGAAGCCAGTTTTTCAGGGCCGACCTCTCCAGAACGCGGCGGAATTCCCCGAAGGTAAACGCCGCCTTGTAGGAATCGAGGCTGTCCTGGTAATACCAAACGCCCTGGGTTCGGTTGTAGCGATCCGCGAAAGCGACCGCCAAGTCGCCGGTTTTGGGGCGTTGAATGTCAAAAACGAACAGGGTCCCGCCGGGCTTGAGGAGCCGGGCCATGCCGTTCAAGGCCCGCACCGCGTCGTCACCGGTGGGCGAATGGTGCGCCGCGAAACACCAGGTGATGAGGTCAAAGGGGCCCCGGCCCAGGGAGTCCAGGTCGAACATGCTGTGGGCTTTGGTTTCCACGTTGGCCGCCCCGGCGCGGCGGGCGTTGGCTTCGGCGAGGGACAACATGTGGGGCGATAGGTCCGTGGCCAAAAAACGCAGGCCGGGCAGGGAGGCGGCCAGTTTGGACAACAGTTGGCCGGACCCCGTGGCCACGTCCAGGGCCTCGCCCGTCGCCGGCGCCCGGCGAAGAAGGACATGGAGGATAAACTCGTAAAGGACCGCGAGTGCGCCGTCCTGCCCGTCGCGGGAGTACTGGAGGTCCTGTTCGCGGTCCATCATGATGGAATCCATTTCGGGTTGGCGGCGGAGGCGCTGTTCGCCGAAACGTTGCTTTAAAACCGCGTAAAGGTACGTGCTCTCGAACATAGAAGCATTATAGGCCCGGCCCTCGCTTGCGTCAATGTTCGGTGAGATCCGCCGCCAGGGGGGTTTGGTTGATGACCAGATTGAGGGACCGCCCGTCGGCCTCGCCGTAGATCTCCGTTTTTTCCTCCAGCGCCCCGGCCCACAGGGCGAAATCCTCCTCCCGCCAGGACCAGACGGTGACCGATCCCCGGCTCCGCCGCTCCGTTAAATCGCGGCGCAACCGGTCGCCTTCCCGGCGGCTTTCTTTGAGGACCAAGAACCGCGCGTGCGGGAACCGGCGGGGCAGTTTTTCCAATTTATTCAGGGAGGTGGGCCCGCACTCGACCCAGAGCGCCACGCCGCCCCCGTCGTCCAGGGCCATCAAGTCGGGCCGAAACTCCTGGTTGAGCAGAGCCGGGTGCTTGGCGGAGGGGTCCACGATGGGGTTTTCCCCCCAGCAGAGGACGAAGGCGGCCAGTTTCAAGGCGAGATGGGCGGGCGGCTCCTCCGGCTTGGCGGCCAGGATCAACTTGCGGTGCCCGCCGTTCAAATGGATATCACAACGGATGGCCATGGCGTTGAAGATATTAAGGTTTCGGGAAGACCAACAAAAGCCCACGATGAACGACGAGACCATAAAAAGCCCAAAAAACAAAAAATCCAAAGGCCGCCACCGCGTGCGCTTGAAACCCCGGGCGCGGCGCCGGGGGCCATCGATTTTGGGTCAGGCCCATCGCCTGGGCGGGAAAAATTCCGTAAACACTTGACACCAAAAACGCCGTGAGACTTCCCAGGACGGGGTCGGTCGCCATCCCCTTGACGATGGCGCCCCCCTGCTCCGTGGCGATCCCGAACAACCCCGAAACCAAAAAAACGTTTTTCACCGAGAACCCCCACCGCCGGCGGAGAATCCACCAGAGGCCCATAAACAAGCCGTAATAAAAGATCCCAAACACCAGGTCGACCGCCGGGTGGGGGTGCATCATAATCCTCTCGGCCGGCGGTTTAGCCACGTTGCCGCCTATCGCGAACGCTTCCGTTAAAAGCCCCCCGATTCCCCCGGCCAGCCAAAAGGCCAGGCCCGTGGACCATCGGTTCAATCCCCGCCGCAATGGCTCGCGCAATCGGTAGACCGCCGCGGCCATTGGAAATACAAAACCCATCGGACCGCCCCTCAACAGCCAAAGGGAAGCCCCCCACGCCCCCCAAAAAAGGACGCCGGAGCCAAGAACCCTGAAACGGGTTTTCACGTGGATTTAAATTCGGCGACGACGAAGGTGTGGTCGGAGGGTTTTTCCCAGCCGCGGGGGGCTTTGTCGATCCATACTTTTTTCAGGCGGTCGACGGCGGCGGGGGTGCCGAGGATGTGGTCGATGCGCCAACCCCGGTTGTTCGCGAAGGCGGTGGGAAACATGTAATCCCAATAGGTGTAATGGCCGGGACCCGGCTCTTTTTCCCGGAAGAGGTCCACCCACAGGTCGCCCTTCGCCCGGGCGTAGGCGGCCTTGGCCAAGGGGTGGAAACACACATGCTCTTTGTTCCGCACGGGATCGTGCAGATCGATGTCGGTGGGCGCCACGTTCATGTCGCCCATCCACAGGGCCGGCCGATCCGCCGCCACGTGGCGCGCGAAAAGCTTTTTGAGCCCCTCGAAAAACTTGAGCTTGTTCTGGAACTTGGGCGAATCGGGCTCATATCCCTGGGGCACGTAGGTGTTGATGAGCAGCCAATCCCCGAGGCGCGCCGTCAACGCCCGGGCCTCCCCCGACCCCGAGGGGTCCCAACTGGGGTCCACGTCCGTCAAAGGCTTTGGGGAAAGGAACGCCACGCCGTTGTAGGCTTTTTGGCCCCGGAACACCGGCAACCAACCGGCGTTTTCGAAATCCGCCCGGGGGAAGACGTCGTCCATGACTTTGGTTTCCTGAACGGCCAGAACGTCGGGTTTTTCGGCCGCCAACCATTTCAACACCACGGGCAGGCGGGATCGTATGGAGTTGGCGTTGAAAGTCGCGATTTTCAGGCGGGGGTCAGTCGAGCGTGGAAAATTCGAGGCCGTCGATGTAAACCGTGCCCGTCAAGGAGAGTCCGTGATCGGCGGCGTAGCCGCTTTCGAAAACAAAATTCACCTCTTTGACGTTGGCGAGGGAGTTGAGCCCCGCCGCCGTGAAGGACGTCAATGGGATCCGGATTTCCCGCCAGGCGTTGGTCACGGGCCCGGCCGCGTCGTTCAAATACACGATCCCTTTGCTGGAGGCGTTGGCCAATTCGATTTTCGCGTGTTCCACGCCGCCGGTCGCGCCGCGCACCCAGAACACGAGGGTTTTGTACAACGCGAGGTCCCGGGGGGCCGCGCCCGGGGCCAATTGGTTCCAAAAACCGTTCCAAGGCGCCGAGGTCAGATTGTACTGCACCTTCAATGAAGACCCCGACGCGCCCAGACGAACGCCCGTGTCGTAGGTGACACCCATTGAGTTGTAGGGTGGATCGTGTTCCGGCTCCATGGCCCCCTTGGCCCCGCCCGCGTCGTTGACGTTGTCCGCGTCATCAAAATTATCGACGGTCAAACTCGTCTTCACCGCCGCCGCATTGACGGTGTTGGTGGCGACCAAATCGGCGCGCAGACCCGCCGCGAAAGCGAGCAAAGTTAACAGGGCGACGGGGCGGCGGTTCAAAATTTGACTCCAATAGTGGCGCGGTGGGACCCGGAGGAATTCTCCAATTCCAAGGGCCACAGGAACGTGTAATCAACCTGCAATTGCAGATTTTTCCGCAGAGTGTGGGTGTAGCCCAACCCGGCGCCCGCTTGGTGGGTGTCGGTGCCCGCCCGCAGGGCCACCCGCTCCTGGGCCAACCGCCCCTCGATGCCGACGTGGGGGGTCAATTCCCCGTCGCGGGCGACGATGTCCAGGGGCAGGCTCCATCGGCCCCACCGGTACCGCAGACCGAAGGCCGCCTCGGTGGGCAAGCGCACCTTGTTGCCGACGCCGACGTCCGGCTTGTTGAGCGCCCGCAGGGACACCCCCACGGACAAGCCCGGCAGGCGCGCGTCCACTTCGGGAACGTGGGCGTGGACGTCCAGGGCCATAACGCCCCTCTGGGCGCCGTCGCGAAACACCGGGTCCCCGGCGCTCCGGGCCGCGTCGAGGGTGTATTTTTGGGAGAGATAGCGCAGCGACACACCGGCCGACATCACCTCGATGAGCGGGACGTTCTCGAAACGTTGGGCGGCCCCGAGGGCCACCGTGTCCTCACGCATCAAGCCGCCGGCCACCACGCTGCCCCAGCCCAACGAGAGGGTGGTGCCCTCCGGGAGAGGCTGGACATAGGCCAACTGGTTGAGGGACAAATCCACGTTGTCGACCCCGGCGAACAGCTTCGCGTATCCGAAATTGATACCGCGCGGGCGCGCCGAGGCGAGGGCCGCCGGGTTGTAGAAGGCCCCCGTGGGGTCGTCGTCGATGGTCGTGAAGGCCCCGCCCAGGGCGGCCGACCGGGCCGACCACAACGGGTCCTCAAAAGCCGCGCGCAGGGGCGCCGCCGCGATCAACCCCAGGAACCACGCCCATTTCATCGTTCGTGTCATGGCCGCCCTCACCGCGCCACCGCGATCATGCCGGTCACCGTCATGCCTTGGCCGGTTAAGCGGTAGACGTATGTGCCGTTTTCCACGATCTGCCCGTCATCGTCCCGGCCGTTCCATTTGTTCATATTCACGATCCGCCGCACGCGCTCACCCCGCACGTTGAAGATTTCAATCGTGTAGTCACCGTCGGCGTCGCTGATGCCGTCAAAGACGGCGTCGTCCCACACACCGTCGCCGTTGGGGGTGAGGATGCGCTCCTTGGGCCGCACGGATTCGGCGGTGACGCCCAAGTTGAACGGGAAGAGGGCGTAGAGGCTGAAATGGCTGATGCGCGCCGTCACGCGGTTGGCGGCGGTGTCCACCCGGCCGCCCACGGACCGCCAATCGACGCCGTCGTGCCAGAAGATCCGCAAATCGTTCTCGTTCACGGTGGTGCCGTCCACCACGCCGTCCTGGTCGGCGTCCGGGTAGGGCAGGGAAATCGATCCCGGGCGGTTGAAGTTGATGTTGTCGGGGCCCAGCTCAAAGGCCCGCACGGGTGAAATCCCCCGCAACGTCGGCTGATTCGCCGTCGGCTCCAGGGACACCGTCACCGATCGCACCCCGATCCCCCCGGGCAAATCCAACGTCACCCCGGGCAGCCGGGGGTCGCCGACGGCCAACTCCACGCGGCCCCCGGCGTTCGTGATGGGGCGGACCACGGTCTGGTTTTGCGGCACCAGGTTCGCCCGGAAATATTCCCGGTGGTCGGCGGGCAACCGCGTGTCGTTCTCGTATTGATCCACGGCCACAAAATAGTATTCCAACACGCCGGGGGCCGGCAGCCCGGCGGGCAAGGCCGCGTCCATGGTGTAATGGAATGGATCCCCCGGCACGGGCCGCAAAACAACCGGAACATTTTGGAAAACCGGAGCCCCCTCCATGCGATAAAAAAACGTGGCCAGGGTCCCGGCGGATTCCTCCACCACCGTTCCGCCGACCCCCATGGGGATGTCGATTAAAATCACGTCCTGAAAAGGCGTGTGCGCGAGGGCGGGCCCCTGGATGTCCGATACCAAACTGGATTCCTCCAAAAACAGCCGCGTGCCGTAGCTCCCCCCGAATTCCCTGCGGGAGAGGTCAAGGCCCAGGTACACCCGGGATCGTCCGGCCGTGGGGGCGATCAGGGCCTTCGTCCCTTTCTGGGCGTCGAAATCCGCCTCTCCCTTTTCAATCACCGGGGACCACGACGCCGCCTCGCTTTCGCGGAAGGAGCCGTCGATGGGCTTTTCAGGGAAATTCCGGAAAAACAATGGCAGGGAGGGGCCCGTCCCCGCGCCGACCAATCCGCGTTGGGTTTTTCCGAAACGGCCCGTGTTGTCCGTGTAGAGATACACGCGTCGAAAGGAGGACGGCGAATGGCCGATGTCCAAATAGACCGGGGCCGTGTGGTGGGTCACGCTGGAGGGGAGAACACCGAAATTCAATCCGGTCGTCGGGGCGTCGGTGTCGACGCGGCGGATGTCGAGGGTGACCGCCCGCGCGGGGGCCGCCGTCAAAAAGAGTCCCCCCGCGGCGATCCCCAGAACCGCCGACCGCTTCCATGAATGAGGTCCCGATCCGACCCGAATCACTGTTCCAACACCTCCGGTCCGATTTCCTGGTCATGGGCGAGGGTCCGCCCTTGCCCGTCCAAAAAAAACACCCGCACCCGGCCGAAGCCGTTCCACGGCCCCTCCGTCAACGGCGTCGCCATTTCAACGGCGGCCGTCGCGCCCGGGGCCAGCGGCACGAGTTCCGTCGGCGGCGTGCTCCGGCGCCGGCCGTTGGTGAAATACAACTCCGTCACGACCTTGACGCGCAGGGTCACGTTCCCGGCGTTGTGAACCTCCGCGCGCACCCGGGCGTCCCGGTCCGTCCGACGCGCCACCACCGACCTCACTTCCACCCGGGGCCTTTCAAAGCCCGCCACCACCAGAGACGCGCGCCGAAGGACCCGAATTTCGCTGCCCTCCGGGCCGGGAACCGTGACGACGACAACGGCCGTCCGTTCACCTTGCCCCATTTTGCCGGCGCGGGCCTTCAAAAAAACGGTTTTCCTCTGCCCGGACCCCAGCCGAACCGGTCGGCGCGACGCCTTCAACCAACCCGCGTCGTCGCCTTCCACATCGATCCGGGCGACGGTCGGCTCGGCGGTGTCGTTGCGAATGAAGAGCCGATCCACCGCTTTTTTCCCCGGGGCAAGCCGAAACAAAAACGCCTCGGGTTCCACGTCCACGGCCCGGGCGGCGACGGAAATCGCTCCCAAGGCCGCCGCGACAAAGTTACGGGTTCGCGGCCCCGGCACTCGGCGTAAACACAGGGCCGTTCGGCCCGATCACGAGATCAAAATCGCCCCGAAGGGATTGTTTTGCCCCCGCCAAAGGGGTGAACGTCACATCGACCCGGGCTTTGTATCGTCCGGGAGCGCGGTCGCCCAAAGCGCATTTCCCGTAAAGTTCCCGCGTGCGGCCGGGGTAGATCGGCGGCCCGTGTTCCAGAGCCGTTCGGTCGAGTTCCAAACCGTCTTCGTTAAACAACGTGACCTCGATGTGGGGACGCACATGGACGTTCCCTTGGGAAGACAGGGTGGCGCCGTAGCGCCAACCGCCGTCGCCCAGGGGGTACGCGGCCAGCTTGTCCAGAGTCAACGTCAATTCCTCGGTGCCGCGCACGGCCATGTAAAAGGGGACGGCGTATCCCAATTGGATGCCCACGCCCCCCCCTTTTTGGTCGGGGGGGAGACGAAAAAAGACGAAAGCCATGGTCTCCCCTTTGAAATCGGCGGGAGCCTTGACGCGGTACTTTAAAACACGATGTCCGTTGGGAGGCAAGACGAAAATTTTTTTAGTTTTTATGTTGAACCAAAGATCGGGGGCCAGTGTGCTTTGGCCCGTTTGTTGCCGCCAACCATCCACGACGGAAACATCCACCAGGGTTTCGCTGGCCCGGGGATTGAAAACGGTGATGCGGCCCTTTTTAACCCGCCCCGGCCCCAGGGACATTTCCACCGTGGTGGGGCTGGTTTGAATAAAAGAACCGGCGAGGCAACGTCCGGCCTCGATCAGTATCAACAATAAGAAAATGTATCTTCGCACGGGGAAACCCCCCGATCGCCGGGGGGGGTCCCCCCCCCGGCGTCGGAGCGTTAAGTCACTCGTTAATCAGGTCGAACTTGACCGTGGTGGCGTAATCCCCCCCGGCCGATCCGTTGAAGTTGGCTTCCGCGTAATAATAGAAGTCCGCGAGACGGCCGCCCAGAAGCGCCTCGTTGCCCGGGTTGACGTTCGGGCGTACGATGGTGGTGGAGGACGGGTTACCGAAGGCGATGTTGCAATAGCCCCCCGCGTCCGAACCGGTGAAGCTTTCGTCTTTGGTGTTCTTTCCATCGACGATGACATCGTTGGAGGGATCGTTGTAGTCTTTGAAGTCCTTCAGGTAGGTCCAGCCGTTGCCTCCGGTGATCAACCCGGTGGTGGTGCTTTTGATCGAGCCGAATTGCGGGTCGCCCGTGCCGGGTCCGCCCCCGGCGTGGGTGCCGGTGTCGGGGAGGATCATCCAGCCCATGGCCGCTTTGTTGCCGTCACCGGCCTTCATACCGCCGAAGTTCCAGCCCCAGGTGGTGGTGGTCGGGGTCGTCGCGGGGAAGTTGTCGGTGTAGGTGCGCAAACGCCAAGACGGGGCGTTATCGTCCACCTTAATTTTTACGGCCTGGAGAGGCTTGTTGGACCAGAGAGCCGGCGTCCCGTTGATGGTGCCGAAGTTCAAGGTGCGGACGGCTGTCAAGTTGTTGTTGGACATGATCATGACGTCTGTGTAGAGATCATCGACCACGCTGACTGTGGCGACGGCATCGACGGTGTTGACGGCAACGATGGTCTCGGCGCGGGCCGTGGTGACGAAACCGGCCACCAGAGCCGCCGTGCCGAATGCGAATAACTTCTTCATCGGGGATTCCTCCTGTGAATGGATTGCGAACTGCGGGCTCCCGGCGGGGTGGTCTTCGCCCACGTCAGCGGGGGCTTTGTGGACATATTGTAAACCGGGGGGCCGAAGAAAGGTCGAAATAGTTGTAACGTCGATGTAACATTTTATTGCCCGCGAGGGCTTAAAAAAAGCCCCGACGCAAGGGGGGCGGTCCGCGGCTTTTCCTCGACGGAAAAAACCGCGGGCCCGCGCCGTCTCCGGCGCGGGCCCGCGGAAGCAAACGTTCGGGGAATTTAGCGGACGATCTTGATCTCGCCCACGATGATCTTGCCGCCCCCGCCGGACCCGCTCACGGCAATGTCCAGGTAACGGATGAGGGAGGAGTCCAAACGGTTGTCGCCGCCCCACCTGTAGGAAAAGTCCGACAAGGGGATGGTGATGTCCTGCCATTGGCCGGAAGCGCCCAGGCCGGGGAAGTCCTTACCGAAAGTGGAATCGTCGCGATCGATCAGTTTGATTTCGACGTTGTTCGGTTCCCCCTCGCCCTTCACGCGGATGAAGATGGACGGGTTGCCGCTCAAGTCGGCGTTCAACGACCGACGCGCCGACACCCATTGACCGGCCGGGATGGAGTACTTAAAGGCCAAGGCCTTGGTGCCTTTGGGGCCCGTGGTGGATTCCAAATTGATGGACGAGGCTTCGCCTTTCGCCACCATCCAGCCTTCTTTGGTTCCACCGTCAAAGATCATGCCGTCCTTGCGGATGTTCCCCTCTTTGGGGGCCGCGGTCAGCCGCAGGTCCGAGACCAGCAATTCCCCCGCCCCGCCGTCGCCTTTGGAAATGGCGAAATAAATGTCCTTCACGCGGCCCAGGGCCGGGTCGCCGCCCCACCAGTAGCTGAAATCGGCTTCCGAGAGGGTCAAATGGACCCAGTCGCCGGACTCGCTGAGGATGGGCCGTTTCACGCCGTAATTCGTGTCGTCCTCGTCCACCAGCTTAATCTCGAGGTTGTTGTTGGCGCCTTTGCCCTTCACCCAAATCGACAGGGCCTTGTTGCGGAAATCGTCGATGACGAAACCCTTGGTGAACGACACCCAGCTTCCGTTTTTCAGGTCGTAGGCGACGCGCAAGGCCGAACCGCCCTTGCCCGCCACCTGGCTCAGCCGAATTTCGGAGGAGTTGTCCCGGGCCGAGGTCCAGTCCATTTTCGCGAAATTGTCCAACAACAGCCCCCCGCCCGAGGCCGGGACCATCGCCGCCGCCGCGGCCGGTTTGGATACGCTTTTGGCTTTGCTGTTCGTTTTGGCTTGGAGGGGCATGCCGGAAAGGGCCAGGCTCAGGGCCCAAAGGCAGGCCATTCCTTGGTGAAGACGTTTCATGGAATGACTCCTTAATTAGGAAGTTAACCGCAAAATCGGGGCGCGCCGGCGCTCACTCTTTGAGGCCCGTGGTCGCGATCCCTTGAATAACATATTTTTGCGCGGCCAAGAACACCGCGATCACCGGCAGCACGACGATCACCGCCGCCGCCATCAGAAGGCCGAAATCCGTCGGGTGCTGGCCGTTCAGGTTGGCCAGGGCGACGGGAAGCGTGTAGCGGTCCTCCCGGACCATCACGATCAACGGCCACAAAAAGTCGTTCCAGGACCCCATGAAGGTGAAGATGCCCAGCGTCGCCAAAACCGGCCGGCAGAGGGGCAGGACCACGCTCCAATAAATCCGGAACTCCGAACACCCGTCGATGCGCGCGGATTCGATGAGATCGTTGGGAATGGACATCATGAACTGGCGGATGAGGAAAATGCCGAAAACGTTGGCGCTGACCGGGATGATCAATCCCGCGTAACTGTTCAACAAACCCAGCTTTTTCAACAGCAGGAACACGGGGATCATGGTGAGTTGCCCGGGCACCATCATGGTCGCCAGGAGAAAATTGAAGATCTTGTCCCGGTGGCGGAAACGGTGCTTCGCGAAGGCGTAGCCCGCCATGGAGTTGATGAAGAGGGACAACACCGTCATGGTCACGGACACCAACAGGCTGTTGCGAAAATGGGTGAGGAAATTCACTTCGCGGATCAATTGGGCGTACCAGCGCAGGGTCGGCGCGTCCGGGATCCAGGACGGTGGGTAGGAAAAAATCCCTTCGCCGGACTTGAAAGAGGTCGAGATCATCCAAAAGAACGGTAACAGGGTGGCCGCCGCCGTGGCCAACAACAGCACATGGACGCCGGAAATCGACAGCCCGTCGGCCACCCACCGCTTGAGGCGCGAATTCATCCCAGCACCTCAAAACCGGTCTTCTTCAACCGCATCTGCACAAAGGTGAAGACGAAGATCAGTCCGAACAGCGTGTAGCTGATGGCCGAGGCGTACCCCAGGTTGAAGAACCGGAACCCGTGGTTGTACATGTAAAGCACGATCGACATGGTGGAATCCAGGGGCCCGCCCTTGGTCATCACGTAGGGTTCGGCGAAGAACTGCAGATAGCCGATGGTGGTCATGATGAGGACGAAAAGCAGGGTCGGCGCGAGGCCCGGGATGGTGATGTAACGGAAGCTCTGCCACCCGCTCGCCCCGTCGATGCGGGCGGCCTCGTACTGGCTTTCGGGAATGGTCTGCAAGCCCGCCAAAAAGATCACCATGTTGTAGCCGAAATTTTTCCAGACGGCCATGAGGATCAAGGACGGCAGAGAGGTGTGCGGGTCGGCGATCCAGGAGAGCTTGGCGAGGCCCAGGGACGACAGCACCCAGTTCAAAAACCCGTATTCAAAATTGTACATCCAGCGCCAGACCACGGCGACCGCCACGATGGTCGTGACCTGGGGCGAGAAGAGCGCGATGCGGTAAAACCGTTTCCCCCGGATGAATTTTTGGTTCAGGGCCACCGCCGCCAGGAGCGACACGCCGATGGTGAGCGGCACGCCCACGCCGGTGAAGTACAACGTGTTCCACAGGGCCCGCCAAAACACCGGGTCCTGGACGATGCGGGCGTAATTTTGGATGCCGATGAACTGGATTTTGCGCCACTCGTTGATGCTGAAAATGTTGAGGTCCGTCAGGCTCATGAGGAAGGACACGGCGATGGGCACGAAAAGGAAAGTCACCAAAAGAATCAGGGCCGGGACGGTGAAAAGATACCCCACGATGTCGCGCTGGAAGAATTCGCTCCAACGGAAGGGCGGCTCCTCCCCGCCGTTCAACCGGTGCAAGCGCAACTTCAGGAACCAGCGCAACCACAGTCCCGCCGCCGCCAGCAGCGCGGCCGCGCCGAACCACCACCAAAAAGTGCGCCAGGTTCCCGGCTTCCAGTGGGAGTCCGTCTGCAGCTTGAGGATGCGGGCCTGGAGGTCGGCGAGGGAGGCTTCGACGTCCTTGGGACCCATCCTCGGGTCCAACACGATTTTTTCCATGGCGTCGTCGATGGCGTTGGCGACCTGCTCCCACTCGGGGATCGTCGGGGGGCTGGCGGTGTCGAACATCTGCTGGCCGAACACCTGGATGAGCGGCTTGTCGGCGAAATAGGGGTCTTTCCAGGCTTTCGTCGCGGAAGGCAGGTCGGTCGTGATCTTCATCCATTCGACCTGGTTGGTCGGCTCGCTCATAAATTCCAGGAATTTCCAGGCCAGGTCTTTCTTTTTGGAATCTTTGAAGATCACCAAATTGCTGCCGCCGACGAACGATGTCCGGTTCTTTTTGCCGGGCAACACCGCCACGCCCCATCGCCCCGTCATCTCGGGCAGTTCTTTGCGCGTCAGCTCCACCATCCAGGGACCCGAGATGAACATGGGAAGGTAGCCGGTCTTGAAGGCGTGGAACAGGTTCATGTCCGCCGCCTCTTTGGTCGGGCTCAAGCCTTCGCGGAAGAAACCGACGTAATGGTCCACGGCTTCGGCGAATTCGGGGGCGGCGGGCTTCAGGGGGTCGCCGCCGTTCTGCCAGACGGCCAACAGCAATTCGTTCCAGCTCCGCGCGCCGAGGGCGATGCCGTAGGCTTTTTTGCCGTCCGCGGTGCGGCGCTCGGCCAGGCGGCGCGCCGCGGTCTTAAGCTCTTCCCAGTCCTTGGGCGGGTTGGGGAACCCCACCTGGGCCAGCAAATCTTTTCGGTAAAACAACACGCGGGTGTCCACGTACCAGGGCAGGCCGTAGAGGGTGCCGTTCACGACGCAGGTCTGGAGCGCCCCGGGGAAGAACGCGTCGCGCCGGGCGAAGACCGACCCGTCCGCCTGGGCGCCCACGGGTTCCAGGGCCCCCATGGCGGCGAATTCGGCCATCCAGGTGGTGCCCAGTTGGCTGACGTCGGGGGGGATTCCCCCGACCACGGAGGTCAACAGTTTGGCGTGGGCCGCCTCCCAAGGCACGGCCTGGGTTTCGATCCGGACACCCGGGTTTAAGGCCTCGAAGCGCCGGGCCATTTGGGCGATCTTCTTGCCCTCCTCGCCCATGGCCCAGACGACGAGCGGCCCCTCCGCCGCGGCGCGGCCGGCCCAAAGGGCCAGGGTCAGCGCGGCGAGCGAAAGGGCGCGGCGGCGCATTTTAGAAGGTGACTTCGAAGGAGACCCGGGTGAAGTTGTCGTCGTAAGGGAACCCCTGGGGCTCCCCGGCGGGGTTGTCGTAGCGGGTGATCTTGTGGTCCGCGAACAATTTGGCGTTGTTGGCGATGTAGTATTCCAGGCGGGCCTGGAGGCTGTCGAGGGTGAAATTGTTGTTGGAGGCGGGGTGCCAGATGCGTTCCTGGCGGGGCTTCACCCAACCCGCGACCCGCGACGACATTTGGGCGCGGACATAGATTTCCGTGCCGATGATCTTGTCGTTTTTGTCGGTGGTGAAGATCGATCGGTCGCTCGTGAACTTGTAAATTTCGCGGCGGACGTCCTGGGTGACGGAGACGTCCATCCCCCGGTAACCGTAATACCCCACGCCCCATTTGGCTTTGTTCCGGTAATAATCGGAGTTGGAATGGCGCTTCATCCGGTCGATTTCCCCGGACACAACCCACCCCCCGCGGCGCTGGATAACGATGACGTTGTGGCCGAACTGGTCGGAATCCGTGTCGTCGTAAAATTCGGGGGTTTGGCGGTAATGGGGCTTGTAGCCGGTGCCGATGTCGCGCCAGCTGTAAGAGAGGCCCAGGCCCCGCCAGGGCCAGCCGTCGGTTTCGGCCTTGAGCCGCACCAAAGGACCGCCGGTTTTGATCACGGGGTCCAAGGGGGCGGTGAAGATGGGGTTGAAGGGGTCGGTGTAGTCGGCCGTGGCGGATTGGCGGTAGTCGTTGTAGCCGTACAGGCCCTCCAGGCGCAGGCGGTGGTCCCACAGGCGGCCCGTGGCGTTCACGGTGTACACGGCGTCCTGGGCCACACGCTCCAGGCTCAGGACGCCGCTGTCCTCGGGCGGCTCCAGTTGTCCGCCGTTGACTTGGCTGGCCGCGGCGTTTTTGGCGTTGTGCTCCCAATACACCACCTGCCCCTTGAATTGCCAGTCCGGCAGGAAGTACACGACCCGTCCGCCGCCCGTGAACCCGTTGAGGGAATGCTTCAAGACAAACGCGTGGTAGTTGAACCGCTCCCAGTCTCCTTCCCCGGAGAGGCCTTTGAACCCGAAGACCGGCGCGAACACGTCCACGCCGTAATCGATGAATTGATTCCCGAGGGTCATAAGAGTGATTTGGGGATGCACGTTGGTGACGAACACCTGGTAGCTCGGCATCTCCAGGGCCGCGAAACGGTTGACGGTCGCTTCTTCGGACGTCCCGACGAAAGCCGACGCCTGGCCGAACTCCTGGGACTGGGAACCGATCTCCACCCGGGCGCTGAACTTGCCGAGCTTCCCGGTGGTGATGAGCTTCGCGTAATGGTTCACCTGGGACTTGGTCTCCGGCGAGAAGAAATACTCCGTGAACGCCAACAGGCTGAAGTCGACGTTGCCCGCCGCCAGGCCCTGGGGGCGGACGGCGGGGGCCGCCGCCGCGACCGCGGCGCCCGCGGGCGCCGGCGCGGCCGCCGGGACGACGCCGGGGGCTTTTAACGCCGACCCCGTCACGTAAAGGAGGTCGACCCACACCCGACCGGCCGAAGTTTTGCCGCCGGCGGTCTGGCTGGAGGCGGGGCTGACGATGCCCAGCTCGAAGGATTTGACCGCCGACAGCTCGGGCGGCGTGTCCTTGGGCGGTTGACCGACGATTTTGAACTCCCGCACGGGCATGGTCACCAGAACCCAACGCGTGCCCGACAGGGCCTTTTTGTCGACGAATTCCCAAATCTCCCCGTCCGACTCGGTGAAACGGAACCGGAAATAGTTGTCCCCGCCGTCGCCCTTGACCCAGATTTTGATTTCGTCCAACCCCGACCAGTTGAGGGGCTGGTCCGGCTGGCGCAGGGCGCTCACCCAACTGCCCCAGGGCCGGTCGGTCACCAGGCGGTACTGCATTTCCATGGAGTAGTCGCCGTCAAACAAGATCCGCGAAGACGCCAGGGTCAATTGGGAGGAATCTCCCGCGAAGGTGCGGTAGGCTTGGTCGGGGTTGGTGCGGTCGAAACCGTCCACCACCAGCTTGTTGCCCAGGGCGGCCTCGGCCCCGGCGCTCTCCGCCGCGCCTTCGAAAGCGATGTTGTCGAGGAAAACCTTTCCGTTCTGCTTGGGGGCGAAGGTGACGCTCAAATTTTCCAGGGTGGCGAGGTTCACACCGTTGAATTCGGTCAACGGGATGTACACCCGCTGCCAGCGTTTCGGCGTGTCGGTGAACTGGGCGATGGACCGGCGGCGTTCCTGCGATTTCATGTCCCGCAGACCGATCTCGAACAACTCGCCGCCCTTTTCCCCTCTCAGGTCAAAAGCCAGGTACCGGTAGCCCGACACCCCGCCACCGCGCAGGGCGACGCCCCATCCCCCGTAGCCCCCGGGTTGGATGTCGTAGCGGATGCCCAGATGGTTGCCTTTTTTGTTGGCTTCGTCCCGGTAGGCGGGCGACACGACGAAAACGCTGCCCCGTTCGTCTTTGAACGAAAAGGTGTCCGGGGTGGCCGCGTCGAAATCGGCGACCGTCAAAACGGCCTCGGCGCGCGCCGCGGCCGCGACCGCGGCCAGGCCCAACGCCATGAAGAAACGGGAGACTGTGTTCATCGCAACACCAACTTTCCAACGCGGTGACGGCGCGTGCCCGTGGTTCCGAAGCTCCAATTCAATTTGCATTCGGGGGTCCCATCTTTGACGTCCGCGTCATGGAACGCCAACGTGAAACCCAAATCCCGATTGACACCCCCGGCCATTTTCAAAAACGACCAGGCCAGGGCGATTTCCACGGCGCGGCGGTCCTTGGACCAGACCACGCGGGTCTCGTCGTTTTTCGGGGCGCGCCGCTGGAACCACGCCCAGCGGCCCGGGTTGCCCGCGGCGGACGTCGGGGCGAAACCCAGTTGATAAACGGCCGGGTCCCCCCACGTGAATTCCGTTCCCCCGGGAACCAGGAACACCTCCAGGCAATCGCCCTTCCAGAGGGCGTCGCCCTCCTCGTTGTTCACGATTTCGTTGTCGGTCAATTGAACGGCCAAATACAGGTTGTCCGCGTCCCAGGCCAGGGCGAAGCGGGCGGCGGCGTCTTTCTTGCCGCTCCGGGCGCCCAGCTCCACGCGGGTCGCGTCGGTGATGTCGCGCCAGGCCTTCTTCGGCCAGTCGCGCAGGTCGCCGTCCACCGTCAAAGGGCGGTCCGGTTCGGCGATCGTCATTTCTTCGGCCGGCAAGGACAGGTTTTGTTCTTCGCTTTCGGCGAAGTAAATGTCGTCCAAATGGATCGCCCCGTCCTTGCGGTTGGCTTCGGAGGCGAAGACGATCACGAATTCCTTGATGTTGGTCCAGTCCCGGATGCCCCGGAACTCGCGCAGGGGGATGGCGAAGCGGCGCCAACGGTCCGTCAGGCCTTCGACCACATAGCCGGCCGCGGTCTGGCCGTCCTTGATTTCCACTTTAAAGGAGCGGGGGTAGCCGCGTTCGGCGTCGCCCTTGGCCCAGAAGATCAGGTGGGAATGCCGTTCGAGGTTTTGCGGCGGGAAAATTGAATAGTAGCCGTTGAAGGCGGGGTTGGATACCGTCACGGGAAAGGCCACGGAATAATTCGTCGGCCGTTGGGTGTTCTCGCGCTGGCTGCGGATGTCGTACTCCAGCCGCAGCGATTGGCCGGCCAGGCCGAAGAACACCGCCGGGTCGTTTTCGGCGCGGCAATAAATGCTTTTGTCTTCGGGGTCGAACCAGGCGCCCGTGGCGCCGCCCAGGGCGTTCTCTTTTTTGCCGTCGTTGAACTGGTCGATGACCACCGGGGCCGCGAAAGCCACCCCGTAGCCGACAACCAACGCCAACATCAGTCCCCAGCGCTTCATGGGCCGAACCTCACGGTGATCGAAAAGGTTTGGGCGTCGCCCAGGCTGTCTTGGGTGTCCCAGGCGTAGTCGAAATCGATTTTCTTGAAACGCAGGCCGCCACCGAGGGCCGCGCCCCATTCGCCCTGACCCCGGGTCCGGTGCAGGCCGGCGCGGACGGACACCGTGTCCCGCCAGAGGCGCTGGGCGACGCCGAACCTCCAGGCCGCGCCCTCGCCGTAGCGTTTGTCGTATTGGGCCGCCAAATCCGCGCCGCGGGCCAACCGCAGGGCCCCCCCCGCCCGCACGGTGTAGGGAAGGCGGTCGCGGGCGCCGGTTTCCCAATCGATGCGCGGCCGGTTCAAATCCTGCCAAGCCGCGGCCAAGCGCACACGGCCGTCCCAGGGGCGGAACAGGACGCCCAGATCGAACCCCAACCCGGTGCCGGTGTTGTCGTCCGACGTCGCGTTATAATACCGCAGGCCCGTCCCCACCGAAAGGGATTGGCAGCAGATCTTGCGGCCGTAAGCCACGAGGTAAGTGCTTTCGGCGTAGTTCACGAAATCGGCTTCGCCCGTCGTGTCCAGGTGGAGCAGATGGGCGCTGATGACCCCCTTGCCGACCCGGGGGTGGGTGTAGCCGGCCGTCGCGTAGCGCAACAGGCCCAAACCGTAGAGGTCTTCCAGGGACGCCGTGAATTGGGAATCTTCCACCTGGGCCAGGCCCGCCGGGTTCCAGTAGGCGGCGGTGCCGTCTTCGGCGAGGGCCACGTAGGCCCCGCCCAGTCCCTTCGCCGCGGCGCCGTAACCCAGCGGGTCAAAAGCGGCCCGGGCCGTCAAAACCACCCCCTGCAGCGCCAACACCACCGCGATTTTTCTTCGAATGTTCATCGCACCACCCCGACCACGTGACGGAAGGTCTCTTTGCCGCTCGCGCCCTCCGCCTCCAGCGTGAAGAAGTACATGCCGTTTTGCGCGGTGCGCCCGTCATCGCCCAAACCGTCCCAAATCAGCGACTGGCCGCCGACGGCGGCCGTCCCCACCTCGATGGTCCGCACGGGCGCGCCGTGGAGGCCGAACACGCGGAACACCACCCGGGCGGCTTCCCCGAGGGTGTAGTTCACGAAGAAATCGTCCTTGCGGCCGTCGCCGTTGGGCGAAAACGGGTTGATGGGGGTCGCCACGGCCGTCAGGACCGTTCCCAGGTTCGTCTTGTCGATGGGCGTGGACGCCCGGGTTTCCAGGGAGTCGATCAAAAACGTCCCGCTGGAAGACTCTCCCCGGGCCAGAACGAACTCGATCGCCTTGATCCGTTTGAGGTTCAAAAGCGCGTCGGCCCCCAGCCCGTTGAACTCGAAACTCGTGGGCGGCAGGGACAGGGTCCGCCATCGACCCGCCGTATCGGTGAAATCGCTCAAACGACGGATGTAGTAGGTGTTGTCGATGTCGACAAGCTTGATCTCGAGGTTGGCGTTGGCGCCCGCGCCCTGGCAGAGGAAATGCAGCCGGGGCTCGGCCAATAAGTTCGCGTTGAGGGCGCGCACGATGCCGCCGAAATTGCTGGCCCCCGACAGCGTGTAACCGATGCGGCCGACCCGGTTGCCGGCGGGGGCGCCGGGGACGGTGTTGTCCACTTCAATCGAAAGGGGGAACGGAGTGCCGGGGTCCTGAGACCATTCGAGGTAATACACATCGTCCTTGTCGAAAGAAAAATTGTCGAGCACCTGGACCGTCGTCCCGCCGTTGACAAATTCCACGTTGTCCAAGTGAAGGGCGCCGGTGCCGTTGGCGCCCCCGCCCCGGGCCACCACAAAAATGATCTGGGAGATTTCCCGCCAGTTGAAATTGGCGTTCCCGTTGTTCTGCACGCCGGAGAAATTCGCTTGAAAAAGGGTGGCCGTGTGCCAGGCACCGTCCACCGTGGGGGCGAACACCGCCTGACGGCGATCGCTGTCCCCGTCGTTGGCGTCGTCGCCGTCCACCAGCAACACCTCGATGTTTTGGGCGGGACCGGTCATGCGGTACTGGAAGCGCAGCGCCGTGGCCCCCAACGCCGTGAAATCGTAGCCCTGGACGCTGAG